>Ga0207652_10004810_pt1 | contig 10936 bp, 9 predicted proteins | sample KBSC63BmetaG_FD_184334 | JGI IMG/M metagenome (GOLD analysis project Ga0207652, IMG submission 184334) | Corn rhizosphere microbial communities from Kellogg Biological Station, Michigan, USA - KBS C6-3B metaG (SPAdes) (version 2) | ecosystem: Host-associated > Plants > Roots > Rhizosphere ...
CACGAGCTGCGCACGCCGCTGGCGCGCATGCGTCTCGTCATCGAGATCGCGCGCGAGGGGGGGGTGCGACCTGACACGCTGAACGAGATCGAGCGCGAGACGATCGAGATCGACGCCCTGGTGGGCGAGCTGCTGGCCAGCGCCCGGCTCGAGTTCCAGGTGGTGTCGCCCCAGCCGCTCGACGCGGGCGAGGTGGCGCGGCGGGCGCTGGGCCGGGCGGGGATCTCGACCGACAGGTTACGGGCCCCCGAGGGCCGGCCGCTGAAGTTCACCGCCGACCCGACGCTGGTTGCGCGGGCGCTGGCCAACCTGCTCAGCAACGCCCGGAAGCACGGCGGCGGCCTGGAGACGCTGACCGTCACCACGCACCCCGGCTTCGTCGGCTTCGAGGTCGCCGATCGCGGGCCCGGCTTCGCGCCGGGCGAGGAGTCGCGCATCTTCAACTCGTTCTTCCGGGGCCGGCATGCCGACGAGGGGGACAAGACGCCCGAGGCGGCCGAGCACACTGGCTCGCTGGGACTGGGCCTGTCCCTGGTGAAGCGCATCGCCGAGGCGCACGGGGGCAGCGTATCGGCGACCAACCGGCCCGACGGGGGCGCGGTCGTTGCGCTGGAGCTGGCGGTCAGCCCGCCGGTCTCGCCACCGGGACCGCGCGACCGCGAACAGAACGTGTAACGACCGGGAAACGTTGGGCCGACGCGATCGCTGCGACGCGTGGCATTTTGTAGCGAACGTTTCGAGCCCCGGGGACAAGGTGCCGCGGATCACGTACCTTGTATCCGCTTCTCGGAGCGCGGCCGGTATTTTCCGTCGGGCCGCTCGCGGGGAAGGGCGGGCCTGGCGACGGAAGTTGACTTGTCTTGACCTGTCTTGACCTTTGGAGGCCCCTTGCTACACGCTCTCGTCTCGTCTGGTCGTCGGAAGCTCGTCCTCTCTTTTTCTGCCTCTTGTGCGCTGCTGGCCCTGTCGCCCCTGCTCGGTGGCTGCGACGGCCACAACGCCGACGCGGGCCAGCGGGTCACGTCGGACACGGTGGTGGCCACGTTCGATCCCACCGACGTGGTGTATCGAACCGTCACGCTCAGCCCCGGGCCGCATGGCATGGCGGGCTCCGGGCTGTGGCACTTCGACGTGTTCGACGTCGACAACAAGCGCCTGGATGGCCTGAAGACGCACTGGCTGTCGAGCAATCCGGCGGTGGTCACGCCCCTGTTCTCGGACGTCACCACGAAGGCGAGCGACGTGATGTGGGAGACCACGCTCGATCTGCGCGCCTTCGCGGCGGGCGACGCGATGGTGACCGGCACGGTGGTGGGCGCCAAGACGAAGGGCGATCTGCCGGTGACGGTCACCCTGAACGTGCACGCCACGGGCCCCGGCATCTCCATCACCACCCTGCCGCCAGTCCAGGCGGGCGTCCTCAACCTGGACCCGCACGTGCGGGCCCTGGGCGAGGACCTCATCGACGTGGCGGCGGTGCCTTACGACGCCGCCGGAGAGCGCGTCGTCGGCGCCAAGCTGAACTGGACATGTCTCGGCGCCGCGACGGACGCTGAATTCGCGCGCGCCGACGGACCCGAGAAGTGGGTCGGCGCCGGCTGCTCCACTTACACGAACGACACCATCGGCCACGATGTCCCCATTCGCGCCTATCACACCGGCGCCTATACCTTCCGGGTCTCGCTCGACGGCGCCCCGGAGGTCAGCGCCCTGGCCACGATCGTGTACGTCGATGGCAGCGCGCACCTGGAGCTGGATCCGCCGGCGGTGGCCGTGGTGGTGGGCGGACAGCGGCGGATCACGGGCGTGATCGTCGACGCCGACGGCAGTCGCTATCCGGCCATGTCGCTGATGCTGGAACCGCACAACGTGGCGGTCGCCGACAGGCTGGGCGACGTGGTCACCGGGGTCGCCTCGGGGACGGTGCCCGGCCAGGCCGCGTCGACCACGTTCACCGCCTCGGTGGGGCCGCTGACGGCCGAGCTGGGCGTGATCGTGTACCGGCCGCCCGCGATGGTGGTGGTCTCGCCCGCGTTGACCCTGGCGCCGGCGACGCAGGGGAAGGTGTCGGCGGCGCTGGTGGACACCGACGGCATCACGCTGATCCCGGCCTCCGCGACCACGCTGACCTGGTCGACGCTGGATCCCTCCGTCGCGACCGCTGTCGGCGTGGCGGACATGGCCACCGTCAGCGCGGTGACGGCGGGCATGACCGAGGTCCGTGTCGCGACGGCCGAAGGTGTGATGGGCGCGGCCGCGGTGACCGTGGGGACGCCCGGTGGCATGGGGGGGGCCGGCGGCATGGGCGGAGGGGCAGGCGGTGGCGCGGGCGGCATGGGCGGCGCGGTCGGCGGCGGCGTCGGCGGGATGGGCGGCGCCGGAGGGGCGGGCGGCTCCGCCCCGGCCGGTTGCTACCCGGAGTGCATCGAGGCGCTGCGGCGCAGCTGCGTCCCCGCGGGGGCGTGCACCATGAACGCGACGCCCACGACGCCGTTCCCCGACACGTTCTACTACTGCTACGCGGACGGTGTGCGCATCGTCGCGATGTCGACCAGCACCGGCAGCCGGCACACGCAGTACCGCACCGACGGCAGCGTCTGCTTCACCATCGACACCACGTTCTCGGGCACCGCCGGCCGCAACGTCAGCGAGGTATGGAAGGACGGCGCGGGCAACCTGGTGGGGACCGAGACCTACGACTCGATGGCCGCCGACCTGGGGCGCAGCCACGCGGTGACGTGCGGCGGGCAGACCGTGGCCGTCGACTCGATGGGGGACGGGTGCGTCTACCCGGAGTGCACGGCGCAGAACGCGTCCTGCATGTGACGTCCAGGCGGCTGGGCTCGCCTCAGGCGGGCGAGTTCCAGCCGCCCACTTCCTCGACCAGCTGATCGGCCTCGGCGGGACCCCAGGTGCCGGGCTCGTAGTCGTAAAGCGGGCCCGCCTCGTACAGGATCGGATCGACGATGGCCCAGGCGGCCTCGACCACGTCCTGGCGCGCGAACAGCGTGGCGTCGCCCGCCATGGCGTCTCCCAGCAGCCGCTCGTAGGCGTCCATGCGCCCTTCCTTGCCCTGCTCGGGCTCCTCGGTGACCGACAGCTCGACGTCGCGCCCGTGCATGCCCTCGCCGGCGGCCTTGGCGCGCGCCTCCATCGCGATCGACACCTTGGGGCTCAGGCGGAACCGCACCGAGTTGCCTTGCCTGGGCAGATCCTCGCTGAACACGACGGGCGGCGCGTGCTTGAACTCGACGATGACCTCGGTGGCGGTCTTGGCCAGGCTCTTGCCGGCGCGCACGTAGAACGGCACGCCCGCCCAGCGCCACGAGTCGATGTTCAACCGCAGGGCCGCATACGTGGGCACGTACGAGTCGTCGGCCACGTCGGGCTCGTGCCGGTAGCCGCGGAACTGCCCGCGGATCAGGCTGGAGGGATCGAGCGGTCGGGTGGTGCGCAGGATCTTCGCCTGCTCGTCGCGGATGGCCTCGTCGTAGGCGCCCGACGGCGCCTCCATGGCCAGGTAGCTGACGATCTGCAGCAGGTGATTCTGGATGACGTCGCGGATGACGCCGGTCTCCTCGTAGAACTTGCCGCGCCCCTTCACCCCGAAGCTCTCGGCCATCGTGATCTGCACGTTCTCGACGTAGTTGCGGTTCCACACCGGTTCGAGGAACGCGTTCGCGAACCGGAAGTAGAGGATGTTCTGCACCGCCTCCTTCCCCAGGTAGTGGTCGATGCGGAAGATGTTCTCCTCGGGGAAGACCCGGTGCAGGGTGGTGTTCAGGTCGCGCGCCGAGTCCAGATCCCGCCCGAACGGCTTCTCGAGGATCACGCGCGCGTTCTCGGTCAGCTTGGCCTTGTGAAGCTGGTCGACGATCAGCTCGAAGGCGCTGGGGGGAATGGCCAGGTAGTGCGCCGGGTGGGTGGCGCCCTTCAGCTCGTCGCGCAGGCGCTGGAACGTGCCCAGATCGTTGTAGTCGCCGCGCACGTAGCGCAGGTTCTGGATCAGGCGCTCCATACCCTGGTTGTCGATGCCGCCCCCGAACTCGGTCACGCTGGCCTTGGCCCGGGCCACCAGGTCGTCCAGGCTGTTCATCGACTTGGCGACGCCCACCACCGGGAACGTCAGCCGGCCCCGGCAGGCCATCGCGTGCAGGGCAGGGAAGATCTTCTTGTAGGCCAGATCTCCCGTGGCGCCGAAGAACACCAGGGCGTCCGAGCGCGGACGACCGTTGTGGTTCACTCTTCCGCTGCGATCATCCGAGTTGGTCATCAGACGGGAAGCATGCTCTCTCGCGGGCGCCGGGGAAAGTCGCCGCCGCAGATCGTTGCCCAGGTTTTCTGCGCGTTTGTCCCCGTCAGCGCGGCGAAGGGGCGTGAGCGCGCGCAGAGAACAGGTGCCAGGATGCCGCGCTCCGGGCCCCCGGCCCGTAGGCCGGCGACGGCCCGTGGGCCGGCGACGGTGCGTAGGCCGGCGACGGCCCGTAAGGAAGCGCGGCCGGACTGCCGGCGCGGAGCAGCGACCGCGGCGTCGGCGCCGCGATGGCAGAAGGGATCGCGCCCGCCCCGTTCGTGAAGCGCGCCCGCGCGGTGGAGGGCGTGGTCAGGGGAAAGAGGCGGGAGGCGGTCGTCGCGGCGAGCGAGCGGTGGACGGGTGCCAGGTCGGGCGTGGCGGCGGTGATCACGGGCGACAGATAGACGCCGTCCGTCGCGGAGCCGCTGCTGAGCGTGAAGAGCACCCGACCCGGCGCGGGAAACAGCGGAACGATGGTCGAGTCGGCGCTTGCCTGAACGACCGTGGCCGCGCCGGGGACGCCCGTCGCCCCGAGCGGCGCGTAGTCGATGTCGGCCGTGAAAGCGGTCGAGCTGTAGTTCTGCTGGAACAGCAGGCCCGAGGTGACGTCGTAGAAGCCGTACAGCGAGGTGGAGAAGACGTGGGGGGCGCAGTCCGCCACCGTCGTGTAGTCGCCGGAGATGCTGGTGACGGTGCCGGAAGCGTCCACTTTGACGTCGACCCATTCCACCGCGGTACCGGCGGCGTTGAAGCCGGCGCCGGGATCGGCGCTGGCGGTGGCCGCCACCGCGCACTTGCCCGTCCCGTCCGTGTTGATGAGGCGCAGGTCGACCAGGATGCTGCTGGAGCTGGAGCTCGGCTGCGCCGCCATCGTGGCGTACAGGATGTTGCCTGCGCCGGTGACGCCGACCAGACCGATCACGTCCAGGCCCTCGACCAGGGCCGGCGCGGGGACGTCGACGTCGGGGATGACGTTCATGTCCGCGCCGGGGGCGGTGGTGGCGGCGGCCGTCGTCAGCGTGATCGCGCTCTTGGTGCCGTACAGCAGATACTGCCCGACCTTGCCCTGGATGGCGGTGGGCGCGGCGCCGGCCGGATAGGGCGCCGTCTGCAGCGCCCCGGTGGTGATCATGTTGGCGTCCGTGGTCGGCGCCGACAGCCAGTACCAGCGCGTGGCGTCCGCCGAGACGGCCCACTGGGTGATGTTGGACGCGATTGTCTTCTTCGACGTGGCGTCGCCGATGGTCTGCACCTTCAGGGTCTCGGCCGGATTGGTGGCGCTGGTGCTGGTCTTCACGGACCAGATCACCGACAGACCGTCGGGCGAGAAGTCGATGCCGGTCGAGCCGTTGGTCAGCGCCTCGACCAGGGGGAGCATGCCGCCCGTGGCCGTATCCAGGGTGCCCGCGTACAGGTTGTTGGTCGTCCCCGCCAGGCAGATCGCGGTGGCGGCGTCGTTGGGCGCGCCCGCGCACTGCACGGGCTGGGTGGTGCTGTGGGCCATGATGGCCCGGCCGGCGGTCCAGCCGGGCCGCCAGGCGTAGACGGTGGTGGCGTCGTAGTACAGCAGCGTCTGCCCGACGAAGCCATACGTGGCGTCGGTGTCGTCCTTGTTCACGTCGACGCTGGCGTTCAACGGCACGCAGTTGACGTCGGTGGCGTCACAGGTGATGGGCGTACCTGCCAGCGCCTTCGTCAGGTTGAAGACCAGCAGGCCCACCATCTGGTTGCCGCTGGGGACGAACACGCCGCACCAGCGATCGGGGGCGGGCGTCGTGGTGACGGGCGCGCTGGAGCACGCGGCGCCGGGGCCGATCAGCAACGCGGTGCCGGGCAGCACCGCCGTGCTGCCCGGGGCGGGCGGCGTCCCGACGTGCCCCGTGGTGCCGCCTGCCGGCGTGCCCGTCCCGCCGCTGCCCGGAAACACGATGGTGCCGCCCGAGCCGCCGCTGGCGGTCCCCGCGTGGCCGGCGCTACCTCCCGCGCCGGCCTGGCCGCCGGCGGTGGCCCCGCCACTGCCCGAGGTCGACGCGTCCGGGTAGCTGTTGCCTTTCCCGCTGCTGCCGCAGGCTGGCGCGCCCACGGCGACGCCGCCACAGGCCAGCAGGACGAGGACCCGGGACATTCGCGACGGGGTCTTGCTCATGGGCGACCTCTTGGCTGGGGTTCGCGCCGACAGCCGGATCCCACGGATCCGGGGCGCGCAACGAACATAGTGCCCCAGTCCGGGGCCCGCGATGCGGCCGGCCTCACTTTTTTCGGCGGCGCCACCCGACCGCCGTGGCGGACGTCACTCCTTGGTGACGACGGCCAGCGTGTCGGCGCCCGCGCCGCGCGCCACGTCCATCAGGTGCACCACCTCGCCGTAAGGCGCGTCGTCTTCCGCCTTGAAGAAGACCACCTTGCGGCTGTCGGCCTTCAGCCGCGCCACCAGGCGATCATGCAGATCCTCGGGCGTGACCGGCTCGCCGTTCAGGGTCAGCTCGCGCTTGGCCGTGTACTCGACCATCACGGGCGCCTCGCCGGGCGGCTGCGGGGTCGAGTCATCCGCCTTGCGGGGCACGGTGGCGGTCAGGTGCTTCAGCATCGACGGCGTCAGCACCATGAAGATGATCAGCAGGACCAGCACCACGTCGATCAGCGGGGTGACGTTGATCTCGCCGCGGGGGCCCTTCTTGTTTCCGACGTCCATCGCCATGGTTTCACCGTCGCGGGGCTACCGCTTCTCCAGCTCCTCGGTTCCCAGGATCACGTCCTGGATGTCCGCGTCATGCAGGCGCTCCAGCAACGTCCGCACCGCGCCGTAGGGCGCGCGCGCGTCGGCCTTCACGAACACGGTCTTGTCCGGCTCGTGCCGCTTCTTGTCGACGACCGCCGCCGCGGCCGTCGCCGCGTCGGCCAGGCGCGTGCTGCCCACGTAGAACCGCTTGTCGGACGTGACCGCCAGGATGATGTCCTTGCCGTCGTCCGCTTTTCGGCTGTGGTTCGCGGTGCGGGGCAGGTCCACCGTGACCCCGCTGGCGATCAGGGGCGTGACCACCATGAAGATGATCAGCAGCACCAGCACCACGTCCACCAGCGGCGTGACGTTGATGTCGGCCTTCACCTCCGGGTGGGGCAGCTCGGCCCCGTGCGCTTGCAGCGCGCGAAGGGCGCGCAGCCTGTCGGCGCGCCCCCTTCCCCCGGTCTTCTCCCCCTGCTTCATGGCGTGGCGACGGGCGCCCCGGCGGTCACCGAGGCGACCGGCGACGGCGTGTGGCCGGCGCCGCGCGTCCCGCGCGACAGCTGATCGGCCAGCTCCCCGGCCGAGTCCTCGATCACGGCCGAGAACTGGTCCAGCTTGGTGACGAAGAAGTTGTAGAACCACACCGAGCCGATGGCGACCGCCAGGCCCACCGCGGTGGTCAGCAGCGCCTCGGCGATGCCGGCCGACACCGAGGCCAGGCCGCCGCCGCCCCCCTTGCTGGGATCGGCCATCTGCTGGAACGCCGTGATGATGCCGAACACCGTGCCGAACAACCCGACGAACGGCGCCGAGGACGAGATGGTGGCCAGCACCGGCAGCCCGCGCTGCAAGGCCGCCACCTCGCGCTTCTTGGCGCGCTCCATCCCGCGCGTCACGCCGTGGATCAGCATCTCCAGCTCGACGGCGTCACTGGCCGCGGCGCCCAGCCCGTCCAGGCCCGCCACGAAGTCGTTCAGCGCCGGTCCCATCACGCGCGCCGCCGGCGCGTCCTTGTAAGACTGGGTCAGCGCCACCGCCTCACCCAGCCGACCGCGCGCCGACACCAGCGGCTGCAGCGCCCCCAGGTAGGCGAGCGATCGCTGCTTCCCCTTGCGGAAGGTCAGGAAGCGCTCGAGGACGATGCCGATCGCGTACATCGACATGCCGAGCAGGATCAGGACGACCACCTTGGCGACCGCGCCCATCTGGTTCCAAAGGCCGAGCAGCGAAAAATCCATCAGCTTTTCATCTCTGATCGGGGTGGGTGATTTCGTTCATCGCGCGGAAACGTCGTAGCGCAGGGGGAAGCAGAAGGGGACCGGCTTGCCGTCGATCATGTACGGACGATAGCGCCAGCGTCCCAGCACGGTGGGAATCTGTGAATCGATGGCCGGATCGGCGCCGCGCAGCAGCTTCACCTCGCTGACCGCGCCCTGGGCCGACACGCAGATGCGAACCACGGCCGAGAACTTCATGCCGGTGCGGGCCAGGGGCGGGGGCAGGGTGACCTTGTAAGGGTCGGCGTTGGGATCGATCGCCAGTTGTTGCCGCGCGATCAGCGCGTTGACCATCTTGGGGCCGTTGTTCTGGGGCGGGGGCGCGCCCACCACGCCGCCCACCACGCCGCCGGCGACCCCGCCCTTCACGCCGCCTTCCTGACCGTCGTCCTTGGCGTCGTCCTCGTCATCCTTCGGCTTGTCTTCCTTGGGCGCCTCTTGATGTTCCTTGGGCTGCACCAGGGTATGGGGCTTCTCGACGTGCGGCCGGACCTTGCCCGTGCTGTGCCGCCTGGCCGGCGGCGGCGGGGGCGGCGGCGGCGCGCCGCCCACCAGCGTCACGGTCACGGCCGGCATGGGCAGGTCCTCTATCGTCCAGAACGAGTACGCGACGCCGATCGCCAGCGCCACCACGTGCACGGCGACGGACACCGCCACCGTGACCTTGCGCCAGCGCCCGGCCGTGGTGGGGCGAGCGCTGGCCAGCACTGCTTCGAAGGCCATGTCGTCAGCGGCGCTCGCCTAGGGCGAGGCCGCGTCTCCTTTCGCGGTGGGGGTGGCGGGTACGGCCGTGGCGCCGCCCGCGCCGCCGGCGTTCGGCCGGGCGGTCGCCGCCGGGGTCATGGCCTCGACCTTCAGCCGCCACTTCTCTGCCTCGTCGATGCACGCCTGCCACAGCGAAGGGCGCGTGAAGTAGGCCATCGCCTTCTGGCGCAACAGCAGGTTCAGGTACACCATCGCCTCGCGATACTGGGGCCGCAGCGCCAGCGCCCGCTGCAGGTACTTGATGCCGATGTCCGCCAGCGCCGCGCGCTGCCCGCCGGTGATGTCTCCCACCGAGAACAGCGGGGGCGGCTTGTGCGGCTCCTCCGGGGGCGCTCCGGGCGCGGCCGGCTCGGGCGCATCGGACTTGTGCTTGCCCCTGGCGTGCTTCTCTTTCTTCTTCTTCGCCTTGCCCTTGCCCTTGGCCGGTGCGCTGGCGTCGGGCGCGTTGGGGTCCGGCCGCGGGTCGAAGGCCGCCTTGTCGGGGCCGCCGCCCCGCTGGAACAGCTGCTGCCAGATGAAGACGCCCACCGCGTACTGCGCCTCGGCGTCGTTGGGCAGCAGGGCCGCCTTCTTCTGATAGGCGGCCAGCGCCTCCTCGAGATGGTTCCAGCGCGTGTACGTCTGGATCTGGCCGTTCACGGCGGCAAGATCGGCGGGGTCCCTTTTCAGACGCTCCTCATAAAGAGAGATCAGGGCCGGAAAGCGATCGGCGTCGAACAGCGTCTGCACGTACAGCGTCTCGCCGCGGCTGTCCTGGGGCCAGCGCTTCCGCATCTCGCCCAGCGCCGCCAGCGCGCACTCCACGACCTGCTCGTTGGCGGGCGTGGTGGCGCCCGGGGTCAGCAGCTGGCGACAGCTCAGCGCTTCTCCCAGCCAGGCCTGGGGAATTTGCGGCACCAGCGTGGTGGCGGACGTGAAGGCGTCGCGGGCGGCGGAGTAGTTCCCCTCGCGATACAGGCGCGTGCCCTCGCGGATACGCCTGCGACCGCGCAGCTCTGTGCATCCACCGGCCGTAACGGCCGCGACAATTAGCAAGAGAAAGAGCGGACGCTGGCGAAGGATGTCGTTCATCGCAGGGAAGCTGGGGAGCGGCCTCGTCGACAGAAAGAGTCGCGAGCTGTTCGAGTCGGCTCGCCGGATTGATACACAATCTCGGGCCTCACGGAAAGCCTCTCCGTCGGGGCCGCGGCGCATCGCGAATCGCATTCACGGAAATTAGTTCTTTGCGCCTTCGATGGTCATCGCTACTATGCGCGCCATGGTGAAGCAGCGTATCAGCCTGGGTTTGGTGTTGCTGACCGCCACGTCGATGTTCGCCGCCGCGAACTGCGATAACGGTGACAGCGTGGTCTCGGTGAACGTCAGCTACGACATGACGGCCATGGATGTGCAGACGGCCGTCTCGAAGCTGCACGTCACCATCTCCCCGAAATCGGGCGGCACTCCGGTGACGACCGACATCGACATCACGCGCGACACCGATGGTGGCATCACCAATACGGCGTACAAGCGGGTGACGGTGAACGGCCTCAGCGGGATGGCCGACGTCACGGTGGACGCGCTGGATGGCAGCGGGGCCAACCTGCTGTCGGCGTCCACGACGGTCGACCTGCGCGAGCACGGCGCCGTGGCCGCGTTCGTGAAGTTCGCGCGCACGCCCCCGGCCATGCCCGATGCGGGCACCACCGGCAGCGGTGGAAGCGAGGGCAGCGGAGGGACCACCGGCAGCGGTGGCACCACCGGCGGTGGCGGCGGCGCGGGCGGCGAGGGCGGTAACACCATGGCTGCCACGCAGAATGGTTCGGGCGGCAATCGCGGGACGGGTGGCGCCTGACCTTCGCGGCGCTCGCCTTCCACGACCAAACGCAACGGTTT
>Ga0207652_10004811_pt1 | contig 10936 bp, 5 predicted proteins | sample KBSC63BmetaG_FD_184334 | JGI IMG/M metagenome (GOLD analysis project Ga0207652, IMG submission 184334) | Corn rhizosphere microbial communities from Kellogg Biological Station, Michigan, USA - KBS C6-3B metaG (SPAdes) (version 2) | ecosystem: Host-associated > Plants > Roots > Rhizosphere ...
TGGTACGATGTCAAGCGCGTAGCCCAGTACACGCTCTCGCTCCCCGCGCCGTACATCCCGCTCGCCAGCGTGGTACACCATGGTGCGGACTACGAACTCGAACTGGAAATCGTCCCGGACCCGTTTCGCGATGCCCTCCTGATCCGGTACCGGCTCGACGGTGAACAGTTCAGGCTTTATCCACTGCTGGCGCCGCACCTTGACCCACTGGAAGCGGGAAGCACCGCCAAGGTCGAAGGAGGGATGCTGACCGCTGTCGGAGGCAGGGCCGCGCTGTGTCTGGCGGCGGAGGGCGGCTTTGACCGGTGCAGCGCCGGCTACGTGGGCACCTCGGACGGATGGCAGGACTTTGATCGCAACGGTCGCATGACCTGGAGCTACACCGAAGCCGGGCCGGGCAACGTGGCGCTGATGGGTGAGCTGACCCGGAATGCCGGTGTGATTGCGCTCGGCATCGGCGCATCGCCGGCGAGCGCTTCGAGCATCGCCCGGGCGGCACTGTCGTACGGATTTGCCGCCGGCCGGGATGACTTCATCAAGGAGTGGCAGGCCTGGGGCCGCTCACTCCACCTGCCTCGCGGCCCCAAGAAGCTCCGGGACGCCGCCATGCTGTCGGCCGCGGTCATCAAGATGCACGAGGACCGGGTCCACCCCGGTGCGATCGTGGCGAGTCTTTCGGTGCCTTGGGGCAACACCCGCAACTCGCTCGGCGGATACCACCTCGTATGGACGCGCGACGCACTCGAAGCCGGGCAGGCACTGCTGGCGGCCGGCCAGACCAATGACGCGCGGGGGCTGTTGTCGTACCTCGCCGCCACCCAGCGCGAGGACGGCCACTGGCCCCAGAACATGAGCCCCGACGGAACCCAGTTCTGGCCCGGCATCCAGCTGGACGAAGTGGGTGCGCCTATCCTGCTCGCGGCCCAGCTGCAGGAAGAAGAAGCGATCGACGGCATGAGCGGCATTGGCTACATGGTGTCGCGGGCCGCCTCATATCTTGCCCGGCACGGGCCACTCTCGCCTCAGGACCGTTGGGAAGAAAATTCCGGCGCCAGCCCGTTCACCCTCGCAATTGAAATCGCGGCACTGGTGGCGGCCGCAGGGTGGCTTGAGGATCGCGACCGGGACTACGCGCTGTCGCTGGCCGACTGCTGGAACGAGCGGGTGGAAGACTGGACCTACGCCAGCGGGACCGACCTCGACCAGCAGTTCGGCACCAGCGGCCATTACGTCCGCATCGGCCCGGCCGGGCACGAGGGGTTGCACGGCAGAGTACAGGTGCTCAATCGTGAGGAGGGCGGCGACATTCCCGCGAGCCTGCTCGTGGGGCAGGACTTCCTGTATCTGGTCCGGCTCGGATTGCGGGCGGCCGACGATCCCCGCATTACTGATTCGGTGCGCATCACCGATGGGCTGCTCGCCACCCTGACGCCCTGCGGCGTGACGTACCATCGCTACAATGGCGATGGCTACGGCGAGAACACGGACGGAACGCCATATGACGGCGCCGGCGTCGGGCGCGGCTGGCCGCTGCTCAGCGGCGAGCGCGGGCACTACGCCCTGCTGGCCGGCCAGGACCCGACGCCGTATCTCGAGAGCATGGTGTGTATGACCGGGCGCGGCGGCCTGATGCCGGAGCAGGTGTGGGACAGCGATCCCATCCCGGAACACTTTCTGTTCCCGGGAAAGCCGAGCGGTAGCGCCATGCCGCTGGTCTGGAGCCACGCCGAGTTCCTGCAACTTTACGTGGCTCGAGCGCGCGGCACGCCGATGGATTTCCTGAAGTGTGTCAACGAGCGATACCACGCCACGCGACCAGAGGCGGCAACGTGGCACTGGCGCACCGACGTACCGTTCGCCGCACTGCCCGCCGGCCGCTCGCTGATCATCGAAGACCGGTCGCCATTCACGCTGCATCTCGGTTTTGATGGCTGGACCCATCCCGCCGATCGCGCTGCCGAGCCACTGGGTCTCGGCATGTTCGGCGTGCGCTTCGATACGGCCGAGCTGGCAGGACATCAGGCGCTGGTATTTACCCGACGGTACGGCAGTGACTGGGAAGGGAAGGACTGGCAGGTGGAAGTGGGGGCGTGAGTCGTGAGTCGCGGGTCGCGAGACTCGTGACTCGTGACTCGTGACCTGTGACTCGTGACTCGTGACCCGTGACCCGTGACTCGTGACCCGTGATCAGCCCTCGACTCTCGACCCTCGACCCTCGACCGTCGACACCAGGCTCCCCTCGCACTCCCGCCAATCAGTCGCCAGCTCGATCAGCAGCCCATCGGGCGCCGAGAAATAGATGCTCCTGAACAAGTGCCGGTCAACGACAGGCGAGACACCGACGCCCAGCGATTGCAGGTGATCTCGCCAGGCCAGTTGGTCATCCTCATCGCCGGCCCTGAACGCAATGTGGTGGGCCTGCCCTGCACCGCTGCGCGCTCTCAGGTCGGAGCCGGGCCAGCCGAAGGAGGTGAGCGCGCTGTGTGGTGTCACCGTGTGGCCATCGTAATGGGCCCAGAACCAGTGCCGGGTGTCCCGTGCGTCCTGGTTGAAGGTGCGCTTGATCAATGACAGCCCGAGCGTTTCCCCCAGAAAGTCGTTCATCCGCACCAGATCGTCGGTGATGGTCGAGACATGATGTATGCCCGTGAGCGTCATGTCGGGGGAGATTTCAGTCACCGGCTCCGGCCAGGTGCGGGCGGCTATCGCTGAATCGTTGCGTGCACCGCGCAGCTCTGCGCCTGGCGGGGTCACGTCGCGCCGGCCCAGGGCGTCCATCGGCTCGTCCACATCGTAGCCGGGGCCGAGGGTGGCAATTTCGAGAACGTGGCCATCGGGATCGCGGAAGTAGATGCTCCGGAAGTAGCCGCGATTGAAGGGGCCGGCCACACCCACGTTCCGCTCCACCAGCCAGCGCTTCCACTTCAGCTGCGCCTCGGGCGTGGCAACGCCCAGCGCCACGTGGTGCACGCCGCCGACGCCCCATTGCCCTCTGGGAGAGCCGGGCCAGGCAAAGAAGGTCAACAGCGTCTCTGATACGTCGGCGCCGGCACGGAAGTAAAGCTGGTATGATCCGCGATCGGCATCGAACGGCGATCGCCTCAGGAGACGCAGCCCCAGTACCCTGCCGTAGAACCGCAGCGTGCGGCGCGGGTCGGCGACGACCAGGGTGATGTGATGAAATCCACTTGTTGACTGCAACGTCATATGTCCTGCTTTCCGGTAACCTCAGGCGGGTGCAACCGCCTGTGCCTCCAGATGAATTGCGATGTCATTGCCAACCAGCATCCCGCCGGCCTCCAGCGCCTGGTTCCAGGTCAAGCCGAACTCCCGGCGGTCAATCGTCGTGTCGGCGCTGAAGCTGATCCGCGTGCCGCCCCAGGGATCCTTCCCTTCACCCTCGAACTCGACGGAAAGGGTCACCGGCCGGGCCGTGGCGCCAATGGTGAGGTCACCCTGCACCGAGAACCGGTCGCCCGGGCTGACAAACGTGCCCTGGACTGCGGCACTGGAGAAGCGGATCTCCGGATATTTCTCCACGTCGAGGAAATCGGCCGAGCGCAGGTGGTTGTCGCGGTCATCCACGCCGGTCGTGAGCGACGCAGCGGCGATGGTGACACTGACGCTGGAGCGCTCCGGCCGGTCCCGGTTGATCCGCAGCATCCCGGTGACCCCGGTAAAGTGGCCGCGGACATTGGTGATCATCATGTGCTTGGCGGTGAATTCCACCAGCGTATGGGCAGGATCCAGCGTCCACGTGACTTCCTGGGCCGGTGCTGCGGGCGATGCCATGACACTCCTCCATTATCTCTGTGTTAAGCTGTTCAGTTCTGAGACAACGTCACAAAAAGAACGATCACTCTTCTTCGCCGGCCTTCTGCCTGAGCGAGAGGCCCAGTCGCCTGATCAAACTGGTCGCCGTCGCCTGATCCCGCGGTGACAGGGCCGACAGTGCGCCGGCGATGGCGGCCGCATGTTCGGGGAATATCCGGGCGACGAAATCGGTCCCTGCCGCAGTCAGGGCCACGTAGTTGGCGCGCCGGTCGTCGGGACAGGGGCGGCGCTCCACCAGCCCTCGCGCCGCCAGCCGGTCCACCAGGTACGTGATCCCACCACTGGAGACGAGTGTCCGGCGCTGAACTTCACCCGCGAGCATGGGGCCCTTGTGATACAGGGCCTCCAGCACCCCGAACTCCGCCAGCGTCAGGTCGTGGCGAGCGACGTCTTCCCGGGCGCGCCGCTCCACGCTGGTCGTGGCGCGTGACAGAACCACCCAGAGCTTGAGGGCCCGCGCGGTGGCGGGATCGGCCGACGAGGCTGCGGTAGACATCTCAGTTGTAAGATACAGGGGCGGGGGTCGAGGGTCGAGGGTCGCGGGTCGCGGGTCGCGGGTTCAGCGGCTTGGCAAGGCGGTGTCATTCCGAGCGTAGCGAGGAATCTTCTCCGCGTTGTCCCGATCCTGGCCAGTAGATCCTTCGCTCGCTACGCTCATTCTGGATGACACACCTTGCGTGACCGTCGACCGTTGACCGTTGACCGTTGACCCTCAGTCCTCGACCCTCGACTCGCGACCCGCGTCCTACATCGGCCACAGCCAGCCGAACACGCCCGCCGTCACCAGCCCGTAAATCAGGCCATCAATCGTGGACCGGATGGTGGTGCCCCAGCTGCGGTGAAACCAGATGGACTGCGGCCAGAGCGCCCCGGCGTAGCCCAGGAATGCCGCGAGCCCGACGACATGGAACACCGGGAGGTACGCGGTGCCAGGCGCGAACACGTGGCAGACAAGGAGGCCGACGACCGCGCTGAGCACCAGCGTGAAGATGAACCATTGCACCAGCTGCGGGCCCATGGACATGTCGCGCCGGGGCAGGAAGGTGGCGATGAAACTGGGGCCGGCCTTCCACTTGGCCTGGAATTCCGGCGACTTCATTTCCGCCATGGTGTCGCAGTGCGGCGCCATGTAATCGCCGGGCGGAATGTTGAGCGGGCGCAGGGCGGCCAGCACGGCGTCCTCGTTCGGGATCCCCCGGAAGTCGTTGCGGTGCCAGAAGGCGAGCACCATGTGGATGATCGCGCTCACGATGAACACGGCCACAGCGGAGAGCAGGATCGGGAGCCAGAGCGAACTGAATGGCGTCATGACTTCCTCGGATGGGATGGGGACCAGCCAAGCTGCGATCCAACCCCGAGTACGTCAAGAGGCGCGTGCTGGCGTAACTCCCCTCGGGTCCATACTTTCAACCGGCTTCCCATTACATCTGAGGCTGTATCGTGGACCTGCGGACCGAGCTGCAGAACCATCTGGGCGCGGCATACGTGCTGGGTCGTGAATTGGGCGGTGGCGGCATGTCACGCGTGTTCCTGGCGGAAGAAGTGCGCCTGGGCCGCCAGGTGGTGATCAAGGTGCTGAGTCCCGAGCTCGCGCAGGGGCTCAATGTGGACCGGTTCGAGCGGGAGATCCGGCTGGCAGCATCGCTGCAGCAGGCCAACATCGTCCCCTTGCTGGTGGCTGGCGATATCGGCGGCCTGCCATACTTCACGATGCCCTATGTCGAGGGTGAATCGCTGCGGGCAAAGCTGGGCCGGGACCCCCTCTCCATCAGCGAAATCGTCACCATCCTGCGCGACGTGACCCGGGCGCTGGCATACGCCCACGCCCGCGGCGTGGTCCACCGCGACATCAAGCCCGATAACGTTCTCCTCTCCGGCGGCGCTGCCGTCGTCACCGACTTCGGCATCGCCAAGGCCATCTCGGCCTCGCGCACCGGCGGCGCCGAGGGGGCGACTCTCACCCAGCTGGGCACCTCGCTCGGCACACCGGCGTACATGTCGCCCGAACAGGTGGCCGGCGACCCGAACGTAGATCATCGCGCCGACCTCTATTCCCTCGGCTGCGTAGCGTTCGAGCTGCTCACCGGCCAGCAACCGTTCGGCAATCGCACACCCCAGCGGATGCTCGCGGCGCACCTCACGGAGGAGGCGCCCGCGGTCTCCGGCCTCCGCCCCGACTGCCCGCCGCAGCTGGCCGCGCTCGTAGCCCAGCTCATGGCCAAGAATCCCGACGAACGCCCGCAGTCGGCGGCGGAGCTCATTCCGGTGCTGGACACCGGCACCACCGCGAGCGGTGCGACCCTCGCCTTCAGCGCGCCCGGCATGCTCAAGAAGGCGCTGGGCTGGTACGTCCTGGCGATCCTGGCGGTCGCCATCGTCGCCAAGGCGGCCGTTGTCGGCATCGGCCTGCCCGACTGGGTCTTTCCGGGCGCCATTCTCACCATGGCACTGGGTCTTCCCGCGCTGCTGGCCACAGCCTACGTCCAGCGTGTGGCCCGCCATGTCGCCATAGCGACTCCGACGCTCACGCCGGGCGGCACCAGGACCGTGCGCGCGCCCGTGGGCACCATGGCCAACATGGCGCTCAAGGCGAGTCCCCACCTCACATGGCGCCGCGCGACGAAGACTGGCTACATCGCGCTCTCCGTTTTCGTACTGATGGTCGCGGGATTCATGACGCTGCGTGCCATGGGTATCGGGCCGTGGGGTTCGCTGTTCGCGGCCGGCTCGCTCAATCTCGACGACCAGATCCTGGTGACTGATTTCACCGCACCGGCCTCGGACTCGGCCCTCGGACCCATCCTCGCGGAAGCTGTGCGGGCTGGCCTCAACCAGTCGAACGCGGTGCGGCCGATGGAGCAGAGTGCCGTCGCCGACATCCTGCAGCAGATGAAACGGCCGCGCGACAGCCGGCTCGACGCCGCGACCGCGCGGGAGGTGGCGACCCGGGCGGGAGCGGCAGCGGTGCTGGGCGGACGCCTGGCCCGCGCCGGCGCCGGCTACGTGGTCAGCATGGACCTGACGAGCGCTCGCGCCGGCAGCACCCTGGCAAGTGTGCAGGGCACCGCCAGCGAACCGGCCGACCTGCTTAAGACCGTGGACAAGCTCACGCGGGAACTTCGCAGCCGGATGGGCGAGTCGCTCAAGGCGGTGCAGCAGACCCTGCCGCTGGAGCAGGCGACCACCGCATCGCTCGATGCGCTTCGCAAGTATACTGAGGCCGTAAAGGCCAGCGAAGTGGATGGCGATGACGAAACGGCGGTGCGGCTCGAGCGTGAAGCGCTGGCACTCGACAGCACCTTCGCGCTTGCCTGGCGGAAGCTGGCCACCTCGCTTGCGAAAGCCTCCTTCCCGCCGGCTGCGGTGGATTCGGCGATGACGCAGGCGGTGCGCTACGCCGGCAAACTCCCGGATCGGGAGAAGTATCTGGTCCTCGGCACCTATTATGGCCAGGGCATGCACGTGGATCGTGGCAAGGCCATCGCCAACTTCCGGCTGGCGCTGGCCGCCGACTCGGGAAACCGGGTCGCGGCCTACAATCTGGCGGTGATGTACCAGCGCGGCCGAGAGTTCGACAGCGCGATCGTGTATTCGGCCCGAGCCTATCGCCTTCAGCCAGCGGCGTCCGTGATCGGGTACGCCCGGTCGCTGATCAATGCGGGCCATGCCGATTCTGCCGACCGGATCCTCCAGCGGGCGGGGACTGCCGGCAGCCTGGGAAGCAATGATCTGTATCTGAAGTACCTGACACAGATCGCACTTGGCAGAACCGATTCCGCGGCCGGGCTGGCGCAGGCGGCGATCCAGTCGCCGGCAGTCGCGGTTCGCATCACGGCATTGGGACTCGCCGCAGGACTGCAACAGATGCACGGCCGGCTCAATGATGCGGCCCGTAGTGAGGCCGAGCAGTTCCAGCTCGCGGCGTCACGCGGCGCGTGGGCTGATCTGGCGGGGTTGACCGACGCGGCGGGGGACATTCTCTATCGTGGCCGCACCAGGGATGGCCTGCGCAAACTGGATCGTCTGCGTGCCAGCACCGAGTGGAGCAGCGCCGATCCGGGCGCGCGGCCCTACACCTATCTCGCCGGGCTGTACGCGCAGGGCGGGCGCCCCGATGTGGCGCAACAACTTCTGACTGAGTTCGAGAGGACGCCCGGCACCGCCGGCTCATCACCGGCCGCGCAGGATACCATCTCAGTCATCCAGGGTGATATTGCCCTGGCCCAGGGGCGGTACACCGACGCACTCAAGGCATACCGGGAGGCGCAGGTCCTCTCTGACGGTGCGCCTGCCTTCTGCACGGCATGTGGCAACTACAATGTTGCGCGCGTGTTCGACCGCATGGGCCGGGAGGATTCCACTCTGGCGTATTTCCAGGCGTACATGGCGGAGCCACCTGGCCGACGTGACAATGCAGACTGGTACGCCCTCCCGGTCGTCGAGAAGCGGCTGGGCGAACTCTATGATACCAGGGGCGACACCGCCAACGCGGTGAAGCACTATGGCGCGTTCACCGAACTCTGGAAGAACGCCGACCCCGACCTGCAGCCGGTGGTGGAGACGGTGAAGAAGCGGATGGGGGAGTTGACGTCGCGGTAGGTCGACCGTCGACCGTAGACCGTAGACCCGTGACAATCTGAGCAGTACCGAGATCCCAAATGGACCTTCGCACCGAGCTGCAGCAGCACCTGGGCACCGCCTATTCCCTCGGCCGGGAACTGGGCGGCGGTGGCATGTCGCGCGTCTTCGTGGCCAACGACGTGCGGCTCGATCGCACGGTCGTCATCAAGGTGCTGAGCCCCGAACTGGCGCAGGGGCTGAATGTCGAGCGCTTCGAGCGCGAGATCAAGCTGGCCGCGTCGCTGCAGCAGGCCAACATCGTGCCGCTGCATTCGGCGGGCGACGTGGCCGGCCTGCCCTACTTCACCATGCCATACGTCGAGGGCGAGTCGCTGCGGGTGCGGCTCTCCCGAGGCGCCATTCCCATCGCCGAAGTCATCACCATCCTCCGCGACGTGACCAAGGCGCTGGCCTACGCCCACGCTCGCGGCGTGGTTCATCGCGACATCAAGCCCGACAACGTTCTCCTCAGTGGCGGCACCGCGGTCGTCACCGACTTCGGCATCGCCAAGGCCATCAGCGCCTCGCGCACCAACGCCGGCTCGGGTGCCACACTCACCCAGCTGGGCACCTCGCTCGGCACACCTGCCTACATGGCGCCCGAACAGGTGGCCGGTGATCCGAACGTGGATCACCGCGCCGATCTCTACGCCCTCGGCTGCATGGCCTTCGAGCTGCTCACCGGCCAGCAGCCGTTCGGCGACCGGTCACCGCAGAAGATGCTGGCCGCACATCTGACCGAGCGCGCTCCCGCGGCCACCATGCTGCGCCCCGACTGTCCCCCGCTGCTGACCAATCTGGTGTCGCAGCTCATGGCCAAGGATCCGGGAGACCGGCCCCAGTCTGCCGCCCAGATCCTGCCGATCCTCGACTCGGCGGTCACCACCAGCGGTAATCCGGTCGCGTTCAGCGCGCCCGGAATGTTCAAGAAGGCCCTGCTGTGGTACGTCGTCGCACTGGGGGCGGTGGCCATCGTCGCCAAGGCGGCAGTGGTCGGCATCGGGCTGCCGGACTGGGTCTTCCCGGGAGCGATCCTGGTCATGGCACTGGGCCTCCCCGCCCTCCTGCTCACTGCGTACGTGCAGCGAGTGGCCCGTCATGTCGCTACCGCCACGCCGACGCTGACGCCTGGTGGCACCCGCATCGCCAAGGCGCCGTCCGGCACCATGGCCACCATGGCGCTCAAGGCCAGCCCGCATCTTACCTGGAGGCGGACGACCCGCGGCGGATACGTCGCCGTCGGTGCCTTCGCCGCTCTGGTCGGACTGTTCATGCTGCTGCGCGGCCTCGGCATCGGGCCGTGGGGTTCGCTGTTCGCGGCCGGCAAGCTCGCGGTGGACGACCAGATCCTGATCGGGGATTTCGCCGTGGCGCAGGGCGACTCTGCGCTGGGCCCCATCCTGGTGGAGGCCGTGCGTGCCGCACTGAGCCAGTCCAATTCGGTGCGACTGGTGGAGCCGTCCGACATCGCGGATGTATTGCAGCAGATGCGGCGGCCGAAGGACACCCGGCTCGATCCGGAAATGGCGCGGGACGTGGCGCTCCGGGCCGACGCCAAGGCGGTGCTGGCCGGCCGTCTCGCGAGGGTGGGCACCGGGTACGCGGTAAGTCTCGACCTCACCAGTGCTGACGGAGGCGGGACGCTGGCGTCGTTCCAGGGGACGGCCGATGGCCCCAAGGATCTCCTCAATGTCGTGGATGCCCTCTCGCGGAAACTCCGCGGCAAGATGGGGGAATCGCTCAGGCGGGTGCAGCAGACGGTGCCGCTCGAGCAGGCTACCACCGCCTCGCTTCCGGCCCTCGAGAAGTACTCCGAGGCGGTCAAGGCCAATGACCTGGATCAGGACTTCGACCGCGCCGTTCGTGCGGCTCGCGAGGCGGTGGCGCTGGACTCTACCTTTGCGCTCGCATGGCGAAAGCTGGGTGTGGCGCTGACCAACTCGCAGGCCAGTCAGGCCTCGGTAGATTCAGCGCTGGAGAGGGCCGCGCGCTACGCCGACAGGCTGCCCGACCGCGAGAAGTACCTTGCCCTCGGATTCTACTACGAGCAGTCGAGTTCCGGGGCCGATCGCGGCAAGGCGCTGGCTGCGTATCAGTCTGCCTACCGGGCCGACTCCAGCAGCAAGCCGGTCAACCGCGAGCTGTGGCGGATTTACCTCGACCGTCACCAGATGGACAGCGCGCTCCGATATGCCCGGCGTGAAGCGACCGTGGGCAGCGAGGCGAACAGCCAGCTGGCCCTTGCCGGCGTACTGGCCATGGCGGGACATCCGGATTCCGCCGAGGCGCTGCTCGCCCGGACCCTGGGGAACGACCCCGAGATGGCCGAAACGCCGATACGGTACAGCGCCGAGGCCCAGCTGGCGCTGGCCCGGGGGCTGCATGACTCGTCCGACGCGTTGGTTGTGACGGCAAGCCATCTGTCCAACCCGGCGGCCCAAGCTCAAGGACTGACATTCTCGGCACTGGACGCCGCCCGCCG
>Ga0207652_10004815_pt1 | contig 10931 bp, 9 predicted proteins | sample KBSC63BmetaG_FD_184334 | JGI IMG/M metagenome (GOLD analysis project Ga0207652, IMG submission 184334) | Corn rhizosphere microbial communities from Kellogg Biological Station, Michigan, USA - KBS C6-3B metaG (SPAdes) (version 2) | ecosystem: Host-associated > Plants > Roots > Rhizosphere ...
TTGTCGCCTCACGGGTCGCCTCACGGGGCGCCTCACGGGGCGCCTGCCTCTGGTGTACCCGCGCGCGCGGACGTGCCGGCGGCCCACACGCCGCCGTTCGCAAGCAAGCTCGCGGCGCGCGCCGAGAAGGGGACCGCGCCACGCCCCGAGTCCGCCGCCCCGGCAGCGCAACCGGAGCCGACCGCCTTCCAGGCAACCGTCGCGCCGCCAGTCCAGCCGTCGTCCTCCGGCCATGACAAGGTCGCTCGCCCGGCCGTCGGGTCGCGGGCCAGCGCGGCCATCGGACGTCACCCCGCTGTCGCCGAACCGGCCCAGGCCGAGCTGCCCCAGCCAGCGCCGGCGGGAGCCCGCGCCTTCGCAGCCACCCCTCCCCAGGGTGGCGACCACGCGGGCGCTTCGCGGGCGCAAGGCGGCGGGCAGCATCGACTGCCGTCACCTGACACGCGGCTCTCGCCGTCCGGTTCGCCGTCCGCGCCACCTGCCACGCCACGCCGCGACGGAGCCGCGGCGCCTGTCCAGGCGTCGGCGCAGCCGCATGGCGCGGTCGTCTCCGTTCCGGCTCCCGTTCCGGCTCCCGTTCCGGCGCCGCCCCAGGCTGCCGCCCACGGACCCGCGCTCCCGCGCTCGGGGGAGTCGCCTCGCCGTTCACCTGCGGGTTCTCCTTCCGCTTCTCCGTCGGTCACCTTCGCCGCCCAGCCCGGTGGTGGTGAGAGGGCGACCGGCGAATCGACGGCGGCGCACCCCACGCCGCTCGTCGACTCGTCGTCCGCTACCCCACCCCTGTTCCGCCTTTCCGACACGCGCCGTGTCCAGGCGGCGCATCTCGACCTCGCGCAACAGTCCTACCAGCCAGGGACCGTGGCCACTTCGTCCCCTTCCACGAAAGGTTTCGGCACGGGCACGAAGGGCGATAAGGCCGGCAGGTCGAAAAAAGCGCGCCCGGTTGACTTCGCGGCAAGCGCGGCTCCCAACGTGGCGCCGATCGTCGCGGCGGCATCGCCCCCCGTCTCCGCAGCGGGCCCGGCGAAGGCGCGCCGGACCGACGAGCCGAACGGGGCGCGCCCGGCCGTAGCGCCGGCGCGCGCTGGCCACGGAGCCGACCGCGAGGACGCGATTCACGCGCTGACCTCGGCGGGTGCACCCGTGGTGACGTCGTCCATGGTCCCGCCAGCGCATGGGCCGCACGGCCGCGACGGCACGCCGGCCACCGATCGCCGCGACGAGCGAGCCTCCTTCGCGGCCGTCTCCGCGTCGGCCGCCCGCGGGAGCCTGTCCGACGCGACCGGCGAGGTTCAGCGTCCCGGGGACTCTGTCCGCTCCGCCACGCCCGCCAGCGATACGCGCCCCGCGCACCAGCCGGCGCCGACCGCCGACAAGGCGCCGGCCCCCGCGCCCTCACCCGGGCACGCCCAGCCGGCGCCGGCGTCCCCCCCTGCGCAAGGCGTGGCAGCGCCCGTTCCCCAGGTACCGCTGGCGGCGCAGCCGCTTTACGATCTCGCCGGCGCCGATCAGTCGCTGCAAGCGACGGCGCTGGGGAAGAACGCGCACCTTCACCTCGAGACGGGCGCCGCCGGCCCGGTGTCCCTGCACCTGACGGTTCGCGACGGCGTGGCCGATCTGGAGGTCGAAGGTCCCGGCGCCGACCGACTGGACATGCGACCGGAGGAGCTGCGGCGCGCGCTGGCTGGCGAGGGGCTTGAGCTGGGGCGCTTCGCCTCCCGCGTGACCGACGCGTCCGAGACGCGCACGCAGCAGGATCCGGCCCGAGACCAGGGCGGTCAGAATCAGGGCAGCGGCGAGCGCGCCAGCCAGCCCGAGCAGGCGCCGCGCCCCTCCGCCATGCCGTTCACCACCCAGTCCGGCGCGTCCTCTTACGGCGGCGAGGGTCGCCGTCACTGGCAGGGCGAGGCCCCTGACTCCGCCGATCGCGATCGCCGTCCCGGCGCCGCGGCCCCGAACGGCGCCCCCTCGTCGAGCCCCAGCGACACCCTCCCGACCCGCCGGCGCGGCGTCCACGTCACCGCCTAGGAGAAACACCATGTCCACCCTCATTCCAGGCATCTCGAACAGCGCCGCGAACGACGCGCCGCCATCGACGGTCACACCCACCGGCAACGCCGCTCTGGGCAAGGACCAGTTCCTGCAGATCCTGGTGGCCCAGCTGCAGAACCAGGATCCCACGCAGCCGCAGGACTCGTCGCAATTCGTGGCCGAGCTGGCGCAGTTCTCCGCGCTCGAGTCCCAGCAGAACGCCGTCAGCGACCTGAACGCCCTGATGATCGGTCAGGCCACCGCGAACTCGACGGCCGCCACGTCGTTCATCGGCAAGCAGATCAGCTTCGCCGGCGGCACCGTGAACTGGGACGGCACCCAGGCCGTCGGCGCCACCGTCAACGTCCCCAGCGGCGCGGACAAGCTGACCGTCGCCATCGCCGACCCCAGCGGCAACGTCATCCGCACGCTGCAGCTCGGCTCACAGAGCGCCGGCGACGTGAAGGTGACCTGGGACGGCCGCAACAACTCGGGCGAGATCGTCACGCCGGCCCAGTACACGCTGGCGCCCGCCGCGTTCGACGCCAAGGGGAACGCCGTGCCGGCCAACCTCAGCACCTCCGGTGTGGTCACCGGTGTCCAGTTTCAGGGTGGGGTCCCGTACCTGCAGGTCGGGAGCTCGCTCATCCAGATGTCCAGCGTCACCTCAATCAACGAAAGGAACACCCCATGAGTCTCGTTTCAGCACTTTACACAGGTCAGACCGGTCTCGAGTCCAGCAGCACCGACCTCTCGATCATCGGCGACAACATCGCGAACTCCGCGACGGTCGGCTTCAAGGCCAGCCGCGCCGACTTCTCGAACGCGATGGCGCAGCAGATGGTCGGCGCCGGCGGCGCCCTGTCCCAGGTGGGCCTCGGCACCGAGCTGCTCAGCGTCCAGAAGATCCTCAGCCAGGGCGCGCTGAACAACACCGGCGTGGCCACGGATCTGGCCCTCGACGGCGGCGGCTTCTTCGTGGTGAAGGGGTCGCACAACGGCCAGCAGGGCCAGTTCTACACGCGTGACGGTCAGTTCACGATGGACAAGGCCGGCTACCTGGTGAACCAGGAGGGCCTGCGGGTCCAGGGTTACCCGGCCGACGGGACGGGGGCCATCGGGCCCACGGCGGGCGACCTGCAGCTGGGCAGCGCGGCCTCGCCGGCGCTCCCCACGTCGACCATCACCATCAAGGCCAACCTGGACGCTGGCGCGAAGGTCGCCACCCCTCCGGTGGCGTTCGATCCGTTGAATGCCGTCGCCACCTCCCAGTTCTCCACCAGCGTCACCGCCTTCGACTCGCTGGGCATCCAGCACCAGGTCGATGTCTACTTCGTGAAGACGGGCGACACCCCCACGGGGGCGACGTGGACCTACCACGCCCTGACGGACGGCGGCGGTCTTACCGGCGGAACGGCGGGCACCCCCACCGAGATCCAGTCGGGCGACCTGGCGTTCGACCTGACGGGCAAGCTGGCCTCGGTCGGCAACGTGGCCGGCTCGTTCAACCCCATCAACGCCACCCAGGGGCAGGCCCTGACGTTGAACCTGGGCGATGACATCGCCAACGGCGGGACGGGCCTCGGCGGCACCACGCAGTTCGCGGCCCAGTACGGCGCGACCTCGGTCACGCAGGACGGCTACGGCTCGGGCGTGCTGTCGAGCATCAGCATCGACAAGGTGGGCAACGTGCAGGGCGCGTTCAGCAACGGCACCAGCCGCGTCATCGGTCAGCTGACCGTCGCGCTGGTGAACGCGGCCGATCAGATGTCCCGCGCGGGCGGCAACCTGTTCGCCGAGACCACGGCGTCGGGCAACGCCACGCTGGGCAAGGCCGGTTCGGGCGGCCGCGGCGGCATCGCGGCGGGCGCGCTCGAGAACTCGAACGTCGACCTGTCGAACGAGTTCATCCACATGATCACCGCGCAGCGCAACTATCAGGCGAACGCCAAGACCATCACCACGGCGGACGCCCTGCTGCAGGAGCTCATGAACCTGAAGCGCTAGTTCAGGTGGAAGCGGGCCCGGCGACGCGCCCGCCCTGGTGAATCCTGGTTGATTGAACCGCCCGCGGGAGATCGCTCCCGCGGGCGGGTGACGCCGAGTCACATCGACTGGAACCCGGTCAGGGTTCCCGCAGCTCCCGCGCTGAGGGGGCAAAACTGGTCAAGGAACACAAAGTACGAGGATGTACAACCGCATGATCTTCTTGACGCGATTCGACGGCACCGAGGTGGTCGTGAACTGCGACCTGATCGTCACCGTCGAAAAGATTCCCGACACGGTGCTGACCCTGACCACGGGGGACCGCATCATGGTGCGAGAGTCCGTCGAGCAGGTCGTCGAGCGCGCCGCGACGTTTCGGCACCGTGCCCTTCAGGGGCCCGGCTTTCGCGCCGATACGGATGACATCCCGGCCGCGCGCAGCGGCCCTCACCGGGCGGCGCCATCGCCCGTGGAGTCACCGGAGCAAGGGCGGCCGCAAGGTCAACAGAAGGACTGATAGGGCAGCATGGACATCACAACGATAGGCGGGATCGTCTTCGCCATTGCCTGCATTCTGGGCGGCCAGGCGATCGAAGGTGGGCACGCGGGGTCGCTGGTGCAGGCCACCGCAGCCATCATCGTCATCGGCGGGACCATCGGTGCGTGCGCCGTCGCCTTCCCCATGCCCGACTTTTTGAAGGGCGCGAAGATGGGCGGCATGGCCTTCAAGAGCAAGAAGAGCGACTCGGCCGACCTGATCAAGCAGATCGTCGATCTGGCCGCGGTGGCCCGTCGGGAAGGCGTGCTGGCGCTGGAGCAGAAGCTGAGCGAGATCAAGGAGCCGTTCCTGAAGCGCGCCGTCGGCTTCCTGGTGGACGGCGTCGACGCCGCCATCGCCCGTGATTCGCTGGAGACGGAGATCCACCACGAGTTCGAGAGCAACGGCGTGGCGGCGAAGGTGTGGGAGTCGGCGGGCGGGTTCGCCCCCACGGTCGGCATCCTGGGCGCCGTGCTGGGCCTGATCCACGTCATGGAGAACCTGTCCGATCCCTCCAAGCTGGGCGGCGGTATCGCCACCGCGTTCGTGGCCACGGTGTACGGCGTCGGCGCGGCGAACCTGTTCTTCCTGCCCATCGCCAACAAGTTGAAGCGAAAGATCGGCGTCGAGAAGGAGCGCAAGACCCTGATCGCCGAGGGCGTGCTCTCCATCCAGGCGGGCCTGAATCCGCGCGTGCTGGAAGAGAAGCTGGCCTCGTACTCCGGTCACCATGCGCCCAAAGAGGGCGGCAAAGACCACAAGTGACCGCGCGTGGCTAAGAAGCAACACCACGAGGAGCACGAGAACCACGAGCGCTGGTTGGTCTCGTACGCCGACTTCATCACGCTGCTGTTCGCGTTCTTCGTCGTGCTGTACGCCACCAGCCGGGTCGACAACAAGAAGCTGGTGCAGGTCACCAACTCGATCAAGTTCGCCATGCACTTCAAGGGGTCGGGCGGCATCGAGTTCCGCAACCGCTTCGAGGGCCCCCCCACCGAGGGCGGCCGCTGCAAGTCACAGCCGAACGGCATGGAGCAGCGCCCCCGCACCAAGCGCGAGGACGAGGCCCAGAACCTGCGCAAGCGGATCGAGCGGCGCCTGAAGCGCTTCCTGCAGACCCGCCCCGAGACGCACGTCCAGATCGACGTCGATCGGGACAGGCTGACAGTGCGCCTGTCCGCGTCGCACTTCTTCGACGCCAATCAGGCGGCCATTCGCCCCGAGATGATCCCGGTGATGGACGTCATCGCCGCCGAGATGGTGGCGGTGGGCATGCCCATCCGCGTCGAGGGCCACACCGACGAGAGCCGCCTGGTGAGCACGCGCTACCGCGACAACTGGGATCTGTCGTCGTCGCGTGCCGCCGCCGTGGCCAGCTACATCCAGCACGCCCACAACGTCGACGGCAAGCTGCTGTCGGCCGCCGGCTACGGCTCGACCCGCCCCCTGGGCGACAACTCGACGCCCGCCGGCCGGGAAGCGAACCGCCGCGTCGAGCTGCTGATCGAGTTCACGCCGCCGGACTAGCGCCGCCGGCAGGGGAGGGCTCGTCCACCGTGGGCTTCACCTCGGCCCGCTCGACGCTGGTGGGCAGCGTGACCTTGAACGTCGTGCCCTGGTTGGGGACGCTCTGCACGGTGATCGTCCCGCCCATCTCGGTGATGATGTGGTGGCAGATGGCCAGCCCCAGGCCTTTCCCCTTGCCCACCGGGTTCACGCTGAAGAAGGGCTCGAAGATGCGCTCGTGCAGCTCGGGGGCGATGCCTACCCCGGTGTCACGGACCTCGACCGTGACGGCGCGGTGGCCCTCGACAGCGGTGGTGACGGTGATCTCGTTCTCTGCCGGCGCGTCGGCCGGCAACGCCTCCGAGGCGTTGAGCAGCAGGCTGATGAACACCTGACCCAGGCGCGCCTCGTCCCCGTTCACGGGCGGCAGCGGGTTCAGCTTCGTGATCAGCTTCGCGCGCGGGCGAATCTCGCTGGCCAGCGCCGCGATGGCCGCCTTCAGCACGTGAATGACGTCGGTGGGGCGGTGCATCTTGTCGCCGCGGGCCAGCGCGCGCATGTCGGTGACGATGTTGCGGACCCGGGTGGCGCCGTCGCGCGCCTCCTGCAGGGCCAGGCGGATCTCCATCAGGCGGCGCGGGTCGGTCAGCGCGGAGGGATCGCCCAGCTCTTCCTCGGCGTAGGCCAGGTTCGCCGTGATGTAGGCCAGGGGGTTGTTGATCTCGTGCGCGATGCCGGCGGCCAGGGTCCCCATGGCGGCCAGGCGATCCGTCACCGCCAGGCGCGCCTCGAACCCGCGGCGGTCGGTGATGTCGCTGTACGTCAGGACGACCTGCAGCACGGCGCCGTCCTGGCCCAGCTGCGGATCGGCGGTGGCCAGCAGCCAGACGCGCTCGCGGCGGCGGGGGTGGTAGACGCCCATGACCACGTTGCGCACCGGCTTGCCGGTCGCCAGGGCCACGGCCAGCGGCTGCGTGTCGGGCGAGAACGCCGAGCCGTCCTCGCGCACCACTGACCACGCCGGATCGACGTCCTCCTCGCCGCGCAGCTGGTTCTCGGTCAGTCCCAGCAGATCCAGCGCCGCCTGGTTGGCCAACCACAGAGCGGCGTCGGGTCCGGTGATGACGACGCCCACATGCAGGTCGGCCAGCACGGCGCGCAGCCGCGCGTCGTCGTCCAGGTGTAGCGAGAGCTGCCGAGGTGCGTTTTCCGGATCCATGGGTCCGAGTTCGCTGGAAGGGGGGCATTGTGGCACTGGTGGCCCCGATGCAAAACTGGAAATCGGCAGCAAGTGGGAAACGAAAATCGGCCACGGTGGTAGATTCGTTGCGTCGTGATGCGGCGCCCCCGCGAGGAAAAACTGTCGGGTTGGGGACGGGTTCCCACCGTCTCCGCTCATCAGATCCTGTCCGAGGATCTGGCGTCCATCACAACGGACGTGCCGTTGTCGCGTGGTCTGGGCCGTTCTTACGGTGACGCGTCCTTGCCGGCGCAGGGCGATGCGCGGGTCGCCGGCTCGGTGCTGGCCGATCGCATCCTCAGCTTCGATCCGGACAGCGGGATCCTGCGCGCCGAGGCAGGGCTTTCGCTGCGCGAGATCGTTCGCCTGTTCCTGGTGCGTGGGTTCTTCACGCCCGTCTCTCCCGGCACCCAGTTCGTCACGCTGGGCGGCATGGTGGCGGCCGACATCCACGGCAAGGGGCACCATCGGGACGGCTGCTTCGGGCAGCACGTGACCTCCCTGCGCGTGCGCGTGGCCGACGGGCGCATCATCGACTGCTCGCCCACGAAGGAGCGCGATCTGTTCCGCGCCACCATCGGGGGCATGGGCCTGACCGGCCACATCCTGGAGGTGGCGGTGCGGCTGAAGCGGATCCCCTCCCCGTGGATCTACTTCGAGAGCGTGCGCGTCCCCGACATCGACGCGTACATCGCCGCGCTGAAAGAGTCGTCGTCGACCTGGCCGCAGACGGTCGGCTTCATCGATTGCACCAAGGGGGGCCGGCATCTGGGCCGGGGCATCCTGATCAAGGGGCGCTGGGCCGAGCCGCACGAGGCGCCCCCGTTTCCGCCGCCCGCGAAGCGCGAGCGCAACATCCCCTTCGAGCTGCCGAGCGGCCTGATCAACCGGCTGTCCATCCGGGCGTTCAACGCGCTGACGTACTGGAAACACTACGCCCCGGTGCGCAGGGGGATCATCCATCCGGAGAGCTACTTCTATCCGCTCGACCAGGTGCTGAACTGGAACCGCGCCTACGGGCGCCGCGGGCTGACGCAGTACCAGTGCCTGCTGCCCAACGAGGCGGGCCCGGACGTCGCGCGCCGTTTCCTGCAGCTGATGCGGTCCCACCACGCGGCCTCGCCGGTGTGCGTGATCAAGGATCATGGCCCGCAGGGCATCGGCCTGCTGTCGTTCCCGCGGCCCGGTATCTCGATCGCGGTCGACTTCGCCGTCAACGATCGCACGCAGGCGCTGATCGACGCGCTGAACGAGTTCGTGATCCGGGAAGGTGGTCGCGTGTACCTGGCCAAGGACGCGTTCACGCGCGCCGCGCACTTCCGGGCCATGGAGCCGCGCCTGGCGGAGTGGGAGGCCATCCGCCGGCGCTGGGATCCTGAGCGCAAGTTCCGCAGCCGCCAGTCGGTCCGCGTGCTGGGCGACGACCCGGCCCCGGGGACCAGCCGCGTGCCGGACGAGGTGCACGACGCCTCGTCCTCGGGGTTGTCGCCCGCGCCCCGGAGCCGCACGGCGTGAAGGTCGTCCTGCTGGGCGCCACCAAGGGGATGGGACGCGCCTTGGGGCGCCTCCTCATCGAGCGGAAGCATGAGCTCTTCCTGCTGGGCCGCGATACGCTCGACGTGGCGCGCAGCGCCCGCGACTTCGAGGTGCGGGGCGGCCGCACCATGAGCAGCGTGGGCAGCGCCGGCTGCGATCTGGCGCGGCCCGACACCTTCACGCCCGCGCTGGACGCGGCCGAGAAGGCGCTGGGCAAGGTGGACGCCATCATCGTGACGGGGGGGCTCTTCGCGACGCAGGACAAGCTGGAGGGCGATCCGGACTTCGCGGCGCAGCTGCTTCACGTCAACTTCACGGGCACGGTGCTGTTCTGCGAGGCGGCGCGCAAGCGCCTGCTGGCGAGCGGCGGCGGGACGCTGTGCGTGTTCAGCTCGGTGGCGGGCGAGCGCGGCCGCAAGCCGGTGATCATCTACGGCGCCGCCAAGGCCGGCCTCTCTCATTATCTGGAAGGGCTGGACCACAAGTTCAGCGGCCAGGGGCTGACCGTCGTCACCGTCAAGCCGGGCTTCGTGAAGACGAGCATGACCGCCGGTCTGCCCACGCCGCCGTTCGCCGGCGACCCCGACAAGGTGGCCAAGCTCGTGCTGGCGGCCATCGAAAAAAAGAAGCCGGTCGCCTACGTCCCGCGCCCCTGGGCGCTCATCATGCTCATCATCCGCCTGCTCCCTCGCGCGGTCATGCGCAAGCTCAACTTCTAGTTCTGCGTCGTTGCGTCGTTGCGTCGTTGCGTCGTTGTTCTTTGCGGGTGAAGCAGCGGCCGGGGAGGGGGGGCGCGCTCGGTCGCTTCGGTCGCGGGGGCGAGGGTTGGGGTCACCCTCCCGTGCTCAAACCGCTCAAACAGTCCTCGCGCCGCGTGCCCGGAGCTTCTTGGCAGGCGCTGCAGTGGCGCTCCGGAACTGCGCGCGGGAGGGTGACCCCAACCCTCGCCGCCCAACTTCCTGCGCTCATTCGCTGAACCCCGTGGCACGAGCGACATACTGCCGTTGCGCGTGTTCAGGCGTAGTGGCTCCGATTCGTAACCGCTGTCGCGTCCTTGAAGGCGACGGCGGATGCGACCAAGGATGAATGACGTGTGTTAACGCGTCGAACCGGCGGAACGCGATCATTGGCAATTCGTCTTCACGACGCGGACCGGTGTGCGCAGTGGATCTGGTTGGGGATCCGGATCCGGATCTGGATCCGGCGACGGGGGTGGGGGAGGTGAGGGAATGGAGGGCGTCAGGGAGCGGAGGGAGGGGAGTGTCCCTCCCGCGCGCAGTTCTCGAGCGCCCCACGGCGCCTGCCAAGCAAGATCCGGGTACGCGGCGCAAGAGCTGTTTGAGCACGGGAGGGACACTCCCCTCCCTTCGCCCCGCGACCGGAGTGAACGAACCCACGCGAGCCCACTGCGACCGAAACGACGCTGACCCACGCGCGGCGGTAGCGAGCCGCCGACCCACGCGCGCGACGGAAGCGGGTCAGATCTCCTTCAAGGCGGGAGAGCCGGCGCCGGGGCCGTTGGCGTCGTGGAACCGGCGTAGGTAGCCTTCGGCGGCGCGCGCGGGGTCGATGCGCAGGAAGCGGGCCATCTGCGTGACGAAGCCCCGCACGTAGACCGGAGCCGGCAGCTCGTCGAATTTTTCTGCTTCGATGGCCCGCAGGTGGCGCTCCGCGATCTTCGTGCGCTGCGCCACCTCGGACAGCTCCAGCCCCTTGGCCTCGCGAATCTTCTTCAGCAGCGCCCCCGTGATCTCGGCGGTCGGGTCGATGACGGGCACGCCCGAGCCCGCGTCGTTGCGGCTGGGGCTGGGAACGCCGCTCTCGCGCGGGGTCTGGGCGGCCCAGCGGACGGCCCGCGCCAGATCGGCCTCGGGCAGCGACAGATCGTAAAGGCGCCGTCGCTCGGGCGCGAACAACGTGTCGTGGGCGGCGTTGGAGCGCGCGTGCAGGGCGGCCAGCTCGGCGTCGTCATACAGCCCGAACACCGCCGGCGAACCGCTGGCGTAGATCTCCTTCATCAGGCGATAGGCGCGCCGCACCTCCTCGTCGCTGACTCCCGGTTGTGTCTCCAGTATCTCGTAGAAGGTCTGGTCC
>Ga0207652_10004820_pt1 | contig 10926 bp, 9 predicted proteins | sample KBSC63BmetaG_FD_184334 | JGI IMG/M metagenome (GOLD analysis project Ga0207652, IMG submission 184334) | Corn rhizosphere microbial communities from Kellogg Biological Station, Michigan, USA - KBS C6-3B metaG (SPAdes) (version 2) | ecosystem: Host-associated > Plants > Roots > Rhizosphere ...
GGCTTTCTGCGAACACGCCGCATGATGGCTGCTCCAACATCCTCGGTCACGATCACTCTCGCTGCTATGTCCGAAATATGTAGCGAATTTCGGACGGATGCAACCCCCCTTATGTCCGAAAGTTACGGCGTCGTTCGGACAGGCTCGTCCGAAGGGCGCTTCATCCTTCGGACAAGCTTATATGGATAGCCTCTCACTATCACCCAAATCGAGCGTGGATGTCATCAATTGCTGCGATAACTTTTCAGGCAGCAGATCGCGCTTCTACGCCGCCGTAACGCAGTCGGGACTCGAACCAAGCGTCCAGGTGATCGAGCGGTCTCCACATTGAAACCTATGTTGGAAATATACTCGGGGTATCGTTCGAGAACATAATCTGAGGTGATTTCTTCATGAATTCGCGGTGAGAGCCTCGAGATATGGACGAACGACAGTCGAAACCCCACCCGACTTTGCCCACGAATGAATCTGGGCGGGCGTCGCCTTGCGTTGGCGCAGGGCTTCTTGGAGGCCTTCGATCGCAATCGAAACACCGACCTTGTTTCTGTGTCTGAAGCAGTCGACCACGGTCTTTCCGATCCCGAAGACCTTCACCGCCACGCTTTCGATGACATGGATTTCTACGCCCTCGGAAAGCAGGGGCTTGCTGAACCGCGCAACGCGGATCGGGGTGCCATTAAGAGTCGGAGCCCAGTCCTTTTCACCAATCGCCATCCAGATTTTCCGGGGAAGCTGGTCCGTAAGAACGTGGAAGGCGAGTGCCGAGACGAGGCAAATGACCCCCCTCGGCACCCGCTTGCTGGCTTCTGCGAGGCTGTGATTTATGTCGAGCGGTGCGTCGCGAAGTTGATAGATCCCTCTCGCAAGACGGATCACTTCCCCGGTCCCGACCATGCGACTGATCGTGGCCGCGGTGATGCCCGCGGTTCTCAGTTCGGTAAGGCGCATCATGCCATGCTGCTGCAGAAGAGCGCTGGCGGTCGCGCGTTGGGATGGAGCGTCGGGCATGATACAAAACCTAGGGGTCTATGATCCATACTCCAAGGATACATATCAAATTACCAATGTTTGGGACTCGAACCGCCCGGTCCATTCCAACCCTTTCCACGAATCCTGATCGTGCTATTGACGCCTTTGGCGACTTCTCAAGACTATGATTTTGTTGAGAAATCAACCGCTTAGGCGGTGCCCCAGAAAGCTCTTCTGGCACTCAATTTTAGTGCTTGGCTCTTGAAGTATCGCCGCAGGCTTCCTTGCAGGTCGCCCAGAGCTGCTCGTATTCGCTTTTTCAGTTCGCTCGAAGCGAGTGACCCTGAAAAGGTATTCGGCGGCACCAGACGGCTCCTGACGCCAATTCGCGGAACCGGAGAGACTAAGTCCCGAACCCGCGGCGTTGAGTCACATGCGGGCAGAGGCCCGCATGACACCAACCAAGCTCCTGATTGGCCAAATCGTAGCCGTCTTTGCGATCGCGCTCGCGGGCATCTGGTTTGCCACGCAATGGGCAGCATCGGCTCTCGGCTACCAGCCCGAACTTGGATTGCCTTGGTACGTGATCGGCGGCGTTCCGGTCTACCGGCCGTGGGCAATCTTCCTCTGGTGGTATCACTTCGACGCTTACGCGCCGCATGTCTTCGATCGGGCCGGCGCGATCGCCGGTGCGAGTGGTTTCATCGGCTGCGGGGCGGCAGTGGCGGGGTCGCTTTGGCGCGCGCGTCAGCGGCGCAATGTCACCACCTATGGCTCGGCGCACTGGGCATCTGACCGCGAGACGGCAGCCGCCGGGCTCTTCAGCGACCGCGGCATCTTCCTCGGTCGCGTGCGTGAGCGTTATCTCCGCCACGACGGTCCGGAGCATGTCATGGCCTTCGCCCCGACGCGGTCCGGCAAGGGGGTGGGCCTGGTCGTGCCGACCCTTCTCGGCTGGTCCGGGTCGACCGTCATCCACGACATCAAGGGAGAGAACTGGCAGCTGACGGCGGGCTGGCGCGCCCGCTTCTCCCACTGCCTGCTGTTCAACCCGACCGATGCGCGTTCCGCGCGCTACAATCCGCTGCTCGAGGTCCGTCGCGGCGCCGACGAAGTGCGCGACGTCCAGAACATCGCGGACATCCTCGTCGATCCTGAAGGCGCGCTGGACCGGCGCAACCACTGGGAGAAGACGAGTCATTCGCTGCTGGTCGGCGCGATCCTCCACATCCTCTATGCCGACGCCGACAAGACACTCTCGCGCGTAGCCACCTTCCTGTCGGATCCGCAGCGCCCGTTCGTCGCGACCCTGCGCGTCATGATGACGACCAATCACCTCGGGACATCCGACGCGCCGGCCGTCCACCCCGTCGTCGCATCGGCAGCGCGCGAGTTGCTCAACAAAAGCGAGAACGAACGTTCTGGCGTGCTTTCCACCGCCATGTCGTTCCTCGGCCTCTACCGCGACCCGACAGTGGCTGCGGTGACCGCCGCGTCCGACTGGCGCATTGCCGACCTGGTCGAGGGCGATCACCCGGTGTCGCTCTACCTGGTCGTGCCGCCGTCCGACATCAGCCGCACGAAGCCGCTGATCCGGCTGGTGCTCAACCAGATCGGGCGCCGCCTCACCGAACAACTCCACGCCGAGAACAATTCGGGCCGCCATCGTGTGCTGATGATGCTCGACGAATTTCCGGCACTCGGGCGCCTGGATTTCTTCGAGACGAGCCTGGCCTTCCTCGCGGGCTACGGTGTCCGCGCCTTCCTGATCGCCCAGAGCCTCAACCAGATCGAGAAGGCCTACGGCGAGCACAACGCCATCCTCGACAACTGCCACGTCCGTGTCGCCTTCGCGACCAATGACGAACGAACCGCCAAGCGCATATCCGACGCGCTTGGCACCGCGACCGAGCAGCGCGCGATGCGTAACTATGCCGGCCACCGGCTCGCGCCTTGGCTCGCCCATGTCATGGTCAGTCGCCAGGAGACCGCTCGCGCGCTGCTGACACCGGGCGAGGTTATGCAGCTGCCGCCGGTGGACGAGCTTGTCCTCGTCGCCGGGCATGCGCCGGTGCGCGCGAAGAAGCTGCGCTACTACGAGGACAGGACGTTCAAGGCACGCATCCTGCCGGCGCCGGCGCTAGGAAGCGGGGGATACGCTGATCTGCCCAAGGCACGTGCGGACGACTGGCGGGACCTTGTGCGCGGCACCGATTCCCGTCTTGGCAAAGCCCGAGACGAGAGTCCCGATCCGGACAATGGCGGCGGCCTGGAACACGTTCGGCATCCCGCGCACGAACTTGAGGCACCCGTGCTGGCAGACATTGTTCCCGCCGATGTCCTCGGCCTCGGCGAGGACGACACGGACGTCGCCAGCGACAAGCGCGCGATGGACCAGGCTCGGTCGCTCGCCGCCACCCGTGCCGTCTACGCCATCGATTCCGCATCGTCGCGTCCCGACGACCTGCAGCTGGACTTCTGACCATGGTCGAGAAGGTCCGCCACCAGCTGTTCCTGCCGCGGCCGCTCAGCGATCGGCTCGAGGCGCTCGCAGCCAGGCCAGGCGCCTCGAAGTCGGCGATCCTCGCCGACGCCGTGGCGGCCTGGCTCGACAAGCGCGGCATGTCCGAGCTCGACGACCGGTTCGGGCTGCGGCTCGACCGCATGTCCAAGGCTCTGGGACGGATCGAGCGTGATGGGGAGGTCATTCTCGAAACGCTGGCGCTGTTCATCCGCTTTGAACTCGCCATCCAGACGCCGCTCGCGGAAAACGATCATGCAGGTCGCGCGCTCGGGGCAAAAAGGTTCGAGGCGTTCGTGACGCAGGTCGGACGGCAGGTCTCGAGCGGGCGCCGTACTCTCTTGGCCAACCCAGAGCAGGACGCATGAGCGCGAGCCTTGCAGCGGAGCGGCGGCGCCGCATGCTGGTCACCGCACTAGGCGCCGACATCGCAGAGGCGATGCGCGACAGCCGGACGCAGGAGATCATGGTCAATCCCGACGGCGCGCTTCGGCTGGACCGTCTCGGCGAAGGCCGGATCGATACGGGCGTCAGGATCGAGCCGGATCAGGTCGAGCGCATCATCCGCCTGGTCGCCAGCCATGCGCGCGCCGAAATCCATGGAGACCGGCCGATCATCTCGGCGGAACTGCCGCCCCATGCCGAGGGCAGGGCCGGTGAGCGCTTCGAGGGCGTGCTCCCGCCGGTGTCGACGGGGCCGTGCTTCTCGATCCGCAAGCCCGCGGAGCGGCTCCACACGCTCGACGACTATGTCGCCGATGGGATCATGTCGGAGGCCGCAGCGGACACGCTCCGTGCTGCGGTTACCCAGCGCTACAACATCCTGGTCGCGGGCGGGACCAGTTCTGGCAAGACGACCCTCGCCAATGCGCTGCTCGCCGAGATGGCCTGGGTCGATGCGCGGGTCATCCTGATCGAGGACACGCGCGAGCTGCAGTGCCCGCTGCCGGACACCGTCGCGCTGCGCACACGACCTGGTGTCATCACGATGACCGACCTGGTGCGCTCGACCATGCGGCTGCGACCCGACCGCATCATCGTCGGCGAGGTTCGCGGCCCCGAGGCCCTCGACATGCTCAAGGCCTGGAACACGGGCCATCCGGGCGGAATCGCCACCGTTCACGCCAACAGTGCGGTGGCCGCGCTCTACCGGATCGAGCAGCTGGTGCAGGAAGCCGTGGTCACCGTTCCGCGCCGGCTGATCGCAGAAGCCATCGACATCATCGTGTTCATCGCCGGCCGGGGCACACAGCGTCGGATCGCCAGCATCGCCCGCGTCGCCGCGCTCGATCCCGACACCGGCGCCTACGCTCTCGCCGAGCTTCTCAGCCCTTCAGCCCAAGGAGAATGACCATGACAACCAGCAGGATTCACGACCGCCGCACCACGTTCCTCCCATTGGCCATTATCGGCCTCGGGCTGGTGATCGCCAGCAAGGCACACGCCGCCGGCACCGGCATGCCCTGGGAGCAACCGCTCCAGCAGGTGCTCGACTCCGTGCAAGGGCCGGTCGCCAAGATCGTCGCGGTGATCATCATCATCGTGACTGGCCTGACCCTTGCATTCGGAGAGACCGCCGGTGGTTTCCGGCGCCTCATCCAGATCATCTTCGGCCTCTCGATCGCGTTCGCGGCGTCGAGCTTCTTTCTCAGCTTCTTCAGCTTTGGTGGCGGAGCGCTGATCGCGTGAGCGAGCATATCGAAGGGTTCGAGGTTCCCATCCACGGGAGCCTCGGAGCGCCGATCCTCCTTGGCGGGGCCCCGCGCGGTCTTGCGATCGTCAACGGAACGCTGGCTGCGGCGATCGGCCTGGGTCTCCAGCAATGGATCGCCGGGATCGTCGTCTGGGCTGTCGGGCACAGCATAGCGGTTTTCGCGACGCGGCGCGACCCGTCGTTCGTGCCGGTCCTCGTCCGCCATCTCAGACAGAAGGGCTATCTCGCATGCTGAGCCTGCGTGAATATCGGCACAATGCCGATCGCCTCGCCGACCACCTGCCGTGGGCGGCCCTGGTCGACAAAGGCGTCGTCCTCAACAAGGACGGCAGCTTCCAAAGGACGCTAGCGTTCCGCGGTCCCGACCTCGAGAGCGCGACCGAAGCCGAGTTGGTGTCGGCCTGCGCGCGGGCGAATAATGTCCTCAAGCGCTTCGGCACGGGCTGGGCGCTGTTCTTCGATGCCGAGCGCCGCGAAGCGCTCGGTTATCCGGCCGGCAACTTTCCCGATGTGGCATCCTGGCTCGTCGACGAGGAGCGGCGGGCGCGCTTCGAGGCGGAAGGCGCCCATTTCGAGAGCCGCTACCATCTGACGCTTGTTTGGCTGCCCGCCGCCGACGGCGCGGATGCTGCGGGCCGATCCTTTGTCGACCGACCCGACGCCGGCGCCAGTTCTTTTCGGGGTCGCGACTGGCGGGGTGCGCTGGCGAGCTTCATCGCGGAAACAGACCGCGCGCTAGACCTGTTCGCCGCCTTCATGCCCGAGGTGCGGGCGCTCTCGTCGGCCGAGACGCTGACCTACCTCCACGGCGCCGTATCGAACCGGCACCACCCGGTCGCGGTGCCCGAGACGCCGATGTACCTCGACGCTCTGCTGGCGGACACGCCGCTCGTCGGCGGCCTTGAGCCGATGCTTGGGAGCCGGCACCTGCGCACGCTCACCGTCGTGGGCTTCCCGAACGCCAGTCGGCCCGGAATCCTCGACGCGCTCAACGAGGCCGACTTCGCTTATCGCTGGGTCACGCGCTTCGTCGCGCTCGACAAGACCGACGCGACCAAGCTGCTGACCAAGCTCCGCCGCCAGTGGTTCAACAAGCGCAAGTCGATCACCGCTCTGCTGCGTGAGGTGCTCTACAATCAGCCGGCCCAGCTGCTCGACAGTGATGCCGACAACAAGGTGGCCGATGCCGACCTGGCGCTTCAGGCGCTCGGCGGCGACCATGTCGCCTTTGGGTATCTGACCACGACCATCACCGTCAGCGACGAAGACCGCGCAGGCGTCGAAGCCAAGATCCGGCAGGTCGAACGGATCATCGGCGGCCTTGGCTTCACCACGATCCAAGAAGGCGTCAACGCCGTCGAGGCGTGGCTGTCGTCGATACCCGGCCATACCTATGCCAACGTCCGCCAGCCAATAGTCCATACGCTGAACCTGGCCCATCTCATGCCGCTGTCTTCGGTGTGGGCGGGCCCTGCCGGCAATTCCCATCTCGAAGGGCCGCCGCTGCTGGTCGCACAGACCGCAGGCTCGACGCCGTTCCGGCTTTCCACCCATGTCGGCGACGTCGGCCACATGATGCTGGTCGGACCGACCGGCGCCGGCAAGTCGGTCATGCTGGCGCTGATCGCGCTCCAGTTCCGGCGCTATCACGACGCACAGGTCTACATATTCGACAAGGGCCTTTCAGCCCGAGCCGTGGTGCTGGCGATGGGTGGCGCGCACCACGCGCTCGGCGCCGCTGACGGCGAGGCCATCGCGTTCCAACCGCTGCTGCGGATCGACGACCCCGCCGAGCGGAGCTGGGCGGCCGAATGGATCGCGGCGCTTCTCGACGCCGAGCGCGTGACCGTCACGCCCGAGGTCAAGGATGCGGTCTGGTCGGCGCTCGGCAGCCTGGCATCGGCACCGCCCGCCGAGCGGACGATGACCGGGCTCGCGCTGCTGCTCCAGTCCAATGCGCTCCGCACCGCGATCCAGCCATATACGCTCGACGGCCCGCACGGCCGGCTTCTCGACGCCAGCGAAAGCGGACTGGCCTTCACCGATGTGCAGTGCTTCGAGACCGAGGCGTTGCTCGCCCAGGGGAGCGTCGTGGCGCCGGTCCTGACGTACCTGTTCCATCGGCTTGAGGAGCGCTTCGACGGCCGGCCGACGTTGCTGATCCTCGACGAGGCCTGGATCTTCCTCGATCATCCGCTGTTCGCCGCGCGCATTCGCGAATGGCTCAAGACGCTGCGCAAGAAGAACGTCGCGGTGCTGTTCGCTACGCAAAGCCTGGCGGATGTCGCCGGCAGCAGCATTGCGCCCGCGATCATCGAAAGCTGTCCCCAGCGTATCCTGCTCCCCAATGATCGCGCAATCGAGCCGCAGAGCCGCGAGGCCTATGCACGGTTCGGCCTCAACGACCGGCAGATCGAGCTCATCAGTAGGGCCACGCCCAAACGCCATTATTACCTGCAATCGGCGGGCGGAAACCGCCTGTTCGAGCTCGGACTCGGGACGATCGCGCTCGCGCTCTGCGGCGCCTCCGATCCCGCCAGCCAGCGCCGGATCGAGACCATCCTCGCCGAACACGGCGCGCAGGAATTCGCGAAGCACTACCTGAGAGGCGTAGACCTCGGCTGGGCCGCCGACCTGCTCGCATCGTATCCGGAGCATGACTGAGGCGGTCACTACGCTAGGGCAGCAATTGGGCCGAGAACGGAACGTCCGCTTTTCAAGACGGCAGGAGTGAAACGGTCATCCGGCCAGGTAGCGCCAACACCGCCGCGATCAGCATTCGGTCGAACTCAACGCTTTAGAATGCGCGCCCCTCGCTTCGTCGAACACGGAATCGATCAACGAGCTCACCTTGGCGCTGTCGAGCGCAGCCTCAGAGACTGAGCTCAGCTCGCGGATTATGCTCACCATAAAGCCGCGTTTCGATAATGTATTCCGAGCTATTCAACCTCGCCTGGTAGATGACGAGAGGCGATTCGCGCTCCTTTGTCCAGTCCAAAACCTTGGACCTCGTCTCGCTGTCAATGCACGCGCCTAGTATTAGCGCGACTACGCGTGAAGGATCGAAACCGTATACACCTGGACCGCGATCGTCGACTATTCTCCACTCTTGTTCATAGCTCCATGACTTTGCCTTCGAGAGAAACATATTTTCGAACCCGTCGCCGCGCCGGTCGAAAGGAGTTAAAGCCGATGGTCTCCTGCCGGAATATGTCACACGAAACAATCTATCAAACCTCAAGGCGTTTTTCGCCTTCACCACAATTTTTTCATGCTCTTCAGACGAAAACGCGATGCAGACACCTTTATGGCAGTCGGCATAATGCGACCACATCAAAATATTTGTTGGATCACCTGTAAAACACGAAATGCCAACTGAGTTCGTGATTTGCCGCAATGCCGACTGAAATGCCGCGTCAAGCGCAATGGCCCTGCGGAGTCGGTCTCCGGCATCTGGCCGGCCCCTAAGTAGCGACGGCGCAGGACGCTCGCTGGTCAGTCTACCATCGGAAATTGCCCTCAGCATATCTGTCCGAAAAAACGGGTTAACCGGTGCGCAGTCAAAAGGATCATTAAAGTCCGCCGGACTTGACAGGTATATCTTTCCTTCAACCACAATGGATCGAGCTCGCGCAAGATCATCCTGATCTGAAAGAGACCGAAACTTATAGAAGCGTGTCGAAACTTTGGTCACTCTTCACCACTTCATCTATCTTCGAAGGCACATGCCCCCGACAAGTCGCTCGCTTTGTAAGAATTTCCGCTTAACGCATAATTGAAGCCATGTCTGCATTCGCCGAGGCACACCCGCGGGATGAGGTCAGTAACACGTCCATGGGCCAGCTTATCATGCGGCTCGCCGCTGGTGCTAGCCACCTCCTAGGGCCAACTAGACGAATGGCAGCTTTCGGGACGTTAGCGAGCAGCAGTGAACGACCGAAACTGGGGCGCCTTGCTGACGCAGGCCTCGAACCGACGTGGGTGGCAGCTCGACCCAAAGCCGTCATTGGTGCGAAACGTTTGAGACCGCTGACTACGATCGTGTAGTTGGGCCCCGGCTTTGCTCGATCAACAGGGCGACGCCGACCCGCGCAAATATGGTCAAGTCATCATCGGCCCTGTCGTTTAGCGAACGCTGCTGCATCGGCCATCGTAAACGCGTCGCCCGTAAACACGCCGTCATCGGGGAAATTCTGGGACTTGCCGACCCACCAGCCGTGGAACCCTCCTAACCGTCGCGCGACATTCACGATCGTTTCCCCGGGATCCAGCTCGTCGGACTCACCGAACGCGAGAACATCCGCAGCAGCAGCCTCGACGGCATCCATCTTCTCATTGGGCACCCTTTCAAAGAAGAACTGTTTGAGCGCCTCACGCTCTGCGTCGGAGCCATGACCGCCCGGAGACAGCACCGTCAGATACCGAAGGAAATACGTGGCCGCCGACGTACCCGCAGGATCCATGCTCTCGATGTCCCGTCGTACGTGCTCATACGACTCGCCATCACCGTCGTGATAAAAACGAGCAGGATCGAAACCGGCGTCCGTGAACTTCGAGAAAAACCGATGATGCTGAAGTTCGTTATCTAGTGCGTCCCCGAGGACATTGAGAGGGAAGGAGGCGGCTGTCTGCACATATTGATCGTATTGGCGATACCCGCCGATCTTCATCTGTGCATGGAGTAACTCATGATACAGGCTTTCCGCAGGGAAGGCTGTAGGCGCGACGAATATCTCGGTTTCGCCTGGTCTCGTGATGCTTCCCCAGCAATGACCTTCGTCCGGGACACTTATGATGGGCGAACTCGCGTTCACCTCGTCGTAGAGCGCCCTCACAGCCGCGTTTTCCAACCCCTTGGTGACGAGCTCATCGGCTTCTTGTTGTGTCATAAGACTCATTTGGCTCGAGCGCTCCGCGCGTGCAAGCCAACCACACCGCACGGCTAGCGGATGATCGACGACGCGCTGAACAAATGGCGGCTTTCGGGATCGCCCGCGCGGAGCCCTAATGACCGAAATTGGGGCGCAAAGCAGACCCACGTTGTCTGGCATAATATCCGCATTGATACGACTGTCCCCAAACCGACACTCCAGGTCCCCAGACAGACCCTGCCCTACCTCCCGCATCTGATCGAATTTGCAGGCTCCTCGAGGTCAAGGAGTCTCACATGTGGAAACAATCCAAATTCTCTCTGCGTGGTTTACCAATCACGGGCGCGCTCGGCGCGAGCGTCATCGGCTCGCTCGGGATGGCGATAAGCCTCACAGCCGATCCGGTGCACGCGCAGGTCACAGTCTTCGACCCATCGAACTACAGCCAGAATATACTGACCGCCGCGCGCACGCTCCAGCAGATCAACAATCAGATCCAGATGCTGCAGAATCAGACGCGTAGCCTGATGAACCAGGCGAGGAACCTGACGACGATCACGTTCCCCGAGCTGCAGGCGATCACCCAGACAATCCAGCAGATCGACCAGCTGATGGGACAGGCGCAGGCGATCCAATTCCGCGTCGCCGGTCTCGACCAGCAGTTTCGGTCGATGTTCTTGAGCAGCTTCAACCAGGCGCTCACCAACAACCAGCACGTCGTCGATGCCCGTGCTCGGCTCGATGCATCGATGGATGCGTACAAGCGCACCATGACGGTGCAGGCGCAGGTGGTGGAGAACGTCGCCGCCGACGCGGGCGTGCTGAACGGCATCGTCCAGCGCAGCCAGGGC
>Ga0207652_10004822_pt1 | contig 10923 bp, 11 predicted proteins | sample KBSC63BmetaG_FD_184334 | JGI IMG/M metagenome (GOLD analysis project Ga0207652, IMG submission 184334) | Corn rhizosphere microbial communities from Kellogg Biological Station, Michigan, USA - KBS C6-3B metaG (SPAdes) (version 2) | ecosystem: Host-associated > Plants > Roots > Rhizosphere ...
ATGGAATCCGCCAGACGGCGATCGTGCCAGCCTGTATGACAGCCTCTATAGCCCGCATGCCCGCATTCTTTGGAATGTTATTGGGAACAAATAAGATATCTTCCGGTTGCATCTGGATGTCGGGGACCTCCCCGTTGAGGACCTTCTTCAGATTCACCGCGAGTTCTGTTCTAGACGAAGAGCCGGGGACGCGTCGCAAGATCTTGGCATCTTGGGGCTTGGCCGTCCGGTCGAAACCGCCGGCGAGGGAAACTGCCTGTAAAACTGTCACCCCGGCGGTGTCGTTCAGGGCAAAGGCCCCCACCTTCGTAACCTGACCCATCACATATACCAAGTCGGCCCGCGGAATAGAGATGACGTCGTAGGGCTTGACCAGGATGTTTTCTTCCGGATTGGTGGCCGCAAGGAGTGACTTCACGCTTACCTCAGCGATACTGAATTGACCTGTAGGGTCGTCGGCGGCATGCGGGAGCGGGATCCGGCCCCATTCGAGCCGACGTGTGATATTCAAAGTAGCTCCAGCAGCTGCGATATCCGGGCCTCCCGCCAGCGATAACACTTCAACGAGCGTCTTGCGACCCTGTACTTGTTGGACTCCGGGAGTTTTTACGGCACCGATAACAGAAACCGGCTGGCTCCGGAATTCGGCGACCGAAACCGTGACATCAGGGTGCCGCATATACGTGCCGAGTCGCCGCGTCAAATCACCCTCCACCTCAGCCACGGTCATACCGGACACTTGGAAGCGACCGATCAACGGAAGACGGATGGATCCGCTCAAGTCGATCGGAATTAGTTTGTCGTTGATCTCCTCCATGTTTGCAGCACGCACGCTGATTTGATCGCCGGGACCTAAGATGTATCCCGGGTCAGTTACAGGGGCCGGTTCTGCCGGTGCTCGCCCTTCTGCGCTCCTTAGCTCTGCAGCGGCCAAAGACTCGGGCGGCTGCTGGGCGGCGGAAGCGAGTCCGAGTGCCAACAGGATGATGGCGCCAATGGATGCGCTCCGCCGAGAAACAATAGTTGTAACTCGGGGGCTGGCACTGAGGGTCTGAGCTAACTGCGATCTAAACATTGCGAACCTACCTGCCTACAGCTGTCGCGTTCGATCTGAAAACTAGAGTCGACTGGTGCCCCAACGTTAACCTTCGGCACTTCACCATAAAGCTGGTTGAGCTAGGGGCACGCTCTTGTTTCGCCGGCAAACGGCTTGGCTTCGCTGATACTACGGATTTCCGTCAAGGTGAAGCACAATGCCAAAGAGGACATTTACGTTAACCTATTGGCCTTCACCCCGCTACTCCAGCCTGAAGGGCGGCCCGGGCGGAATAACACTCCTTACCTGGGATGCATTCGTTCCACAATATTTAAACCGGCGGCGTGCCAATCCCTGGTGCTGAGCCCGGCGGGTTCGTACGGCGCGACCCAGTCGCGTTCAATTTCGACGACAACTGACCGGCATAACAGCTCCACGGAGATCGCCAGGCGGATGGTCTTACGAACATCGAGCAGCGTGCCCGCAAGACCTTTCAATGGGCCGCCCCTCACTGTGATACGCTGTCCTCTCACCAGGCTCGCGTGGGGTTCGACAGACAAGGGGGAATTTACAGCTAATCGAACTGCTTCGATCTCGCTGGTTTCGACCGGCGCGGGCTCGCCTCCCATCCGAATGACGTCGATAACACCTGAGGTTCCTAGAACGGGCGATCGAGTAGCGGCATCAAAGCGGCAAAACACGTAACCAGGGAACAGGGGCAGGGACACCGTCTTCCAGCGGTCCGCCCATCGATGCCTGACTCGATAGAGCGGGAGAAAGACCTCGTAGTCCTTGGTCTCTAATTGCGCGGATACACTCTTCTCATGACGCGACCGGACGTACAGAGCGTACCACCGTTGCAGAAGAGGAGACTCATTCATTGGACGCACTGTTTATGACCACTCACTTAGAGCCATCTGGATTGTCCGCCGCGTGCATACCTCCGGCATCTCGCTTACACGGACTGTCACCCATTCATGGTCCGTAGTCATTACGTGCACTTGCCGCAATGCAAGGGCGCAGACAACTACCTGCCATCTGTGACTGCAAGATACGTGCCAATCCGTCGGACATGGAGAACTAGCGAGTTGAGACATGAATGCAATGCGTTAGGCGCTTGCGTCAGGCATAGGCAAAAGCCTTGCCACTATTCTTGGGCATTCAGCTTCCACTTAGTGCCTTGCCCTTACAGGATGGGCATCAATCGTAAACCGTGTCCACGTAGAATGATTGTGAGGTTCGGCGTGTTATATGGGGATAGCGCACGGTGCTATTCAGGCTCCCGGCTTTCCCTGCGGCACCAGAGAGACAGCCTCGGCGGTGGTCATGAAATAGCGCTTCTGTTAGGGTGCGTCACCTTCACCGGACCGCCAGCAGCATATCTGCGACTGAACGAACGGGATCGCGCTGCCATTGGTGGCCAGCGCATTTCCAAAAGCACGGAGACATAGTTGCTGGGCGAACCTCGACTCGCACTCGACACCACGGGTCCGGGAATTCACACTCGCTTGGTGCCCCATCACGCATAGCCGCTCGCTGGAGCCTCGATGACTCGCAGCGAGCGAGGCGTGAGCCCTGACGGATCACTCGCGATCAAGGCCGGTGCCATAAGGTAGCGAACGGAATTAGCGATCGCGATAAGAATGTGACCCCTTAGTCATCCGACAGCACGCTGATACGATCCGCGGCGATCTCGAGAAGCACGGAGCGTTGCAATAGATCAATCCAAATCATGATGCGTAGCGCTCCTTTTTCTGCGACCACAATTCCCTTCACGCCGGCCAGCGTTGCAATCTGGAGAGACGCAATCTCGCCTTCGCGAAAGATGGAAGCGACAAAACAAATAGCCGGGGAACAACGGGACGTCAACTTGCCGGGACTTCCGGGCCTACCGGCGACGACGCTGTGCCAAGGGCAGGAATGTTTTCAGGCCTTTGCCATTCAACCCTTCCGCGACGACCTTTCCATGGCGGGGCCTGGTCGGCAATGCAAACCAACTCTCCGCCGTTGATTGCCCGCGCGGCTTGACGCTTTCATGTGCGCTCTCTCGAGAGGGTTTCGCGCTGACTGTCTGCCCGTTCTATCGAGCAACGAGAGGGGCCCAATTGCTGGAATCTCCGCCGCGAAGCCACGCTGTGCAGGGTCATCGGGAGCTTAGAACGCGGCGATGAGCTCGACAGCAAATCCGTGAAAGGGCGCGACGAGTAGAACCGTGCATCTCGGTTGTGGACTGCGAGGACCATCTCGCCGGCCAGGGACCGACGTGGCGTATCTGGCCCCCGTCTTGCTGAGAACCTTTGGGAGGCTGCCGGAGTTGCCGGCGTTGCATATTGAACCCCCTGCAAATCAGCGCATTCACGGCAGTGAGGTCAAACTCGGTGCAGGCCCTGGATTACCTCATCCCTCACTCGACTGCGATCTTCAAGGTGTGGCGTCAGAAAATGTGCGCCTTAAGACTTTCTCCGGAGGAGACGACCGTCCTCGCCAACATCAATCTAGAGTCCATGGCTAGGAAACTGCGCCGCGCCTCGTATCAAAGCCTGGGCCGTTGGGGCATCCGGCTCGGCGAGGAAATGGCGCAGCGCGGGATCAAGATTGATCGACTGACGGGCCCCGTCAATCAGTTGCTGGACATCTGTCTCGAAAACCTAGCCGTGCGGAAGGCCCCGCCACAGCTGGGACTGGCGCTGGCCCGGCTTAATTCGCTGCTAGTGAACATCGTGGTTCACGGCTACATTCAGCATTCCGACAAAAACACACAGGCGCTCGCCTCGAATCTCAGAGACGCCGAGCAGCACCTGCATGAAGCCTCGGCGTATGTGACCAAGGTTTACGAGCGCGAGCGGCGTCGGCTCTCCCACGATCTACATGACGACGTAGGACCGGATCTGATGCTCCTCAAGTTATACCTGGAACTGCTCGTGCTGGAGGGTGAAAAACCGGAATTCCACGCCTTGAAACCGAAGCTGGAGGAAACCTTGGCTCTGGTGAGTCACACGATCCAGTCGGTGCGCAGGATCACGTTGGATCTGGGTCCGGCGGTTTTGGATGAGCTCGGGCTTCTATCGGCGTTGAAGTTCTACGCACGCCAGTTTTCCTCGGCGACGCGGATCAAGGTTACGGTCACGGGGGACCCCATTGTTGAACATATGCCTCTGGAGTATGAGGTCGGGCTGTATCGAGTGCTCCAAGGAGCGTTATCAAATGTGATGAAGCATTCGAAAGCGACGACAGTCAGCGTGTCTGTCACAAGCAAGGACTCCGGATTGATAATGGTTATAGAAGACGATGGTGTGGGATTCGATTCCGCAGCGGTCTTGGCACAGCGCTCTTTTGGACTGAGTTCCATGCGGGAGAGAGCCGAGGTACTGGGCGGCAGGTTTCGCATCAAGTCAGTCCGTGCGGGAATGCTGAGCGGCAAACACGGAACTCGCATCGAAGTTGATCTTCCGTTGTCGCCAAGTGAAAGGAAGTGATTGCGATGACCAAGAAAAAGACCACTGTTCTGGTTTGCGACGATCACGCCGTATTTCGCGAAGGTGTCAAACAAATCCTGTCGAGCCAGGCCGACATTGATGTCGTCGGGGAGGCGGGCAACGGCCTGGAAGCCGTCCAACTGGCTCGCCGGCTCAGGCCGGAGGTCGTACTGATGGATATTGGCATGCCGTTGCTGCGGGGATTCGACGCCACAGAACGCATTAAGAGGTACTGCCCGGAAACCAAGGTTTTGATTTTCAGTATTTACGAAGATGACGATATGGTGGCGCGCTGCTTGGCGGCCGGGGCGTCCGGGTATGTGTTGAAGGATACGCCACCGCTGCAGTTGATCTACGCGATTCAAGCCGTGAGAAAGGGCGAGAAGTACATGAGCCCGAGAGTTCTTAAGGGTTTCGTGACGCAGCATGTGAAGCACGCCACCGCCGCTACACCCTACGATCTACTCAGTGACCGTGAACGCGAAGTGTTGGTCATGCTGGCCGAAGGTAAATCATTGAAGGAGGTGGCCGAACACCTCACCCTCAGCGTAAAAACGGTGGACGCGCACAAGTGCAGCATTATGCGCAAACTCGAAATTCACAGCCGCTCCGACCTGATCCGTTACGCCATCCGTACCCATCTCATCGAGGCTTAGCGGACCGCGGAAGAGCGAACAGACCCCTCGCTCCACCCCAGAAGACTCTTCACAAGAGCGCCATTTTCGATGGACGCAGAGGAGTCTTTGTTTTCGATACCCCCTTTCGATACCTTGTTAGCGGGCGCCCGCCTGCGCAGCAAAACTCGCTGGCCGTGCCGGTGCGCGACCGGGGATATTCCAGCGGTGTAACTTATTCAGGAGCGACTTGTAGCAGATGTGGAGTTCCTTGGCCGCCTGCTTGCGGTTCCATTTCACTTGCTCCAGCGTCCGCATTACAAGCTCCTTTTCCGCCTGCTCAGTAGCCTGTGCAGCGACCTCGCGAAGTGAGTGCGGCGGTTCACGATTGGAGTGAGAGCTGAGCTCACGCGCGACGTGGAGGTCCGGTAACGTCAACTCTACGTCGGGCAACAGTACGAATCGCCGGATCATATTCTCTAATTCACGGATGTTGCCCGGCCACTCGTAACAGGCAAAGGCCCTCTTTAGCTTCTCAGGCAGTTCGCGACTCGGGCGTCTATAATGAATGGAGTATTTTCTTTGGAAGATCTCACACAACGGCGAAAGATCCTCAAGCCTTTCACGGAGGGGAGGAATCGCTAGCCGAATGACGTTGAGCCGGTAGAACAGATCCTGGCGAAACTCTCCCCGCGCGATCAGTTCTTCTAGCCTCCTGTTGGTAGCAGCCAGAATGCGCACATCCGGCTGCACTACGCGGGTACCACCCAAGCGCATGAATTCGCCGTCCTGTAGAACGTGCAGTAATTTCGCTTGCAGCAGCAGGGGCATCTCTGAGATCTCATCGAGCAAAAGGGCGCCATGATTGGCGAGGTCGAATTTTCCGGGTTTGTCCCGCAGCGCACCAGTGAAGGCCCCGCGCTCGTATCCAAATAGTTCCGACTCCAACAGGTCGGTTGGAATAGCCGCGCAGTTGACTTTGATTAGCGGCCGGTGGCGTCGTTCCGAATGGGCATGAATAAATCGAGCCAAGACTTCTTTGCCCACCCCGGTTTCACCCTCAATCAGCACCGGAACGTCAGTGTCGGCAATGCGCTCTGCTAATTCAAGAATCCGGCGGACGCGAGGATTCGGGGAAACGAAGTCGATCGGATTGTGCGGCTCCTTCTCCGTCGACAGGGACGGTCCCGGAGGCGGGTACGCCAGGACTTGCCTGATCGCCGATTCGAGCTCGTGCTCCTCGAATGGCTTCTCCAGGACATCTGCTGCGCCCAACTTCATCGCCTGCACGGCCACGTTAGTATGCCCGGCACCCGAGAGCATAATAATCCGGGCTGTGCAATCGCTATTCATCATCTGTGACAGCAGATCCAGACCGGTGGTTCCGGGCAGCAGGGCGTCGAGGATGACGAGGGAAGGAGGGTCTGAGCCGCGAACGTGGGCAAGGACGGTGGAACCCGAGTCGGCACACTGTACCTCGTAGCCACGCCGTGAAAGAAACTCTGTGAGATGATCGCGGACAGCTTGTTCAGCATCAGCCACCAGCACTCTAAGACTACTCATTCTTCCTCCTTGCACCACTTCCAAGACTTGCATCTGCCAGTGCGCGCTTGCCGCCTCCGTCAACTGCCGTAGTGGTCGTCCGGCTTCCGCCATCTTCAGGAATTCGATACCCGGAAGCGTGACGAATTCCAGATCGCGCCCATCCGCAATCGAGAACCACACTTGAATGTTCGACCCACATCATGCTTGCGAGCGACTCTTTCATTGCCAAGGGCTCACTATTGGCGGTCTGCCCGTTCCGCGAGCCTCTACAACTCATGGAACCCAACCGAAATGCTGTTCCAGCGGATGAACGTCGCCATTCGAGCAGACCGATCCTTTCTCCAAGGGCGTCTAGACATTCTCGGCTCTCTAAGTGGCAGCATGATGCAGCATAAGCGGACCACCAACATAGCGTCAATGGAACATCTGGTGGATCCCCGCCTATCTTTTGGATGAATTCACGCTTCAGTGTTGCCAAAGTCGGCACGTAAACATCCGATAGCGTCAATAGCGCCAGACGCTCAAGAACACTTTAAGGAAAGGGGTCTGCGGACTTTTCGGAAGACGTACAACACCCAAGCCGATCGCGGAGCGGACCTATCTTTTGGCCAAAACCGAGAACAACTCCCCCCGAAATATCAAATAATAAAGAAAACCACTTGCTTCGGAAATCAAATCACAATAAACTCCTAGTATATCCCCCGGCAAGCGGGAAGGAGTAGGTGTTGTTGCTAGTCCTTATGCCCGATGCACTCGTATTTCGTCGGTCGGCCAAGGTGCCCGGCTCTAGCCGGCGGGTTATTACCACACAATCCCGCGCATCGAACCTAGTAGGTCACGCCGGTCCGCCACTCTTCTCACGATGCCTCCCCTGGAACCCTTGCCTTCCGGAGTTTCGAAGAACTCTTAGTGGCCGGCTTTCGTCTGCGATAGACCATCCGGTCTGCTTTGCTTCCAACGCGTGCGCCGCCCGTGGTTTAATACCCGGCCAAAAGCTACATTTGCGGCGTAGTCACTTCGTAGAGGACGAAGATGGACGAGAATAAGGACCTGGAACTTTTCCCAGTAGTACTCCTGGAACAGGCAAATTACCCTTTAAGTAAAAGGGGTGTGCAAAACAGGAGAGGCCGGCAAACCGCACGTGGCTTCGCAATCATTGGGGGGGGAGCGAATGCATATGGAGGATAAGCAAACATGGCTAGGAGAAGCCTTACTCCGAAAAACCCGAGTGCAAAGGCCGCATCTACCGCAGCATAGAACTTTCGAGCGGCCGCTTACGCCGAATCCGCGCTACTTATCGAGTCTGCGCGGCCGGACACTGGAGAATGTGGCACCCGCCGCTCGTAAGGTGCTGATCGTCAGCAAGAGAGTATTGGTTCGAGAAGCTTTGGCTGCTTTGATCGGGAATCAACCCGATCTCGTAGTTGCGGCCCACTGTTCATCACTGGACGAGGCATTGGCCATTGCCACGGCTACACACATGGACAGTGTCGTGTTTGAATTTCGCGTGAGCGAGGAACGATTAACGGAGCAATACAAAGACTTCAGGGATCTCTGTGAGTTGACACACGTATTGGTCCTAATAGATGGTGTTCCTCCCGCTCTGACCAAACATGTGTTGAACTCAGCCGCCCAAGCCGTTTTGCCAGCAGCCGTGGACGGTTCGACCATGCTCGCTGCTATTCGCTGCATTTCTTGCGGTGAGACGTGGATCCAATTGAATGTTCTGAATGCCGAGCCTCTAGAGAATGGTGCGGTCCTCCACTTGACCGATCGCCAAGTAACTGTACTTCGGCTCATCTACCAGGGTCTATCGAATAAAGAGATTTCCGCTCGGCTGGAGGTTTCCAACAGCTCGGTCAAAAGCAGCATCCAGCAACTGTTCAAGAGGATCGGGGTGCGTACGCGCTCACAGCTTGTGCGCGAGGCCGTGCAATGCTTTCCGGACTTGCTCTTGAGCAAGGAAGACAGACCTGATATTTTCCATTAGTGCCGTGACCGCGTAAAGACTGGGCCTAATCCGCTTGACGCCCCGCCAGCGCGATTACCAACAGCTTGCCTCGAAAGCCGAGGCTGGATGCCTGGCTAAAAACTTGCTGCGCGATCTGGCTCCGGCCATGCAGACGTGATCGTTCACCAGCGGTAGCATGCGGCCGAAGTAGAACGCGAGACCTATCGCGAGAGAGGCAATCGCGGCCGAACTAAATGTGTCTCCCCGCACTGCGGAGTCTTATGAATACCGCATTATGGATGAGCTTGAGCTCTGCGCGGAGGCCGAGCTCGGCCGGGTATGCCGCGAGACACGTCATCGTCACGTAATCGGCACATTCTGAAGATCTTCCTTTCGATAAACCAGTATTTTTTCGAGTAGTACCTCCAGTACTACCGGCTTATGCTTTATCTATTCGGCTGACTTGGACGGGAAGCGTGAGTCGCCGGCGAATCGCGGAATCACGTATTAATCGGCTTTTGGCCGTCTGACGAAGAGTCTCCGATGACGCCGCGCAACTTTGTGTTTCGTGGCCGTTCATTCTTCTCGAGAAAAGAAGACTTGTATGCCGGACATAAATGTACGCCTGCGAAGACGTGAGAGGAACTGACACACATGCGAGTTGAAGACGTGATGACAAAAGACATTTCGGTTTGCAGTCCCGGCACGAACGCCGCTGCGGCCGCGGAAATTATGTGGAATCGAGACTGCGGCATTCTCCCGGTTCTTGAGGACTCTGGCCAGCTTGTTGGCATGGTAACGGACCGTGATCTGTTTATCGCCCTGGGAACGCAGAACCGGAACCCTTCTGACCTGCCGATGGGTGAGATCATGCACCGCGAGCCGTCTATTTGTTCCCCCGAAGACGACGTTAGGAACGCCTTAAAAACTATGGCGAAGCAAAGACTGCACCGTCTTCCAGTGATAGACGAGTCGGGCGCGATCAAGGGGATATTATCCATAGATGACTTAATCCTTCAGGCCAAGACAGAGACTGACGGTGTCTTCAAAGATGATGTGATTCGGACCCTGAAGGCGATTTGCCAGAATGAGCCTCGCAAGAGTGCGCGGCAAGAATTACCTCAGACTAAACTGGCGATCGCATAGACGGAGACGGATCTCGTCCACCAAGACACGCGAAATTTCGCAGTGGGCTGGCCTCGCAGTGGCAGTGCTCAAGTATCGTCAGTCAAAGGAGTTAGGATATGCAAACAATGATGGAAAAGGGAAGCGATAAGCAACTTCGAGAGGCCGTACTCCGGCAACTCGAATGGCAACCCGAAATTGTATCGCAAGACATTAGTGTCAATGCCAAGGAGGGCGCGGTCACACTCACAGGCTTCGTTCACAGCTACGCTGAGAAGGTCGCGGCCGAGAAGGCTGCGAAATCGGTCTATGGCGTTAAGGCTGTCGCGAACGATATTGACGTGAAGCCGATGACACGCACGGATCCCGAGATCGCGCGTGACGTCCTCACAGCGATGGCACTTGATTTGAGCGTCCCCGAAGATCGCCTCAAGGCTGGCATTCAAAATGGCTTTGTGACGCTGGAAGGCAATGTGGAATGGCACTATCAGCGGGAAGCTGCGGAGAGCTGTGCCAGGAAAGTGAATGGCGTTCGCGGCGTCAACAACAAGATCGAAGTAAAACCGAAGCCATCCACGGCTGAAGTGAAGACCAAGATCGAGGATGCGCTGCGGCGAAGCGCGGAAGTGGACGCGCGAAGAATTGCCGTGTCCGCCCAGGACGGCGCGGTGACTCTCTCCGGGAACGTCCGCTCCTGGTTCGAAAAGGAAGCAGCGGGACGCGCGGCATGGGCAGCGCCGGGTGTTTCTCGCGTCGTCGACCACCTCATCGTCGTTCCATGATTCGTTCGGAACATACATTGTCGGAAGGCACCCGTAGTGAATTCACTCGAGACAAAAAGACAATTGTGCGGCAAAGGCAGGAGTCAGCAGCACTCGGAGGAGACTGTCCCGCGGGGCGTGAGATGGGAGTGATACCAATGCTATCCGTCGCGCCCCACGCGAGACCTTCTACTGCGCGAGGGAACCGCTGGGGCGTGATATCTTGGCGGGTGGAGACGGAACACGCCTCCAGCGGCTGACCCGGCTTATTGTTGGCGATGACGCCCGAAAGAGTCCTGTTCTTTGGTTGGCAACGATATGCGATCCTTGAATTCGACAACGAGGGCCGGATTGTACTTCTGAACCGCATGGTTGAGCAAACGCGCTGGGATCCGTCTCCAAGGCCCAGCCGTCC
>Ga0207652_10004825_pt1 | contig 10921 bp, 5 predicted proteins | sample KBSC63BmetaG_FD_184334 | JGI IMG/M metagenome (GOLD analysis project Ga0207652, IMG submission 184334) | Corn rhizosphere microbial communities from Kellogg Biological Station, Michigan, USA - KBS C6-3B metaG (SPAdes) (version 2) | ecosystem: Host-associated > Plants > Roots > Rhizosphere ...
GGCATTGAACCGGCGTTCCAGAAATTCAGGCATTGTATATACCATACTACGCATATAAAACGGAACAAAAACCCAGCCTAGCACCAACACCACCCACGAATGCATTTCATAATGGCCCATTACAAGCCCGGAAGTGGCTCCGGTGCCGGCAAGGCCTACGATGTGCTCAGAGCCAACATTTGAGGCGAGAATGGAAGCTCCGATAACCCACCAGCCAAGATTGCGGTTGGCAAGAAAGTAGTCAGAAGGTGTCCCTCTTTTTTTTCTGATAGACCAGACAGAAACACCGGCAATAATTACAAGATATAATATCACAAACAAAATATCAACTGTACCCAGGAAATGCATACGAATGGCTTTAGCTTAAAAATGTTTTTTAAAGTCTTTGGTTTTGCCAACCTGGTTTATAGATTCGACCAGGTTGGCTTTTTATTGAACGGTGTGTATTTTACTATATAAATCTATTGACAATATTTTCAAAATATTCCTGTTTGCCGCTAATAATTTCAGGTTCGCCGTTTTTAGCAGCAAGATCCCTTAAATCTTCGAGCGTTAGTTTGCCTTCCTCAAAAGCTTTTCCGTTGCCTTTATCAAAAGAACTATAACGATCTTCGCGCAATTTTTTATAATCGGATCTTTTCAGAATATTATCTGCTGTGATTAGAGCCCGTGCAAATGCGTCCATGCCACCGATATGTGCATAAAAAAGGTCGGCCGGGTCAGTTGAGTTTCTGCGGATTTTAGCATCGAAATTGACACCTCCACCCTGGAATCCACCGGCTTCAAGAATAATGAGCATGGCTTCCGTTAGTTCATTAATATTGTTAGGAAACTGATCTGTATCCCATCCATTTTGGTAATCACCGCGGTTGGCATCCATGCTGCCCAAGAGGCCCGCATCAGCAGCTACCTGTAATTCATGCGTAAAAGTATGGCCAGCCAGCGTGGCATGGTTTACTTCAATGTTTAATTTGAAATCTTCCATCAGATCATACTGGCGCAAAAAGCTGATTACTGTGGCTGCATCATAGTCGTATTGATGTTTGGTGGGCTCGCAGGGCTTGGGTTCAATAAAAAAAGTTCCTTTAAAACCATTTTTACGGGCATAATCTTTTGCCGTATGCAAAAATTTGGCAAGATGCTCCTGCTCTCTTTTCATATTTGTATTCAGAAGCGTCATGTATCCTTCTCTTCCGCCCCAAAACACATAGTTTTCTCCGCCAAGCTCAATGGTGGCATCCAGCGCAGCTTTTACCTGGGCTGCAGCGTGCGTAAGCACATTAAAATCCGGATTGGTAGAGGCGCCGTTCATATATCTTTTGTGAGAAAAAAGATTAGCCGTGCCCCACAATAATTTTACCCCGCTTTCCTGTTGCTTTTGTTTAGCGTAGGCGGTGATAGCTTTTAATCTTTTTTCATTTTCTACCACATCGTTGGAATAATCTACCAGGTCTACGTCATGAAAGCAATAATATGGTATTCCCATTTTGGTGATAAATTCAAATGCGGCATCCATTTTATCCTTTGCTCTCTTTACCGGGTCGTCTTTTTCATTCCACTGGAAAATATGAGTGCCTTCCCCAAAAGGATCCGACCCATTATTTACAAAAGAATGCCAATACGCACATGCAAATTTGAAAAAGTCTTTCATGGTCTTTCCTGCAACTTTTTTATTTTCATCATACCAGCGAAAAGCCAAGGGGTTATCGCTTTTAAGGCCTTCATATTTGATTTGGGGAATTTTCTTAAAAAATTCTTTTTTTCCTGAAATAACTGACATTTTGTAATTGTTTTTTTATAGTTAATATGTATTCTTGATTTAAATCCAAATTGCTATTTGTATCATTATTGGCTTTTCAAGCATTTAATGAGAATCGTGTGTTTTGCTAAAATCAAACCGGGATAATTTGTAAACGCTAAAAGTACTATCCCCTTCTGTAATTTTAATATTTTTATCGGGTTCAATGTTTTTAAACTTTTGAACTTTTCCTGTTACCGGCCAGGTGATTTCTATTGCATCAATTAAAGTCGCGCTGCCAATGCCAATATGCTGCTTTAAAGGATTGGCGCCAAAGCTTCCGCCTGAATTAACTTCCCTGAACACTGACCGCTGTTTGTTATTTTCCTTAAAAGTAACTTTTATTCTTGCACCAATGGCAGCCCGGTTACTGACACGGCCTTCCAACAAAATATTAATCCAATGATTAGCATTATTCTGGCCCGGATTCAGGTACAATGAATTTTCATAAGCATCGCCCACATAAGCGCCGCCCATTTTAATATAAATATCTTCATTGCCGTCATTATCCAAATCGGCAAACGCCACCTCATGGCCTTTTTGAATGTTTCCTACCCTCGCCGAAGTAGTTACATCCAAAAATTTGATACCATTTATATTCTTAAATAGTTTATTGGGCACTGCAGATTTGAAAGACGGATTGCCGGTGCCAAGATAAAAATCAAGATACCCATCATTATCAATGTCACCATAGTTTGACCCCATTGCAAACGCAATTTTATTAAGCCCAACTTTTGCCGACACTTCCTCAAAAGTACCATCATGCTTATTTCTGAATAAAAAAACCTTGCCCGCATTATTCAACGGCGCGTTTACACTTTCTGCTGCAGCATACATCGCCAGTGAGCCGTTGAATTCATAACCACAAACCAGGATATCCAACCATCCGTCATTATCGTAATCCCAAAACCAGGTGGGGAAAGACCGCGATTTATTTAAACTTAAGCCTGCTTCGTCGCTCACATCTTCAAACTTTAGTGCGCCGTTTTTGGCAGACTTGTTTTTCAGCAATATTTTTTTCCCGTTAAGGGTAGAAATGAAAATGTCAGGTAATCCATCATTATTATAATCACCGGAGGTAACGCCTTTAACATATTCAACAATATCGGCTCCCGCCTGGGCAGCGACTTCAGAAAAAGTGCCGTTTTTATTGTTCAGATACAATTCACAAGGGTTAGGCTTTTCGCCGGGTATGGTTTCATTTCCGATAAAAACATCCAGCCACCCATCGTTATTAAAATCAGCCCAGGTAGCGGTTTGTGTAGGATGAAATGACAGCAATCCAGCTTCTTTGGTAACATCTGTAAAAGTACCATCGCCATTATTTCTCAAAAGGGAGTTGGGCATATTTCCAAACCGGCCTCTCCAGCCACCTCTTAACACAAAAATGTCTTTCCAGCCATCGTTATTATAATCGGTTTGCATCATGCAAAGCCCGCCCGTTAATGAACTTAACCCTGCAGAATCTGTTACATCTGTAAATGTTCCATTTCTATTATTTCTGTAGAAATGCATCGGCTCGTCCAGCGCCCAACTGCTGATTACGATATCAGGGTAGCCATCATTATTAAAATCGTCTACTATATTTCCTCCAGCCTGGCATTTAAAATTTAAGCCTACGTTGGCTGCAACGTCAGTAAACGGCTTTATGATATGGATTGAATCATCGTTCTCCACTTTCAACAAATATTGGGGCGGCACGCTTTGCGGATAACCGCCGGTGGTCATGTAGGCAATATTCAAAAGCCACCTCGATTCAAGGTCGCCGGGATTATCCAGCAACAACTGCTGATAAATTTCAATGGCTTTTTCTGAAGCGGATTTATCATGATGAACTCCTTCTTTCGAAATGGGATAAATACATGATTGGGCATTGTGCATGTTTATACAATTCATCCTTTCACCCAATCTTAAGTAGCAGATGGCCAGTTCTTTCAAAAAAGATTGACGCTGCACGAGATCGCCTTCAGTTTTTTGTAAGAGTTTTTGATAGATGTCAATTGCTTTTTGTTCTTCACCCAGTTCCAACAAGGCATGAGCCTTACGGGTAAGCGCTTTCGTTTTTAGATTTTCATCTGAAGAATTTTGAATCACTGAGTCTGTATATTTTACCACGGCTTCCGGTGAAAAAGGATTTTCGGGGTTGTAAAAGGCAATTTTTGATTGCTGCAACAGATCAATCATATATTGATTGGGAGATTTCGTTTCCTTGCACGAACTAAATAGAAGTGGGAGGCAAAAAAAGAAAGCCATGCCCCTAAAAGATAAATCTGTTTTATTTATTTTTTTACTACAACAATTTATGATGTAAGAGGTTGGCATTTAGTCTACAGGAACAGAGATTAATGAATTGCGTGAAGTATTAAATATTTAAGTAAAATAAAAATTTTTATTATTTATTGCTTTGCTATTAAAAAGATAGAGGCTATCGAGCAGCCTCTATCTTTTTAAAACTACCCTGGGATAATTATTTCACCAACGGATTGGCTGAAGTTTCACTTGCCGGTATGGGTAACATATCCACCTGGCCTGGTTTAGGGTCAGGTCTTATAGATGGATAATATCCCTTTTTTCTCCACCTCAGGATATCTATATTATTAACTTCTTCTCCGGCTAATTCTACTGCTCTCTCATGCATTACGGCAGCTATTGCTTCCTCTTTTGAACTTAAGGTAACATGTGGCATATGTACACCTGGGCGGTCGCGCACTTCATTGATATATTTAGCTGCGTCTGCAGGAGTTCCTACTTCTGCCTCGCATTCAGCAAGCATCAGCAGCACATCGGAATAGCGGATCAAACGTTGATTAATACCATCGGGATGGAAATCATCCTTGATATAATCCAATATGGTGTATTTGCGATAGATCCTTTTTTTCTTCACGCCATTATGGTTGCTTTGGGCCACGTTCATGTTGTAAGGTGGGTCATCTTCAGTAAGTGCTTCTCCCGGTTCGGTGCCTCCGACAGTTAAGATCTTATCTCCTGATTCCAAAAAAGTATATCCGTACCTTGGGTCACCGGCTTCAAATTCATCCAATATCAGATCAGATGGGACCACATTTCCCCAAACAATTCCATACTCCTGGCTGCGCATAATACTTGCGTCTGCTGTTGGTCCCTCGCCGGTATAACCCCAGTTAAAATTATTATCACCCTTGTCAACAAAAACAACCTCAAAAACAGATTCGGCATTGAATTCATTAACTGGTGGATGAGTTAGATTGAGGCTGGGTCCATATTTGATATCGCCATCAAAATTATGGGAAAAAGGTACCAGGGAATATTTACCGTAATCATTCAAAAGCGCGGTTTTTGCGGCTGCATAATCTCCGTTTTGCATCTGTACTCTTCCTAACATTGCGTACGCCGCACCTTTGGTAACCCTGCCCTTGCTACTTGGAACTTCAGGCAGCTTTGAAGCCGCGTCAGTTAAGTCACTAATAATTAAGGCATATATATCAGCAACTGGCGATTTGGCTTTGTAGCCAGTAATGGAAGTTATCGGTTCCGTATAAAGTGGAACATCGCCCCACTGAGATGCTAATTCAAAATAAGCCCAGGCTCTTAAAAATTCAGCTTCTCCCACGCAAACATCTCTGAGTGCTACATCATCGGTTATATCAGGCGCTTTAGCCAAAACCAGATTAGCCCTGTTGATCATTTGGTAGGCGCCAGTCCATACGCTGGTCATTACAGAGTTAGAGGGTGCCGGAGAGGCATTTTTCATTAATTCCGCTCTCGGCGCTTCCAGTTGTGGCCCACCAGGCGCGGTTTCGCTTCCTCTCATGTCGTGTAAAAAGAACCATTCGCGTCCGATAAGGTTGCCTGAGCGCAAAGAGGAATAAATAGCATTCACGCCGTTTTGCAATTCTGAGGCCGTTTTAAAATAGCTTTCTATTGTCGGGTTATTTTTATCAAGAACGTCCAGCTTTTTGTTACAGGCAACAATAGCTGCTGTAACCAGGACGATAGCCATAACCAGGATTTTTATATTTCGGTTCATAATTGTTACGTTTTATAAAAATTATATTTATTTCTTTTAAAAATTTGCAGTGATTCCTACCTGGTAGCTCTTTGGTTGAGGATACACAGCATAATCAATACCATTGGTTAAGGATGACGAACCTGGAGTTCTGTTGCCGACTTCAGGATCAAATCCCGAATAATTCGTAAAGGTTAAAAGGTTTTGGCCTGAAACATAAATTCTAAAATTATTAACCACGCCCTTTGTCAAAGATTGCAAAGTCTTTTCAGGAATTGTGTAGCTCAACATGACATTTTTAAGCCGCAAATAAGAACCATCTTCCAGGAACCGTGTAGAAGGTCGTGCATTCTGGTTAGGGTCAGCCGCTATTGCTCTTGGAATTTTAGTATCAGTATTCGTAGGAGTCCATGCATCTAAAACCTGTGTGCCAGCGTTAAAGAAACGAATCATTCCCTCAGTAGCCGTACGCGTTGCATTGTATATCTTATTTCCCTGTACACCCTGGAAGAATATATTCAAACCAAAATTTTTATAAGAAGCCCCGGCACTTAATGAATAAGTAAATTTAGGAATAAAGCTGCCCAAGAAAGTACGATCATTATTATCAATTACTCCGTCAGGTTTTCCATCTGGCCCACTGATATCTTTAAACATCAAATCACCAGGAGCGGTTTGCGGTTTAGTGGGATCTGCATTTTTAACCTGTGTAGCATGATTGTCAACTTCTTCCTGATTCTGGAAAATGCCTTCTACCACCCATCCGTAAAAAGATTGAATAGGATGTCCGACTGCTGTATTGGTAGGAGCAATACCTTCGGTAAAATCAGCATCAGAGCCTGCTTCGATATTTGAAACGCCTTCTGCCAATTTAAGCACCTTGTTGGTGATCACGCTAAGATTGCCTGTTGCATTCCATTGAAAATCGCCCACCCGGTCGTTATAGCCTACTTGCAGTTCAAATCCTTTATTACTCATGGAACCTACATTCTGATTTACAGTGGTGGTTAGATAGCCCATTGATGAAGGCAGGGGTACACCTAAAATCAGGTTATCAGTTTGACGTTGATAATATTCTGCAGATAAAGTAACCGCATTATGCAGTAAACCCAAATCAAGACCTATATTTATTTGCTTGGTAGTTTCCCATTCCAGGTCTTTATTTCCGAGTGCCTGGATGGAAGATGAAGGACCGCCTGTTAAGTTATTCTCGAAAGGATAATAAGCGCTATTTGAACTAACACTTACCAGCCATGGCGTGTTCCCCAAAACACTTCCGTTCAGACCGGTAATTCCATAACCAGCTCTTACCTTCAACTCTGAAATGCTTGTTTGGTTTTTCATGAAATCTTCCTGGTCAATTCTCCATCCGATAGATCCTGAAGGAAACGTTGCCCATTTTTTGCCAGGCGCCCAAACGGAAAGTCCATCCCGCCTGATAGCGGCGCTCAAAAGATATTTTCCTTTATAGTCATAGTTCAAACGACCTACATAAGACACCAGGTAATTTTCACCAATTAAGGTTTGAGCCGAAATATTGCTGGCATTGTTTAAAGTTTTCAGTTCATTGGACGCCTGATTACCACTGGCGTTCTCAGTTTTTGTATTTTGACTTTGATACTCGTAAACGGCAATTGCATTAAGATGATGATCACCGAAGTTATGATCGAAGGTTAATTGCTGAGAGTATAACTGAACAGTAGAAATAGATCTGTTATTGGTAATCGTTGCTAACACAGCGCTTGACCCTGCAACAGCACCACTGTCATTAAATATCGGTGAAAAGCGGTAATCCAACCCATTGGCATAATCTACTCCGAAGGTGGATCGGAATTTCAACCAATTGGTAAATTTCACTTCAAGATAGGCGGTTCCAAATAATTTCAGGCTTTTCCTGCTACCCGGATTTTTTACTAATGCATCTTCTATTGGATTTGTTGGATCACCTCCGTCCAAAACAGAGTTTACACCTCTGTATCCGTCGGTAGTGGTTGGATCATAAGCAGGCATATAAGGCATAATTCTTATAACGTTCAACAAATTAGATCTGCTGCCGGTTTCGTTGTTATCATAATCCTGGTCGCCAAAAGCAGTATACAAGTTTTCTCCAAAACTAAACACGTTACTGATCTTGTGTTCTGAATTGATACGGAAATTATAACGCTTGAATGCAACGCCCGGAGTAGTGCCAACCTGGTCGAAATAGCCTGCAGAAGCGTAAAAGCGCGAAACATCATTTCCTCCACTCAAACCAATATTAGTTTGAGTCATTGCTCCTTGTTTAAAATATTCATCCTGCCAGTCAGTTACGTTGTTGCCATATGTCTTGGTAGCACCCTGGTATATTGGCGTACTTGCCCATGGATCGAGGCGTCTCGGCACTTTTTCGCCCCTGTAAGCAATTGCATACTGGTCAAATTGTGAGGGGTTCAACAGGCTAAGCCTTTTTGTGATATCCTGCGTACCATAATAACTGTCGAGACTCACATGTAATTTATTATCCCTTCTGCCTTTCTTTGTAGTAATCATTATCACACCATTAGTCGCCCTTGATCCATATATAGCCGCAGCGGAAGCATCTTTCAAAACATCTACCGATTCTATATCCCTGGTATCAAACAGTGACAGATTACCGGTAGGAAATCCATCAATAACATACAAGGGATTAGAAGCGTAGGATATAGAACTGATACCCCTAATACTAACGAGCGGAGATGTTCCGGGGCTTCCGTTATTCGTTACGGTTAATCCCGGAACGCGGCCCTGCAAAGCTTGCTGAACACTTGGAACCGGAAGCTCAGTAATTGTTTTAGCGCTCACGGTAGAAATGGCGCCGGTTACTTCAGTCCGTTTTTGGGTGCCATATCCCACTACCACTACTGTACTTAATTCCGCATTGGTAGCTGTAAGCACTATTGAAATATTTTTTTGATCACCCACAGTAACTTCTTTGGTGGCATAGCCTAAAGAACTAACTGACAGCACGTTGCCGGGTGAGGCATTAATGGAAAACGTTCCATTCTGATCAGTGATAGTACCCCGTGTGGTTCCTTTAACGGTGATAGAAGCAGCCTGAAGTGATTTGCCGGACTCATCTGTAACAGTGCCTGTGACTGTCTGAGCCCGGGTTTTGTTTTGAAATCCTGCACATAAAAGGATTAGGAGGACGGTAAAAAAATTTTTCCCTGCTGCGGAGAATAACTTTCCGACCTGGCGATGTACGTTATTAAGTGTCATAAGAAAAGTTGGTTTAAATATTTAAAGCTGAAATTTAGTTGTTACAATTTTTGGATAAAATGCAACTTCCACTCGGGAAGATTTCACAGGAATGGATCTGTATTAATGAAATCGATAACAAAAATATGAAAGCTAAATAGGAATTTAAGCATACAAAACCAGGCAAATCAAACAATACTATTTCTTATCAAGCATCCATAAAACAAGTAATCTTGGCGCAAATTAGGGATAATTATTTAATAAAGCAACCGATTGCATAAATTTTTTTTTTTGAACTTACAGTACATTTGTCTACCAAATGCACCAAACTTTGAAACCAGAAAAGGAAGTAACCATTTACGACATTGCTAAAAAGCTAAACATTTCGCCAACGACGGTGAGCCGTGCACTGAATAATAATACTGCTGTAAGCGTTTCCACCCGTAAAAAAGTCGTCGCTTTAGCGGAAAGCTTAGGCTACAGGCACAATCTTTTTGCGAGTAGTCTCCGATTACAGAAAACAAATACTATTGGAGTAATTCTTCATGAGCTTAATAGCTATTTCATTACTTCTGTGTTAGCAGGTATAGAAAAAGTAGCGAGGGCAGAAAAATACAATCTTATCATTGTTCACTCAGCCGAAAGTGCAGATATTGAAATCGCCAATGCCAGCAATCTCTTTCATAAAAGAGTTGACGGAATAATCGCCTCTCTCTCTTTGGGCACGAAGGATTTACAGCATTTTAAACAATTCCGTGAAAAAAAAATACCCGTGGTTTTCTTTGATCGCGTTTTTGAAAACAGTGAGGGCGCAAAAATTATTATCAATAATTTCCAGGCCGGATACGACGCCACAGCTCATTTGATTGATCAGGGATGCAAACGCATTGCACTCATTACGTCAAACCTCCAAAGAAATGTGTATTCAGAAAGAATGCGCGGCTACAGGCAGGCATTGTTAGAGAATAAAATGAAATTTGATGACAAGCTTGTGATTGTTGACGGGTTAAAAGAAGAGGATGCATTAAGATCCTCCAATCGCATCTTAGCTATGAAACCAATGCCTGATGGCATTTTTATCACAAATGACTTTTGCGCCTCCATAGTAATGCAGGCATTGAAAGAAAAAGGCTTTCATGTACCGCAGGATGTAGCTATTGTTGGCTTTAATAATGATATCATAGGCAAAGTGGTAAGTCCTAAGTTGACTACCGTTGATTACCCCGGGTTTGAAATGGGTAAAATTGCAGCCCGAACATTAATCGATCATTTGAAAGGTTTATGGAACATGAATGTAACCAGCACAATGGTCATCAAATCTGAACTGATAATTAGAGAATCGTCGTTAAAAAAAGGAAAAAAACAGTAGGAGCCAATTTTATAACATGATTATTTGTTGGTTTACAGATAAGGATTTGACGTTATTATGTATACATACTTACCGAAAATAGAAATCGTGTTATTTATCAGTTTACTGGAAAATCTTTTCTAAAATGATTTTCGTTTAACCCTACCGGTTGCACTTAAAAACTTTCAACGAATCATCATTCACGCCAACCAAAATTAATTTCTCCTTTTTTGCATTCGTGATCAGCTTCATATTTTTTACATCGCCATTTATAAAAAATCCGCTGACTGATGGAGAGACGTACTTAAAATTTTTATTGTCCATTCCCTTCAAAAAGCATCCATAAGAGGCATCGTATCTACCTGTAAGCACTTCTGTTTGATATTCATTACCGGCTAACAAAATATCTTTGATTCCATCGCCATCCAAGTCTTCACAAACAATGGCATTCACCGGCGCAAACTGAGCTTCGACGGGCAGTTCGTGCATTTCAAATTTTCCGTTTCCTTTATTTTCAAACCAGGCACTGCGGGTTTCATTGCAGGTTAAGATCTGCAGATTTTTATCGCTTGTA
>Ga0207652_10004827_pt1 | contig 10919 bp, 7 predicted proteins | sample KBSC63BmetaG_FD_184334 | JGI IMG/M metagenome (GOLD analysis project Ga0207652, IMG submission 184334) | Corn rhizosphere microbial communities from Kellogg Biological Station, Michigan, USA - KBS C6-3B metaG (SPAdes) (version 2) | ecosystem: Host-associated > Plants > Roots > Rhizosphere ...
GCCCTTCGCCACGGCGCCCGTGCCGAACGACAGCGTTCCGTTCGGAACCAGCATCAGGGCCGTAACGGTGTTGCCAGTGCCAAAACCAGCGGCCGGGGGCGTCGCAGTGAGGGTGCCCGTCGTGCCGTTGATCCCCGAGACCTCGATCCGGATGCCGGCCGCCGTCAGAGTGACGCCACTGGCAGCCCCCACGAACGCCCCGCTGGACGAAGTGAATCGACCGGCGACGTGGATCTGCACCGTCCCGAGCGCCTCGATGCGCGCCGAGGATCCCAACGTCAGGGACGACATCTCGTAGAGCCCGGCCGTCAAGCGAAGATGGCCGCCCGTCCCGACGCTGACCGCCGCGAACCGTCCGGGCGCCGCACTGACCGTGGCGCCCGTGGCGACTGTGAGCGCCGTCGTCCCGACAGTGACCGCCGCCACTGCCGGCAAAGAAGGGAGAGGGACCAGGGCAGTCACGCCGCCATGGGTGGTCCCCGTACCGTTGACGAACCGATTCGTCTGAATGTCCCCCGTACTGTCCCCCGTCCCCAGACGCACCGAGTCCGCGATGACGTTGTGGCTCGTCTGGACCTGCACCCCCGTCAACAGGTCGATGGACACCCCGCCCGAAAGGAACGGTCCCGTCCCCGTCCCGCGCGCACCAAGGTCTCCCCCGCTGACCACGACGCCGCCCGTCTGCAATCGAATGCTGTTTTGCGCCTCGACGACGAAGTCACCGACCTTCGGACTGGCGTTCAACGTCGACCGCCCGACGCCCGGAGCCGCAGCACCGGACGGTGCCTCCCGCCGGTGGCATCCGCCGGACAAGGCTCCCAGGAGCCCGGCCATCATTAGAGCGCCAATTATTCGGCGTCCACCCCCAGCAATGATGCTGCTACTTCTAACGAACATCCGGCCCCCTTCGTCGGCGTGTAGTTCGACACGGTCCCGATCAGCGAAGGGCAAGGTACAGATGGTAGGCGTGTAGGAGCAACGGAAAAGGGACGATTACGACCGAGGACGACGGTGGACGAATTCGACCAGGATCGACGTGATCGCACGTTCCCTGACCCCTCACGACAACGGAACAGCCATTCCTTGGCGGGCCTTGGTCACCCTGGGGCGGCAGTACCGGATCGCGTTTGCTAAGGTGCAGCCGAGAGCGGCGCCAGCTAGCGGGACTGGCCACGGACAAGATGCTGGAGGCCTGGGAGCAGCTGAAGCGCGACGAGCGTCGCTACAACATGGTCGAGCACAACTGTTCCACCGTGATCGCCGCGCTGCTGGAGATCGGCTCCGGCGTGAAGCCCTCGTTCGTCTCCTCGGTCGCCATCGACGATCACGCGAGCAACTGGGCGGAGCGGCTGTTTCTGCGGGTGCGCTTCTTCTCCGCCTCGATCCGGATGTGGACGCCGGACGCGGTGCTTCGCTACGCCGACGAGATCGCCGGACAGGTGCGGCCTCGTTGAAGTCGTTCCTCGTGTACGCGCCCGGCTACGATCTGTCGCTTCCCGGGTTCGATCAGCTTCACCCCTTCGATGGCCGGAAGTTCAGCCGCGCCTGGAAGCTGGTCGAGGAACGGGTGGGCGCGCGGTTGCAGGCGTGCTGGGTCTCCCCGGCCCAGCCCGCGGACGACGCCGACCTGTTGCGCGTACACGACGCCGCCTATCTGGCGTCGCTGTCGTCGTCGACGGCCGTGGTGGCCGAAGCACTGGAGATCCGCGCGCTGCGGCTGTTGCCCAGAGGGTTGATCCAGCGGCGGCTGCTTCGTCCCATGAAGCTGGCGGTGGCGGGAACGATCCAGGCGGCCCGTCTGGCCCTGCAAGGTGATGGCGCCATCGCCATGAACGTCGGCGGTGGGTTTCACCACGCCTTCCGGGACCACGGCGAGGGATTCTGCCTGTACGCCGACGTCGCGGCGGCGGTGGCGGCGGTCCGGGGCACGGGCGAGCTGCGACAAGACGACCCCATCGCCGTCGTCGACCTGGATGCCCATCGCGGGAACGGCGTCTGGGGGATCCTGGGCGGTGATCCCGCGGTGCACGTGCTGGACGTCTACAACTTCCAGACCTATCCGGGGCTGTTCGACGGCGACGTCGCGGACTTCCCCTTCATCATCCCCGTGAAGGCCGCCACCGCGGACGAGCCCTACCTGGACGTGGTGCGGACCGAGATACCACGTTTCCTGGATGGAATGCCCCGGCCCCGGTTGGCGATCTACAACGCGGGCACGGACATCCTGGCCGGCGATCCAGTGGGTAGGCTGGCCGTCAGCGCGGAAGGGGTGATGGCACGGGATCGCTTCGTGCTGGACGCCCTGGTCCAGCGCAAGATCCCCACGCTGATCGTGACCAGCGGCGGGTACACGCGCCGCTCGCATCAGCTTATCGCCGAGCTGGCGGTGGCGGTGGCGAACGTAGACCTGCCCACAAATGATGGTGCCACGCGGGAGAGATGACCCGCGTGGCGGTTTAAGCGGATCAAACCCAACCTGCCGGTTTAACCGGCGCAGGACCGCCGGGAGCTCTGACGACAGGAGAGCGAGAGGAGTTGCAGCGGCTGCGCCGGGACAACAAGCGGCTGCAGTTGGGGCGTGACATTTTAAAAGCGGCGGCCACCTTCTTCGCGAAGGAGAGCGAGTGAAGTTCGCCTTCATCGCCGAGAAGCAAGTGGCCTTCCCCGTCGGTGCCATGTGCCGTGCGCTGGGCGTCTCGTCCAGCGGCTACTACGAGTGGCGGAAGCGGCTCCCAGGGCCGAGGACCAAGGACGATGCCTGGCTCGCCATCGAGTTGGTCCTTCGTCGAATCGCCCTGGGCGCGGGATCCGGCAATCCGCGAATCAACCTGGGTGCGGAATCGGGCGAGCCCGTCGACACCAGTCCGGGCACTGGTATCTCGCTTGCTCGCCTGACCCACATTAGCGAAACAACGTCAGATACTCCGTCGGTCGGCGCGGTTTCCGCACCTGCCGGCCGTGCTGACTCCCAGTACAGGCCTGCGTACACCGCCTCGGGCCAGGCCAGACTCGATTTGTCCGACCGGCGCAATGACCGCTTCGGAGCGTGGTCGTCACAGAGCGTCCGCCTCCCGTCGGTCGGAGTTGGTCCTTCTTCTGATCGGGATCTGATCTGACAGACACCGGGACGTGTCATCGGCGGCCTTGCCATCGAGTCCGCGGTCGGTGTCCCGAATCACCGGGCCGAACACCGATGACGATGGTCGAGCCCGCCGGGTCCGTCGTCGCTCCGCCCAAAACGTGAGGAATCTTAGTCGAGCACCAAGATCAGTCCTCAACCCGGCGTCTAAAGAACCCCGGCGAGTTCGTCGCAGAACTCTTCCGCTTGATCGAGTGTTTTGCATTGTGACGCAACGCGCTCAAGTAGTCTTCCGGGCAATCCGAGTTCGGTCCACAAGGTCGCAACCGCCTCCTTCCACTGTGGCTCCCACTTCGTAAAGACTGCTATTCCAATGTGAAACGGCACCAACAAGAACGGCGAATGAGAACAAGCGAGAAAATCGCGCACGCCATTGTACGCTGCCTGGGCATAGTCTCTATCATCCACGCTACCTTGTCCCACAAAATCCGTAATCCCGGCCGGCGTTCCCAGCGTAAACAGGCGTAAGCGAACTAGTCCTCGCCAATGGCTTACGTCATCTACTAGATGCGAATGAATCGCGGCCATTCCAGTCCCGAGTTGAACCGCGTTTCGGAACGCAGCCTTCAATTTCCAGCGACGCGCCAGTCCCTCGAGTTCAACTGATACATTCGTCCGTGCGAGCTGTGTACGAAGATCCCATTGCTCTTCCGATAGCGCGTCGGAGACTGCTTGCCCAATGCGTACCCGTTCTGCAGCGCCGGCGAGTTGCGCCTGCCATTCTTCGGCTGCGCGCGCAATTGCGACGTCTGCTGGCGATCGTGAGCTTCTGACGACGTCGACGATCGGACGCGCGAATGGCCAAAGTGGACCAAAGACAAGGGCACCGGTTGCTTCCACCCCGGCATCACTGATGCCTTCGATCACTCTCCTGAGTGCATCCTGAACCGAACCATTTGTGGTAGTCATCTCACTGACCTCGACGTTGACGTTTATCGTTGCTGCATCTAATCGAGCGCGCAATCCGGCGGCATGACTTGACAACCTTGCCTTTTCTCGACGCGGTGTCGGGTACGGGCAGCTTGTGCGCGCAAGGCCGCTACAATTGCGTCCGAGTATGGTGTCGACCCACGATGACGTCGTTCTGATCGCCGACGAATCCCCAGGGACTGTTAGGTTGCCCGGGTCTGCGCTCTCGAAACGGCCCGGTGGCCCCGCCCGTCACCATCGTGGAGGGAGTGAGGCCAGCAGCGCGTATCAACGGCGAGCATCGACAACATCGTGAGGCGCTTGTCCCGCGATCGAGTCCTCCTTGATACTTAGACGTCCAAGCTCGCATCTATTCCCTGCCGTCCCATCATGGTCCCTTGTGGTTTAGGGCCTGAATGATGATCTGAGGGATGCGTCATTTGACGCGCTGCATTAGTCTCGCATTGAGGTAATTCCCTGGTTTCCGTCAATCCGGAGGGCCCGACTCAAACGGTAGCTCGCCGTCACCGCAAGTCGGCACGTTCGCACGCGCCCGTCCCCAACGACGACGACAACACCGCGACGTACAGGTGGACATGCGCCCCGGCGACAGACGTCAGGCCAGCGGTAAAAGCAGGGATCGCCTCGGCCAGCTTCGCATACAGCGACGTCTACGACGAGCCAAGACGACCGCCTGCCTTTTCCGCCGGAGACTCGTACTGATGAAGCGAGCAGAACAGCTCCTTGCAGCGGCCGATATGTGGCAGCGGACCGCGCCCAGGTTGAGTTCTGCGCACCGGTGCGGCGGTCTGGCCGAAGAGAAGGGATGTCGGTGCCTCGTCGGATCGTCCAGGGTCGGGTCTACATGGTCACGCGCCGGTGCACCCAGCGGCAGTTCCTCCTGCGTCCCGACCGGGAGACCACGAATGCCTTCATCTACTGTCTGGCCCTGGCGGCGCAGCGAACCGAGATGCAGTACTCGCGTTTCTGGCCCACTCCAACCACCATCACACAGTCGTGGTGGACACGCGCGGGCGCATGCCCGAGTTCCTGGAACTGTTCCGCAAGCTCGTCGCCAAGCACCAGAACGCCCTCCGCGGCCGGTGGGAGAACTTCTGGGCATCGGAGGCCACTTCCGTGGTCGAACTGGTCGGCCCCGATGACATCCTTGATAAGATGACCTACGCCCTGACCAATCCCGTGAAGGTCGGACTCATCGATCGCGCTCACCACTGGCCGGGAGCCTCGTCGCTGTTCGCGTACCTGAGCGATCGCCCCATTGCGGCGCGCCGGCCCTCTCGCTTCTTCCGGAGGGACGGCGAGATGCCCGAATGGCTGACCCTACGGGTCGAACGACCGCCTGCATTCAAACACCTGCGCCTGGAGGAGTGGCGTGCGCTGCTGGATGACCGCATCCGCGCAATCGAAGCGTCCGCACGCGACGAGCGCCTCGCTAGCGGACGGAGGATCCTTGGCCGGGCAGGTGTGCTCAGGCAGCGGCCGGCTGATCGGCCCCATTCCCACGAAGCGCGGCGGCAATTGAACCCGCGGGTGGCAAGCGCGAACAAGTGGGCACGCATCGCAGCGCTCCAGCGCAACAAGGCCTTCCTCGCGGCATACCGAGCAGCACGTGACCTCTGGAAGGCGGGCGTTGCCGCCATCTTTCCCGCCGGCACGTACTGGCTGCGGAAGTTCGCCGGCGTTATCGTCGACGAGCAGGATTTGACCTTGTCGGCTCCGGCTTCACCGGCGTGAGTGATCCAGAGTCAGGCGACGAACCCAGGTGGACTGGTGAACGGCGGGGGAGCCCGGTACCTTCCGCCTTACTACGGCCAGTTCAGGCCCGCGTGGACGGCCTGGGTCAGGCTATCTTCGATTTGACCGACCGGCGCGATGACGGCGGCGGTGTGTGGGTCGCCACAGAGTTTCCGCCTCCCGTGAGTCGGAGTTGGTCCTTCTTCGAATCCGCCCTGGGCGCGGGATCCGGCGATCCACGAATCAACCTGGGTGCGGGATCTGCGGCCATCTTGGATTTGAGCGACCGGCGCGATGACGGCGGCGGAGCGTGGTCGCCCGCCTGCCGTCAGTCGTAGTCGGTCCTTCTTCGAATCGCCCTGGACGCGAGATCCGGCGATCCACGAATCAACCTGGGCGGGGGATCTGTTAAGCCCGCGGGGAAGCTCCCTTGGGCGCAGCCATCGTCATTGCCGATCACCGCTAATTCCGTGGGCCATTTACCCGACGATCAAATTTGTCCAGATCAAGAATTGCACGACGAATAGAACGATAATCGTCAGAAGGCACCTCCACGAACTTCTCCTGATTACTGTCATCGACAATCTGAAAGAGCCCCAGAGGTGCATTAACGGTTGAAATTAGATCAACGTAGCAGCCATAATCCAGTGCATAGGCATCGAATCTCACACCAGCGACATCGCCACCATGCACTCCGCGCTTTAAGACATGGAGAACTCTTGCGTCATACAAAACGCTTATCACAGCATGTTCTCGTCCTTGTTCGAGTAAGAATGCGCGAGCGTGTCTAGTCCCAATCACTTCTGAAACGATCCACTTTAACAGGCGGCTTGAGATATCGCTCGCGTTTACGGAGGTCAGCTTGTCACGCTGATACCATGTCCTTGCCGCAACACGGACGTGCGTCACGGAAATTTTTTCATCGCCGGCCTTTTGAACTGCCAGACCAAGAATATTCACAGCGTCCCGGGGAACGCCTTCCGCGGCCCTGACGAATTCTGCGAAAGCACTTACCTGTGTAAACGCAGCGGCAACGAGGTCTTCAGCTGACTTTGGCGCCTCATTGGCGCCCCCCTCAGCATCGTAGATGGCCACAACATGCCGATATAGCAGATCGCGCATAAACGTCTTGGCCCGTTCAGCATCATTATTAAATACCATAAAATCATCAAGATCTAGATTCGCAGATATATCTGATCCCAACTCAATTCCAACATAGTCGGGCGGTGCGGTCACTATTCGGAACTTTGTTCTCTGTTCGATCGCGCCAATCTTTACCGTGGCGCCAGCAACCGGCAGCACACAACGCCTTAAAAAATCTGCCAAATACGGCTGAAGGTCGCGGGGAACGACGCTCCATTCATCAAGAATTATCCACAGACGCTGCTCCGGCAGACTCTGCACGACATCGGTGATTCGCTTTGCGGCGCCCCCGAAATTGATTCGATGGACTTCCTGCCCTCTTTCCACCCGTTTAGACTCCACTGTACTCCCATGGACGCTTTCGGTGCCCACCTCTGCCCTGACCTTGGCGGCGAGATCGATTGCCAGCGCCGCACCAACCTTGTCCGTCGACGATTCTTGAAGCGTTTCCGCCCTCTCAACGGGACCCAACACTCGAACCTGGGTTGCCTCATCGGCCAGGGCGTCGAGCCTCGGCAAGAGACGCGCATCGGCTTGATGAGACATTGGCGTTTCGGTCAGCGCGAAATTGACAAGTTGATCGTGTATCGAAGCTAATACGTCGACCAGCAAACGGGTCGCACGCTCCGGCAAAGGCGCATTGTCATCAGAGTACAGACCTGCGGATGACCCTAAAGTCCGCATGTCGACGAACAGTGCTACTTGTCCCTTACGCCGCAGGGTCTCTGCGAGATATTTCAGCGCATGCGTTTTCCCGGTTCCTCGCCGGCCATAAAGGACTTGATGGTCGTCATTCGAAAGCAACGTGAACAAGTGCCCCGCGTCCACGAACGTTTCGACAAGGAGGGAGCTATCCTCGCCTTCGGCTCGCAGGGGCAGCTTCAAGAACGCCTTATTAAGGGTCATTGATCGCGTCGACGGTCTTGAGTTTGCCATAGGTCGATAGTAGCATGACCGCGTCATCTCAACCCATTGATGGCATCGACTTACCGGCGTCGTTCTCTTCACCATCAGGTAGTCTGATTGGGGGTCGATTTGGGTCGCTTGGCCGCCGCCCGGTCCGATACTTGTGCAAATAAGCGTCGAAGCGATCATCGGCCCAGTTTCGAATCATGCCTTTCTTGCCTCTCAAGAAGTCGCAGGGCTCTCGGTTGTGTTCTCTTCTGCTATCGAGGCGCTCTGGCTGTCTATATGCCGCGACCGTGGCACTACAGCGCTGTGGAGACTCTAATCCATGCGGCCTCACATGGGGTGCCGGCCGAGCGAAACGGCTATACGACACCTTCGTTCAGAACCGGCGAAAGGCTTGCCTCATAGTTCAATCAGTTGATTTTGTCGCCCCGTTACACGTCAGCCGACAATCCGGCTTCGCCGCCTGCTTCGACTGCGCAGTCGCACACCTGAGTGAGTGACCCCCTCGCCCGCGCCCCGCCCCACCGCGGTATCCGGGCCACGACGGTACCCATAGGCAGATGAGCACGAGTTCAATCTGGCGGCGCCACGACGTGGCGGCACAACCTGCGCGTGGTCAGGGAACGGCGATGAGGTTCAGGCGGTCGGCTAGGTCAGGATCAGACAAGGACATTTCACGCGAACGCTCGAGGTCAGGACGGCCGGCTACCGTAGCAAATCGTCGCGCACATTCTCACGATCTACGAAGGCGCCCTTTCCTTGAAAGGTCGGAGGCGCATCATCCCACCCAAGATGAACGTGCGAGACACCTCCCGACGATGACCGTACCCGGTACATCCGAATTCTGTACCAGTCTTCCGCTACTTCCACCGCGCGACGAGGATACATGTGTAAATCGAAGTCTTGACCGTAGATGGTCATCGATAAGCCGAGGACCGTTGTGTTGTCCCCACTGCGGGCTACGCGGCGCGACCGCGTGAAGTCTGGATAAGTGCCTACGATTTTCGATGCCAAGAGGCCGCCAGCAAATCGGCCACGATGTACGCGCGGAGTATAGAGCCCGGCGCCCGGTGGGAACGGGTTCCCATCGAATAGCACCCTTAGCCAGGGTCGAGGTACGCGCCAGACTTGCGATGGAAACGCTCGAGACGACGGCTGATCATGGGCCATCGTACAGAGAACCTTGAGCAGCCAGCGCTCGACGTCGAAGCCATTGAAAAGGGAATGGGTGTGTTCCGTTGAGCGTTCTTGCGAACCCTGGGCATGACGTCTGAGTGCCGCGACGAATCGATGTCCGACTTGGTCAAGGGCCGAAAGCGCACTGTTGTGTCTCTTACACAGAACGTTTCTTCCGGCCGAAGTGGCAGGAATCGTGCGTTTCGTACCATCAGACAGAGTTCGGACGATGGGCCCCAGTTGAAGTGACTGTGCTATGGCATGGTCTGCACTAATCGGACCCGCGCAGTCGCCCGTAGGGTGGGCGTAACATCTTGCCGATCGCATTCCGCTCGCAACGCGCCCGGGGCTAGTCTTCACCTGTAGCGGCACGAAGTGGCGGCCCCGACAGCTACAATCGGCGACGACTTTCCCGGCACCACAGGGGCACGAGTCATTGTCAGCGAAAACGATCGGAGGGTAGTCCACACTATAGTTCCTAGGCTATTACGATCGTAGCAGCCGCGGATAGGAACGCATTTCAAAGCGCAAGGAACCGCTGTCGTTAGCTGAATCGGTCATGGCTCCCCCACCACCCGTCACGCCAACCTTTCCTTGCATCTGGGCCTCCGGGACGGTATCTCTCCCGACCCTTATGAGCACCGCCGCACCACCCATCGAAACCGCCCAGGACCCTGCTGCCCCGGCCCCCGAGGTCGCAGCGCCGAAGTCCGTCCGCCAGGACGTTCGGAACATCGCTATCATCGCGCACGTCGACCACGGGAAGACGACGCTCGTCGACGGGTTTTTGCGGCAGGCGGGGAATTTCCGGGCTGGGGAGGTCATCGCGGACTGTGCGATGGACTCGAACGATCTCGAGCGTGAGCGCGGGATCACCATCCTGGCGAAGTTCACGGCCATCACCTGGAAGGGGACGCGTATCAACATCGTTGACACGCCGGGTCACGCGGACTTCGGGGGGGAGGTCGAGCGGGTCCTGAAGATGGTCGACTGTGTGTGTCTGCTGGTCGATGCCTTCGAGGGGCCGATGCCTCAGACGCGGTTCGTCACGCGGAAGGCGCTGGCGCTGGGGCTGCGGCCGATTCTGGTCGTCAATAAGGTCGACCGGCCGGGGTGCGATCCGAACGGGGCCGTGGACGAGACGTTCGACCTTTTCTGCGCGCTGGGGGCGACGGACGCTCAGCTGGACTTCCCCATCGTCTATGCGTCGGGGCGTGAGGGCTGGGCGGTGCGGAACCTGGGGGACGAGCATTCGGACCTGTCGCCGCTGCTGGACCTGATCGTCGAGAAGGCGCCGCCGCCGACCGTCGATGTGGCCGGGGCGATGGCGATGCACGTCACGACGCTGGACCATGACGACTTCCTGGGCTACGTGGCCATCGGGCGGGTCGAGTCGGGCCGCATCAAGACGGGGCAGAAGGCGCTGTGCGTGCACCGTGACGGGCGCCGCGAGGAGTTCCGGGTCGCCAAGATCCTCGGCTTCCAGGCGCTGAAGCGGTTCGAGCTGGCCGAGGCGGCCGCGGGCGACATCTGCGCGGTCACGGGCATGTCGGATCTGACGGTCGGCGAGACGATCACCGAGATCGAGCGGCCCATCGTGCTGCCGCTGCTGGAGATCGAAGAGCCGACCGTGAAGATGTTCTTCATGTCGAACAACGGGCCCTTCGCCGGTCAGGAGGGCAAGTTCGTCACCTCGCGCAACCTGCACGATCGCCTCTACAAGGAGACGAAGTCGAACGTGGCGCTGCGGGTGAACGATACGGAGTCGCCGGACACGTTCGAGGTGCTGGGGCGCGGCGAGCTGCACCTGACGGTGCTCATCGAGACGATGCGGCGCGAGGGCTACGAGCTGATGGTCTCGCAGCCGCAGGTCATCTTCAAGACG
>Ga0207652_10004833_pt1 | contig 10913 bp, 8 predicted proteins | sample KBSC63BmetaG_FD_184334 | JGI IMG/M metagenome (GOLD analysis project Ga0207652, IMG submission 184334) | Corn rhizosphere microbial communities from Kellogg Biological Station, Michigan, USA - KBS C6-3B metaG (SPAdes) (version 2) | ecosystem: Host-associated > Plants > Roots > Rhizosphere ...
AGGAAGGCGTGCTGATGGACAATGTTCTGCTCGTGGATGAGGGCCGTTTCCTGGAAAAGGAAATGCGCGCGCTGCTCGCATCGGGGAAGTATCCGGCGCGCAATCCCGACCAGAATATCGCCGATCTCAAGGCGCAGATCGCCGCTTGCGTAAAAGGTGGGGCCGAGTTTCGTGCGCTCATCGCGCGCTATGGCCGCGCAGGTGTGCACGCTTACATGCGGCACGTTCAGGACAATGCGGCCGAATGCGTGCGCCGCGTGATCGACACGCTGAGCGATGGTGGTTTCGCCTGCGAAATGGACAATGGCGCCGTTATCCGGGTCGCGATTGCCATTGACCGCGGCGCAAGAAGCGCACGAGTCGACTTCACCGGGACAAGCGCGCAGCGCGACGACAATTTCAACGCCCCGGTGACGGTCTGCCGCGCCGCCGTACTGTATGTCTTCCGTACACTGGTCGCGGACGACATTCCCCTGAACGAAGGGTGCCTGAGACCCATCGAGATGATTGTCCCCGAAGGATCAATGCTCAATCCGCGCTATCCCGCAGCAGTCGTTGCCGGCAATGTGGAAACCAGCCAAGCCATCACGGATGCGCTTTACGGCGCGCTGCGCGTGCAGGCGGCCGCGCAGGGGACGATGAACAATTTCACCTTCGGCAATGGTGCGCACCAATATTACGAGACCATCTGCGGCGGATCGGGTGCAGGCCCCGATTACGACGGCACAAGCGCCGTGCATACGCATATGACGAACACGCGACTGACGGATGCGGAGATTCTCGAGACACGTTTTCCGGTACTGGTCGAAGAGTTCTCCATCCGCGAAAATTCTGGCGGCCCGGGACGGCATCGAGGCGGCAATGGCGCGGTACGCAGGATCAAATTTCGGGAAAGAATGACGGCATCGATGCTTTCCAATCGCCGCCGGGTCGCCCCTTTCGGCTTGGAAGGCGGCGGATCGGCCGCGCCTGGCCGCAATTCGGTGGAGCGCGCCGGAGGCAGCACGGAAGTGTTCGGTGCGACTGTTTCCGTGAACGTGGAACCAGGCGATGTCTTCGTCATTGAGACCCCCGGGGGCGGCGGATTTGGCCTTCCCGATACGGAGGAGGGATGACTCTGCGTATACGCTCGTCTTCCGCTAAACCGGGCCTGCCGGTGTTGGATGCGGCGTTGGCGAGCCGCTTCGCGTCGATCGCGTTGTCCCATGTGACGCGCGAATATCCGAACCGGTTGGATCAGGTGCTGATCGGCCCTCAGGACTTAAAATCGCCGCGCGCGCTGCATCCCATTTTCTACGGCAGCTTCGATTGGCATTCCTGCGTGCATTCTTACTGGCTATTGGCGACGCTGTACCGACTGTTTCCTGAAGGCGAGCAGGCGCCGCGCATCCGTGCTGTGTTCGCGGACGCGTTCACGCGGCAGAAAATCGCCGGCGAATGCGCGTATCTGAAGCGCAAATCCGAAGCCTTGTTCGAACGGCCCTATGGCTGGGCCTGGCTGCTGATGCTCCAAGCCGAGTTATGGCGCCACGGCACACGCGACGGACAACGCTGGTCGTCCGCCTTGCAGCCGCTCACGTCGATGTTCGTGCAACGCTTCCACGATTATCTCCCAAGAGGGGCATTTCCCAACCGCTCAGGGACGCACGGCAATACGGCTTTCGCGCTCATACTGGCATTGGAATATGCAGAGACGGCGGGTGACAAAGGTCTTGTGCAATTGCTTCGGGGCACCGCGCGACGTTGGTACGTGAAGGATGCCGATTGCCAAGCCTGGGAACCCAGCGGTGCGGATTTTCTATCGCCGGCCCTAACGGAAGCCGAGTGTATGCGGCGCGTCTTGGGGCGCGGCGCGTTTCGGGCTTGGCACGCGCGCTTTCTGCCAAAGCTGAACGATCGTCAGCCGAAGACGCTGTTTTCTCCCGTGCGCGTCACCGATCGCGCCGACGGCCATATCGTGCACTTGGACGGACTTAATCTCTCGCGCGCCTGGTGCTGGCGTAATCTGGCGGAGGTGTTGCCGCCGAGCGATCCGCTGCACCACATGGCAGCCGATGCAGCGCGGCGGCATTTTAGGGTCAGCGCCGGATATCTGTCAGGCCACTACATGGGCGAGCATTGGCTGGCCAGTTTCGCCCTGCTGGCGTTGCGGCCTAATCCATAAATACAATTGTCATCCCGGCCTCGCGAAGCGAGAGCCGGGACCCACCCAGACGCTCGCTCCGTGGGTCCCGGATCGGCGCTGACGCGCCGTCCGGGATGACAATCAAGTTTATTTTTTCGTCCACCCTGGCGGGTTGGAAGCTTTGATGCGCCGGGCTTCTTTCACCAGTTCTTTCACCGCTCCTGTGATCGGCAGCGAAAGACCGGCCTTGTCCGCCATCTTCAGCACGATCTGCATGTCCTTCAGCGCCCAGGTGAACGTCGTCTGATCCCAATCGTCCAAAGCCTTGGACGCAGCCGAGCTCATCATCAGAGCATCGCGCAAATTCGGCAGGTCGATGCCCGTTGATTCTGCAATGCGCCCCGCTTCGATCAAACCAATGGAGTTCACCCAGAGCAGAAGATTGTTGAGCGCCTTGCCAACTTGCCCATGGCCCACCTCGCCGAGAACGGCGATGTCGGAAGCGAACGCGCTATACACGGCGCGCCCGCGCTCGACAATTTCCGGCCGGCCACCGAACAGAGCGAGCAGCTTGCCTTCATCGGCGAACCAGCGGCCCCGGCAGATGGGCGCGTCGAGCACATCGCAGCGTTTGGCGCGCGCTTTTTCGTCCAGCGCTTTCACCGTATCGGGCGCGACGGTCGAAGAGACAGCTATGATGGAGCCTGGGGCAAGCGTTTCCAGCACGCCTTGCCGCCCGAGTGTCACCGCGTTCACTTCTTCATCGTAGCCGACGCCCAAAATAACAAAACTGCACCGGCTGCCGAGTTCGGCCGGCGTGTCGGCGGCACGCGCGCCCATGTCGCGCGCCTTCTTCAGATTGGCGGCATCGATATCGCAGGCGGTCACCGCGTAGCCGCGTTTCAGCAGATGTTTGACCATGGGCAGCCCCATGCGCCCGACACCGATGATTCCAACTTGCTCCATGACACCCTCAACTATCGTCGTATTTCGCCGCCTGCGCAGGACTGACATAGCCTTCCGCGATGTCGCGCGTGATTGCGGCTCGATCGCGCTCCGCCGGCGGACCGTAGCCGCCGCCGCCCGCGGTCTGCAGCAGGAATTTCGCGCCGGCTTTCATTTCATAACGCCCCGGGTTGAGGACTTCGCGTTCCTCCGGCGTGCCAAGCCCGATCACGAACCGCGCTCGCGCACCCTCTTGTCCACCATTGAGGCCGTGCGGTGGAAATTTCGCCTTGTCGAAACGGCGGATCACTGTCGCATCCTCCAACAACTCATATTCCCGCAAGAGGCTTGAACCGCCGCGCCACCGTCCCGCGCCGCCGGAATCCGGAACGATGTCGAAGCGGGTCACGCGGCAGGGATATTCCGATTCCAGAATTTCTATTGGTGTGATGTGGAGATTGCTTAAATGAGTGGCTGTGCCGCTCACGCCATCATGCCCTGCGCCGCCGCCATAGGCCGAACCGATGATCTCATATTGCATGCTCGATTGGCCGGGCCGCGCATTGCGCCAGGCAATGCTGAGCGCGCTGGATGAACCCGCATTGGCAATGCCGCGTTCCGGGTTGAACTGCGCCAGCGCTTCCAAGATCACATCGACCAGCTTCAGATTGACCATTTGATAATTCGAAACGGGCGCGGGTGCTTCCGCGTTGGTCACCGTGCGCGGCGCCAGCACGATGCGCACGGCATCGCGCATGCCGTCATTGAATTGCAGCTTCGGATCAAGGCAGCCGATTAAGCAATAGAAAACGCAGGCTTCGATCATGGAGGGCCGCAGATTGATCGGCCCACGCGCCTGCGGACCGCTTTTGGAGAAGTCGAAAACTGTCAAGTCTCCCTTGACAGAAATGGTGACGGCCAGCTTGACCGGCTTGTCGACCTCTACCCCGTCGCTGTCGAGGAATCCTTCGGCGGATGCTTCCCCTTCCGGCAGGCGGCTTATGGCCTGGCGCAGCTCTCCGGCGGCTCCGGCCAGAATCGCAGCGAACGCTCCGGTTACAACTTCGGCTCCGAAGCGATTGCACAATTCCTTGACACGCACCGCGCCCATTTGCGTCACCGCGATCTGGGCGCCCATGTCGCCGCGTACGAGCTCGGGCTGGCGGCTGTTCGCCAGGATGATGCGTTCGATGTCGGGCAGGAAACGCCCCGAGTCCCAAATCTTGATCGGGGGGATCAGCAGGCCCTCGTGATACATCTCCGTTGCGTTGGCCGAGGTGGAACCTGCGACCGTGCCGCCGATGTCGGCTTTGTGCGCGATCGTACCGGAAAATCCGACGATCGTGTCGCCCGAAAAGATGGGCGCCACAAACGCCATGTCCGACACATGCGGCAGGCCGCCATCGTAAGGATGGTTGGAGACGAAAACATCGCCCTTTCTAATATCGCCGCCATACGCGTTAAGAATGTGCCCGACGAGATGCCGGTATACCGGTGCGTGGAAGAACATCGGCGGCGCGGTGATCAGCCGTCCGTCACGATCCAGGATCACGCAGCTGAAATCGCGCGATTCGCGAATGATGGTGGAATAGCCTGAGCGATAGAAATGATAGTGCATTTCGTCCGTCAGGCTGGCGATCTTGTTGCGCAGGATCTGTACCGTGATCGCGTCCATGGTCACGGCCCCCTCCCCCCACCCCCTGCCGCGAGGGGAGGGGGAGTAAACTCGAGAATGAGATTGCGTGCGCCGTCGACCCGAGCCGTCCAGCCGGGTGGAATCACCGTCGTTGCGTCGAATTGTTCGATGATCGCAGGCCCGGACACGGCCGCGCCAATAAAGAGCCCATCACGCTCGTACAGGTCGCTCGCGATTGCCGTTGCGGAGTCGAAATAGACCAGACGCTCCCCTTTGTGCGCAGCGGTAAGCGGTGGCGGGTTGTGCGGTGGCGCTTCTTCGGTGGACTGATATTTCGGAACCTTGACCCGTACGCGCAAGCGATAGCTGACGATTTCGACGGGGCGTTCTTTTGCCGCGTGGCCGTGTACCTGCGCGTGGCGCTCATCGAAACGCACGCGCAGCTTTGCAAGCGACTCCGCATTCAGGCTGCCATCATAGAGACCCTCAAGCGACGTGCGCAGCTCATAGCCCTGACCGGCATAGCGAAGATCGAGTTCGCGGGTGAAAACAGCCGCTGCCGGATCGAGCCGCTCCGCAGCAAGTTCGGCCTGCCCGCACGCGGTGAGCTGTTCGAATATCCTTTCCGCATATTCCGGCGCAATGCCGGCGAGCGGTTTCAGATCGGAGCGGATATAGTCGTGCACAACATCGGTGCATAATAGTCCGAGCGCAGAAAACGCGCCTGGCCGGGGCGGCACGAGAATGCGCTTCATGCCGAGCTCTGCGGCAACGGCGGCTGCGTGCACCGCGCCCGCGCCGCCGAAGGGTAATAACGTGAAGGCCGTCAGATCGACTCCGCGTTTGGCAGCAAAGACGCGAATCTCATCGGCCATGCGCATATCGACAATGCGGCGGATTCCGGCGGCAGCTTCATGGACCGTCATGCGCAAAGGATCGGCGATGTGGGTCTTCAGCGCATCCTGTGCGGCGCCCGTATCGAGCTTTTGCGTGCCGCCCAAAAAATAATCCGGATTGATGAAGCCGCAGATAATATCGGCATCGGTGACGGTTGGCCGCGTACCGCCGCGGCCGTAGCAGGCGGGGCCCGGATCGGCGCCCGCGCTTTCCGGGCCGACGATAAGGAAGCCCGCGCCATCGACGCTCGCAATCGAGCCGCCGCCGGCGGAAATCGATGTCATATCGAGTGCCGGCACATCGAGCTGCCGCCGCGCGATGATCCCTTCCGTCACTTCAAGCGGCGCGCCCCCTTCGATGAACGCGATATCGGCGCTGGTGCCGCCCATATCGAGCGTGACCAATCCGCGGCGCGCGTCGTCGCGTGCGAGATGTGCGCTCGCCTGCGCGCCGGCCGCGGGGCCGGAAAACAGGGTGTGAACGGTACGGCCGCCTTCGATGGTCGCGGAAAACGGCATGACGCCGCCATTGGACTGCATCAGGAATCGCTGCTGCGTGATGAAGCCGGATTCGTCCAAGCCCTTGTTCAAATGCGCGATGTAACGGACGAGCACCGGCTCGAGATAGGCATTCAGCAAGGTGCTAGAGAGCCGCGGCCATTCGCGGATGCGCGGCAGCACATCACTCGATAGCGACACGGAAACGCCGGGAAATTCTTCCTGAAGAATCGCGCGCGTTTCGCGTTCGTGGCGCGGATTGGCGTAAGCGAAGAGATAGCAGACGGCGATCGATTCCACGCCGGCCGTTTTCAGTTCGCGCGCGGCGCGGCGCACATCGTCTTGGTTCAACGGCAGCAGCACCTTGCCCTGATAATCCGACCGTTCGGCGATTTCCTTGGTCAGGCTTTGCGGAGCAATTGCTGCCGGCTTGGAATAGAAATAGTCGAACGGATTGCCGTCACGGGCCTGGTTCTGCACCTCCTGCACCGCGCGATAATTCTTGGTGATCAAAAGCCCGGTCTTCGCGCCGCGCATCTCCAAGAGCGCATTGGTTGTGATCGTCGTGCCGTGGCCGAAGAATTCGATCTCGTGCGCTTGCACGCCGCGGGCGAAAAACTGCGCAACCCCGTTCAGCACGCCGAGGGCAGGATTCTTCGGCGTGCTCGCGACTTTTTCCACCAGCAGCGCACCGGTTTTGGTGTCGAGCAAAACCAGATCGGTGTGGGTTCCTCCCACATCGACGCCCAGGCGATAGCGCGCTGAAGTTCGTTCCATGTGGCGAAGCTAAAGCGTGGATCGGTTTGCGTAAACGGGGATGGCTTTGTAGGCTGAAAGCCGTAAGGAAGGACCGATGGGAAAAGCGTTGTTTGCGCTTCTCGCCTTGTGGAGCGGGCTCGCGGCAGCTGCGGTTGCCGCGCCTGCCTCGGCGCAACCGGCCGAAAGCTTTTACAAGGGCAAGCAGATCACGATGCTGATCGGCACCGCAGCGGGCGGCGGTTACGATACTTATGCGCGTACGCTCGCGCGTCATATGCCGAAATATATTCCGGGCAACCCGGTGATCGTGCCGAAGAACATGCCCGGCGCGGACGGCGCGGTGGAAGTCAGCACGCTTTACAACAGCGCGCCGCACGACGGGCTGACCTTGGCCGCGCTGCCCAATGGCATCGCCATGGACCCGCTGTTTGGGAAATTCGTCGGACGCTTCGATGCGTTGAAGCTCGGGTGGCTCGGCAGTATCGGCAAGCTGATGAATATCTGCGTCACCTGGAACACCAGTCCGGTGAAAACCATCGCGCAGGCGCAACAGCAACAGGTGATCGTCAGCGCATCGGGCGCCACGAGCAACTCGGTCATGATGCCCCGCATCACCAACGCGCTGCTTGGAACGAAGTTCAAGGTGGTGACCGGCTATACCGATCCGGATGTGACGCTCGCCATGGAGCGCGGCGAGGTGGAGGGCGTCTGCGGTCTCGCCTACACCACGCTGAAAGCCACGCGGCCCGCCTGGTTTCGCGACCATAAGATCAATGTGCTGCTGCAGATCGGTATGAACAAATTTCCCGACCTGCCGAACGTGCCGAGCGCAATCGATCTGGTATCCAAGTCCGAAGACAAGAAGACGCTGCAGCTGATCCTGATAAGGCAGGAAATGGGGCGGCCCTTTGCGTTGCCGCCGGGCGTGCCGGCAGATCGGGTGCAAATGCTGCGCCGTGCCTTCGATGCAACGCTGAAGGACCCGGCGTTTCTGGCCGATGCGAAGCGGCTGCAAATGGAAATCGATCCGCTCACCGGTGAAGAGGTCGAGAAACTGTTGCGCACCGCGTACGCCGCGCCCAAGGACGTGGTCGCGCGCGCGGCGCCGCTCATTCCATGAAGAAGAAACAGGCGGCAGCGTTTTACACCATCGGTCATTCGACGCGTTCGCTTGAGGAATTCGGCGATCTGCTCGCCGAGAATGGGATTGCGCTGCTGGCGGATGTGCGCACGATCCCGCGCTCGCGCACCAATCCGCAATTCAACACCGACGTTCTGCCGGATGCGCTTGCCGCGCGCGATATTTCTTATCGCCATCTGGCGGAGCTGGGTGGCTTGCGTGGGAAGCGAAAGGATCGGGCGGAGTCGCCCAACAATTTCTGGGAGAATTCCAGCTTCCGCAATTATGCGGACTACGCGGGCACCGAGGCCTTTCGCGAGGGGCTAAAGAATTTGCGCGCGCTCGGCCATAAGCAAACGACCGCAATCATGTGCGCCGAAGCCGTTTGGTGGCGCTGTCATCGCCGCATCATTGCGGATTATCTGCTCGCGGCGGGCGAGGAGGTGTTCCACATCATGGGGCCGGGCAAAGTCGAGCCGGCACGACTGACGCCGGCGGCGCAAGTGCAGCCGGATGGGTCGCTGATCTATCGTGTCGGCTAAAGGTTAGAGCAGGTCGCATTGCTTTTCGTCATGCCCGGCGTATGCCGGGCATCTATGAACACGAACCCCGCCTGTGTTCATGGATCGCCGCAACAAGCGCGGCGATGACGATTGGGAGAAGTTGTGCGTTGAACGCGTTTGCTCTAAGCGCCGACCATCGCGCGGACGATGAAGTAGAAGATTGACGGCGCCACGAGGCAACCTATGCCGGTGTGGAACGTGGCCGTCAGAGCGCCATAGGGCACGAGACGCGGGTCGGTCGCGGCGAGGCCGCCCGTCACGCCGCTGACCGTGCCCATCAGACCGCCGAACGCCATAGCTGAGCGTGGGTTGTCCAGACCGATCATCTGCGCGACGAAGGGCGTACCGATCATCACCAGCACGGCCTTGAACACGCCGGTGGCGATGGAAAGCGCCATGATCGGCGAGCTTGCGCCGAGGGCCGAGCCCGTTACGGGACCGACAATATAGGTGATCGCGCCGGCGCCGATGGTGGTGAGCGAGATCGCATCCGTGTATCCAAAGGCCTCGGCGACGCTCGCCCCGACGATGAAGGGCAGAATGGTGCCGATGGTGAGCGCGATCGCGCCGAGAAGTCCGGCGCGCTTGGCTTCCTGCACGTCGACCTCAAAGGCGGTGGCGACGATGGCGAAATCGCGGATCATGGCGCCGCCCAACAGTCCAAGGCCAGCAAGCATGGGAATATCGGCGAGGCCATTCTTGCCGCCGGTCGCGAGGCCGCCCGCATACGCAAGCGCCAGGCCAATCACGATGGCGATGGCCGAGCCGTGAATACGTCCGAACGTCAGGTGCTTCGAAATCTGATAGGAGACCCACATCACCGCGCCGACCGCGGCAAAGGCCATGATCAGACTGTGCTCGTCCGCAAGCCGCTTCAAGAGTTCACCCATGTGCCGCTCCTATTCCGCCGCGCCGGACAGCACGCGCGCTGCGTGGGCTTCCGCACCCCGGTCAGGGACGGCCTCGCGCGGGCGCGAGAGGCGCGAGAGCAGCGCGGTCGCGGCAAAACAGAGGACCACGGTGCCGCCGCCGGCGATCAGCACCACCGGCCCGCCGCTGACGGCCGCCACGACGTTCTGGATGGACGCCATGGCGACGACGATGGGAATGTAGAGGGCAGCCCAGAATTCGATGCCAAGCTTGAAGCTGTGGCTGAGCGCCCCTTTGCGCACCAAAAAGGCACGGCCGGCGATCAGCAGGATCATGGCGATGCCCACGCCGCCGACATTGGTCTTGGCGCCGAGCACGACACCTAAGAGATCGCCTAAGAAGGCGCCCACCAGGGTGCAAATCGCCAGCAGCGCAACGCCGAAAATGGTCATCCGATGGGCCTCCCATGGTTCCAGTACGCCCGGAACGCGGTTTAAGGCAGAGGCTACAGGGAGCGCTCAACCCTCGTCAATTTGCCATAGGCTTCGAGGCGAAGCTCGACCCGAATCCCCTTGGCAGGTTTAGCCAAACCGCGGTCTTGCCGTTCAGAAACCGTAGACGAGCGTCAGGCGCGTGATCGTGTTTGTCGCATCGATGCCGGGCGGCGGGTTGCTTTCCGATGTCAGATTGAACGACATCCGTGCGGAGAGATCGCCCATGATTTTGGTGGTTAGCGCGGTCGTCGAGAAATAGGTGTTGTCGCCTCCACCGAGATAGGCGCCGAGGTCCTCCGTGAGGACGGTCGAGGGGCTGGCGTTCCAGTTGAAAGTCGTCTCGGCATGACCGGTCATATCGTTCTCGGATTTGTGGGTAATGAATCGGGTCTGCCGCAATGCAGGGCCTCCGGAGATCTGCCAATTGAATTTGGGCGAATCGAGGATCGTGTATCCCGCGCCCAGAGATTCGGTGTAGCGCCGGCTGAACCCCGCGAAACGATCCTGCTCCCACTGAAGCAGGCCATATGAGAACAGACGCGGGCCAAACTTGTAGTTGCCTTCATAGTTTGCGAGGTAGCGGTCGGCAGTCGTGGTGTCGTCGCTGCGCGCGTAGTTGGTGACGACAGCAAACTTATGCCGCCATTGCAGGCCATCTTTCTTCAGATTGATGCCAAGGGCGAGCGTCTTGTTTTTCGAAGTGCCGGTTGTCAACGAAGCGCCGACTTCGCCTTCTCCCGACCAGCCCTCGAAGAAACCTTGCGAACGTAATGTTGCGACTCGGGCTGCTTCAGCCTTTCGCTGCAGATTGACGACGAGCGCGTCGATTTCCACAACGGATCGTGGATTTGTTGCCTTGGCCAGATCGGCCGTCGATTTCAATGCTGCCGCATTACCGGTCTTGGCGGCCGCCGTGATGATTTGAACAATAGGTCCGGGGATCGGTTCGGCAGATGCAATCGTAGGAATCAATACCGCGCATCCTGCGGCCAGGATAAGCTTCCAAC
>Ga0207652_10004835_pt1 | contig 10912 bp, 12 predicted proteins | sample KBSC63BmetaG_FD_184334 | JGI IMG/M metagenome (GOLD analysis project Ga0207652, IMG submission 184334) | Corn rhizosphere microbial communities from Kellogg Biological Station, Michigan, USA - KBS C6-3B metaG (SPAdes) (version 2) | ecosystem: Host-associated > Plants > Roots > Rhizosphere ...
CACCGCGGTGCGCAGCCCTGCCGCGCGCAATGGTTTGACCAATTCCAACGTCTCGGCGACGCCGGGGAACGCGCGCGTCTTGTCGAGCAGGTGCGCGTGGTAGTAGTCGCGATAGGCGTCGATGAAACGGCGTCGTCCGTCGTCGCCGGCCTGCGGGTGCGGCGCGGGGCGCGCCAGCGCGTAGAATTCGTCGAGCGGCAAGCCGAGCCCGGCGCAGCCGAGCGCGTGCTCGTCGAGGCGGACGTCGGGGGGCGGCACGGCGGCGAGCGCGTGGACCAGCGCCGCGCGAATGTCGCCGGTCGAATCGACGAGCGTTCCGTCGAGATCGAAGCAAACGAGCTCGTAGATCACGCGCGACTCAGTCGGCGAAGACGAGGACGACGGTGATGTTGTCGCGCCCGCCGCGATCGTTGGCCATGGCCACGAACTGGCTCGGCGCGTCCTCGGGCGCCGACTGCGACAAGATGCCTTCGAGCTCCCCGGCCTGCAGATAGCCGTGCAGCCCGTCGGAGCAGAGGAGATATCGATCGCCGGCCTGCACCTCGAGCTCGCGCGTGTCGACCTCGACGTAGTCCTTGTGCCCCACGGCGCGCGTGATCACGTTCTTGCCCTTCATCGTGCGCGCATCGGCCTCGCTGATGAGGCCCTGCTTGAGCTTGTAGTTGACGAGCGTGTGATCTTCGGTGAGCTGCGTGCCGACGCCGTTGCGCACGCGATAGATGCGCGAGTCGCCCACCTGCGCCGTCACGGCGTAGCCGCCGGCGATGAGCAGCGCCGAGATCGTCGTCGACATCCCCTTCTGCGACGGGTCGAGCTCGGCCAGGCCGTACACCATGTAGCACGCGCTCTGCACCGCGCTCTCGAGCAGGCGGCGCACCGACTCGCGCTTGTCGTCGCGGCCCGGCTCCTTCAAGAAGTCCGCGATGAGCGGGCGGCCCTGGCGGACGAAGCCGCAGATCTGCTCGACCGACTCCTGGCTCGCGATCTCGCCCTTGGCATGGCCGCCGACGCCGTCGGCGACCACGAAGAGTCCGAGCCCGTCGTCGCAGATGAACGCGTCTTCGTTGTGGGGGCGTCGCCGCCCCTGATCCGTGAGACCGAACGATCGGAGCCGAGTGGGGGACAACGGCGCGATGGTAACGCGCGCCGTCGCAGTGAGCAAGATTGGAACGTGCGGTGCCCGGATTGGTTTGACCTTTCTCGCTTGACTTCGACGACGCCGGCCGTAGAGTTGTGGAGACTCTTCGAGCGCCGCCGTAGCACCGAAAAAGGGCGCGCGCACGCGGGTTTTCGAACGCGAATAAACGGGCAACGCCCTCCCGAATCGGCAGCCGATCGTCGCGTCGTCGACGACGACTGCGACGGACGACACGATCGCCGAACGACGAATGGTTTCCCCCGGAAGCACGAAACGGTTTTCATAGGAGATGGATCGGAATGTCGAAACCGAATTACCGCGCCGTGGTCACGTTCGATTCCGAACGCAAAGTGTTCAGCGCCCGCGCTCCCGAGCTCGAGCATTGCAGCGGTGAAGGCGCCAGCCGCGCCGAAGCGATCGCCAAGCTCGAGGAGGAGATCGACGCGCAGCTGGCGAACATGCTGTCGCACGGCTCGACTCCGCCGCGCGCGGTCGACGAGGAGACGTTCACCGGCGAGATCACCGCGAAGGTGTCGAAGCTCCTGCACCGCGATCTCGCATATCAGGCGCGCTCGGAAGGCATCGATCTCGATCATCTCGTCGGCGAGCTGCTGGCCGCGGCCATGGAGTCGCGCAAGCAGCACCGCGGCGTCCGTAGCGGCAACACGCGTCCGCGCGAAGACCATCAGCCGCACGACAACGTCGGCAACCGCTTCGAGGGCGGCGGCGGCGGCCGGCAGCGCGGCTTCGGCGGCCGCGGCAACAATGCGCACCTCCTCGACGATCGCGCCAACTTCATCGAGTACGTGCGCGGCCTCGAGCAGAGCGGGCAGCAGGGCGGCCCGTCGCGCTTCGGCGGCCACGGAGGCCCGGGCGGCGGCGGCGGTGGTGGTCGCGGTCGTCGCGGACGCGGCGGCGGCGGGCGCGGCGGCAATCCGAACCACGGCGGGCCGAACCGCGGCATGCACGGCGGCGGCATGCAGGGCGGCGGGATGCACGGCGGCGGCGCTCCGCGTCCGCAGCAACACGCCGGCGGCGGCAACGGCAACTTCGGCGGCGGCAACGGCGGCGGCCCCAACGGCAATCAGCAGCACGGCGGCGGCGAGCACGGCAACGCCGGCCACCAGGAATCGCAAGCGAGCGCACCGTCGGGCGGTCCGCCCCCGTCGCACGATCCCGATTCGAGCGGCAACGTCTAGCCGATCGCGGCACATCCGGTCGCGCGCGATCGCGCGACCCACGTTTGTCATGGTTTAACCAATCCTTCACGCGCGCGCGTGATATAATGTCGCGCGATGGCGTCCGAGTCTCCGCCGGCATTCGTGCCCAGCTCGTTCGGCCGCTACCAATTGCTCGAGCGGCTTGCCATCGGCGGCATGGCCGAGATCTTCCGCGCCCGCCAGTCGGGTGCGCACGGCTTCGAGAAGATCCTCGTCATCAAGCGCATCCTGCCGCACCTCGCCGCCGATCCCGAGTTCCTCGCCATGTTCATCGACGAGGCCAAGCTGCAGTGCGCGCTGCAGCACCCGAAGATCGTGCAGGTCTTCGAGTTCGGCGAAGTCGACGGCCAGTACTACATCGCGCTCGAGTACGTCGACGGCATGGACGCGCTCGGGCTTCTGCGCGCGTGCGCGCACCGACGGCAGCGGCTGCCGGTCCGGCTGGCGGTGCACATCGCGTGCGAGGTGCTCGACGCGCTCGACTACGCGCACTCGCAGCGCGGCCCCGACGGGCAGCCGCTCGGCATCGTGCACCGCGACGTCTCGCCGTCGAACGTCTTCATCTCGCGCCGCGGCGACGTCAAGCTCGGCGACTTCGGCATCGCGCGCGCGACCGAGAAGCAGCGGCAGTCGAAGACGCAGGCGGGCACGCTCAAGGGCAAGTACGGCTACATGGCGCCGGAGCAGGTGGTCGGCGGCGAGATCGACGGCCGCGCCGACCTGTTCGCCGTCGGCATCGTGCTCGCCGAGATGCTGATGGGCCGCCGCCTGTTCACCGCGCCCAACGATCTCGACGTGCTCCTCATGGTTCGCGACGCGCGGCTCGATCGGCTCAACCGCTACGGCGGCGACATCCCGCCCGGGCTGCGCAAGATCCTCGACCGCATCCTGGCGCGCGATCCCGACACGCGCTATCCGACGGCGGGCGCGCTGCGCGACACGCTGCACGAGTTCCTCTTCGAATCGCGCCAGCGCGTCACCGCCGGCGATCTCGGCCTCTTCCTCGAGTCGCTGCGCGATCGCGCGGCGGTGTCGGCGCTGTCGACGCCGCAGGCGCAGGGCGAGCGCGACCGCGACGACGCCGAGCTCCTCGTCGGCGAGGACACGCGCGCCAAGCAAAAAGAGGCCGAGCGCAACCGGCAGGCGCTCAAGGACGCGTCGAAGCAGCCGGCGATGGTGGCGCGCGCGCTCGAGATCGAGGAGTCGGGCCCGTTCATCGAAGACGCGTCGGCGCCCAACATCACCATCGAAGGCGGCGAGACGCCGACGCCGATCGAAGCCGAGCCGTCGGACTTGAAGGGCGATCTCGCCGACGTCAGCCCGGTGCGCCTGTTCGCGCGGCTCGCCACCGATCGCGAGACCGGGCAGCTCGTCGTCGAGCGCAGCGGCGTGTCGAAGGAGATCTTCCTCGTCGACGGGGCGCCCGAGTTCGTCTCGTCGAACGTGCCCGCGGAGCGCTTCGGCGAGTACCTGGTCGCGCGCGGCGTCATCTCCGCCGGCGAGCTGTCGATGGCGCTCGCCATCTTGCCGCGTTTTCAAGGCAAGCTCGGCGACACGCTCGTCGGGCTCAGCCTGTTGCGCCCGCTCGAGGTGTTCCGTCACCTGACGCGCCAGGTGCGCGACAAGATCATCGACGTCTTCGCCTGGCAGACCGGCAGCTATCGCTACTACCGCGGGCGCATGAACAAGCGCGAAGCGTTCCCGCTCGGCCTCGACGCGTTCGAGATCCTCGGCGCCGGCGTCGCCGGGCTGCCGATGGAGCCGGTGCGCGCGCGCCTCGACAAGCTGGCGCAAAAGCGCGTGCGCCGCGTCGAGCGGCAGCGGCCGACGCCCGAGCACTTCCGCGTCGGCGCCGGCCCGCGCGAGCTGTGGCAGCGGCTCGACGGCAAGCGCACCGTCGGCGAGTGGATGCGCCGCTACGAGCAGCCGGAGCAGCTGTTGACGCTGTGCCGCACGCTCTTTCTGCTCATCGAATCCGATCTCGCGGCGCTCGACTGAATTGGTTTAACCATTAATTCAGCTGGTCGCAGCCGTCGGGATCTTCGCCGTCGCTGGCGATGGCGGCGTCGAGCGCGGCGATGACCGCCGTCTGCGCGTCGTGCGCCACCACCTCGCAGACGAAGCCCTCGTGATCGTGAATCGTGACCATCACCCCCTCGGGCACGGTGTCGAGCAAGACGCGAAACCGGCCGTAGCGCAGCATGGTGATCCCTCCCGCCGCACCTACATTGCACCCGTCGGGCCCACAGGTCGGACCAATGGTTTGGCCAATTTATCGACGGTCTGGAGTCGGTTGTCCTCGTCTCGCTAGCCGCGGGGGTGGGGCCAGCCGACCACGGCGGCGAGGACCGCGGCGCGGTCGGGCGGCAGCGGCGCCTCGATGCGCGTGGGCGCGCCCGTCGACGGATGGGGGAAGCTGACGGCGGCGGCGTGCAGGAAGTGGCCGCGCGTGCCGGCGGCCGGCGGCGGTCCGCCGTAGAGCGCGTCGCCGACGAGCGGATGGCCGAGGTGCGCGAGGTGGACGCGGATCTGGTGCATGCGGCCCGACGACGAGCGCGCACGCACCAGCGCCACCTCGTCGCCGCGCGCCAACGTCTCGACGTCGGTGCGCGCGGCCAGGCGATCGAGATCGCTGTCGCGCGCGACGCGCACGCGCTTGCCGGCGTGGACCAGCGGCGCGGCGACGGTGGCCTCGTCGGGCGGCGCGCCGGCGACGAGCGCCAGGTACTCTTTGGCGACGGCGCCGTCGGAGAAGGCGCGGCGCAGCGACTGCCAGGCGGCGCGCGTGCGGGCGGCGAGGACGACGCCGCTCGTCTCGGTGTCGAGGCGATGGGCGACGCCGCCCTCGCGCGCATCGTCGGCGACGAGCGCGCACTCGGCAAAACGGGCCACCAGCGCGTTGGCCAGCGTGCCGCGCTCGCCGGCGCGCAAGGGATGCGTGGCGATGCCGGCGGGCTTGGCGACGGCGACGAGGACGTCGTCGGCGTGCAGGATGTCGAGCGGCGCGCCGGCGTCGGGCAGCGGCCGCAGCTCGTCCTCGCGCGGCGGCTCGCGCTCGACGGCGACGGCGACGCCGGCGTGGACGCGCGCGCCCTTGGCCGCGCGCGCGCCGCCGATGCGCACCGCGCCGTCGTCGATGAGCCGCTGCGCCTGGCGGCGCGAGCATTCGAGCGCGCGCGCCAGCCACTGATCGAGGCGCGCGCCGTCGTCGGCGGCGGCGACGGTGAGGACGCGCGCGCTCAGTCGACGAAGTCGCCGGCCGCCGAGCGCCGGCCGCAGAGGATCAGGAGCAGGATGGGGAACGGCGCGTAGAGCAGGAGGTTGACGACGACGGTGATGGCGCCCTGCGAGCCTTGCATCGCCTGCATCATGGCGGCGCCGGGGCTCGCGTTCGGCACCGTGCGGAAGACCTCCTGCATGGCGGCGTTCATGCGCGGCTGCACGACGCCGATGGTGACGACGAGCTCGGCAGCGAGGAACAAGAGCGCCAGCGCGCCCCAGGCGATCGCCCCCGAGCGCGACCAGCGCAGGCGCTTGTACAGGCCGTAGCCGATGATGATGAGCGCGATCGAGAAGACGACCTTGCCGGCCAAAAGCGCCGACGTGTAGGGCGCGACCGTCTTCACCGCTTCGCCGAGCTTGGTGAACATGAGCTGCGGATCGGGGTCGCCCGGCTTGCGCGGCGCGCTTGCCGCCAGCTGGCCCATGCTCGTCATGAACGAGCCCGAGAAGCTCTGGAAGATGAGGTTGAACCCCGAGTACAGGGCCACCAGGCCGCCGAAGACCATCGACAGCACACCGAGAGTCACGGGCGTCTTGCGCATGGCGCGCAGTCTACTACGAAATTGGTTTAACCATTATCGACGCCGCTCACGGGCGCCCATCGGGCGGCGGCGGACGCGGCAGCGAGGTCTGGATGGTCGTCGGCTCGTCCTCGGCGGCGGCGGGTCGTACCTCTTCGTCGGCGGCCGCCGCGCGCTGCTCTTCGGGCTCTTTGGCGGGGGCCGCCTCGGGCTCTTTGACGGCGGGTACGAGGCCGCCGGGCGTCAGCGCGCAGGCCGCCTTGGCCTTCTCGGCGGCGCTCATGGGCACGTAGACGGTCAGGTGCTGGCCGACGGCGAGGTCGGTGTGGGCGGCGCCGAAGCGGTTGATGCGCTCGAGATCGGCGACCGTGAGGTTGAACCGCTTGCCGATGCGCTTCAGATCGTCGCCCTTCTTGACGACGTAGGTCAGCCGCTTGCGGCCGCGCCGTCCCTCGACGAGGTCGAAGAACTCGCGCGACCCGACGGTCACCACGCGGACGCGCGCGGGGTCGACGAGCGCAGCCTTGGAGGTGTCGAAGTCGGGCGCGACCCACAGCTGCAGCACCATGTTGCTCGCCAGCCGGGCCTCGAGATCGACGTTGTTCCACTTGGCGAGCTCGGTGGGCTTGACCTTGAAGAACGCCGCGATCTCCGACGGCGAGTCTTGCGGCAGCGTGCGGTAGAAGATGCGCTTCTTGCCGGCGACGACGTCGTCCTTGTCGGGCACGGCGACGATGGTCGTCTCGCACGGCGGCGGCGCCAGCGCCTTGCGGCCGTCGGGGACCAGCAGCGTCAGGCCGGGGCGGATCTCGGCGCTGTCGTCGATGCCGTTGAGCGCGCGCAGCTCGTGCAGCGACGCGCCGCTGGCGGCGGCGATCTCGTCGAGCCGCTCGCCGAAGCGGACGACGAATGGTTTGACCAATTCGCGGTGCTGTTGCCACGTCGCTTCGAAGCGCGCGCCGGTGCCGCGCGGCACCCGCGCCTGCCACGCCTCCGGCGGCGTGCGGTTGCGCCTGAGCTCGGGGTTGAGCGCAACGATGTCGCCGACGGCGACGCCGGCGGCCTTGGCCATCGCGGCCACGCTCATCGACGACGGGACGGTGACGCGGTCGTAGGCGTAGGGCGCGTCGGCGACGACGTCGTCGTAGCCGAACAGCTTCTTGTTCTCGCCGACGATGGCGACGGCCATCGCCTTCGGCACGTAGAGCGTCGTCTCCCACGGCAAGCCGTCTTCGTGCTTGCACAGCTCCCAGTAGTCGTTGGTGTTGTACTTCTGCATGGCGCGCAGGACCGCGCCGTAGCCGGCGTTGAAGGCGGCCAGCGTCAGCGGCCAGGCGCCGAAGCGATCCTTCAGATCGCCGATGTAGTGGACGAAGGCGGCGGTCGCCTTCTCCGGATCGCGCCGTTCGTCGATCCAATAGTCTTCGCGGAGGCCGTAGATGCGGCCGCCTTCGGGCATGAACTGCCACAGCCCGACGGCGCCGGCGTGCGAGCGATCGAGCGGATCGAAGCCGCTCTCGATCATCGACACGTAGACGAGCGCGGCCGGCAGCTTCGCCCGGTGTAGCGCGTCCTCGAACAGCGCCTTCCAGCGCCCCTCCTTCTTCAGCCAGGAGGTCATGATGGCGCGGCCGCGCCGGTCGTTCTTGTAGAAGTCGAGGTAGCGAACGACGCGCGCATCGAGGCGGATCGGTAGATCGGGCAGCTTGATCTGATCGAGCCACGGCATCGTGGCTGGGGCCTCGATTGGTTTAACCAATTGCTGGTCGGTGCTGACGCTGCTGCCGAGCGAGGTGCGCTGGATCGACGCGGTGGCGCCCTCGTCGGAGGCTGACGGAGTTGGTGGCGCGGGCAGGCCGGGCAGCGGCCGCGGGAAGGACTCGTCGTCGAACTCGCGCATGGCGCGCAGCTCGTCGGACTCGTGGATGACCTCGACGGGCGCTCCGCGGATGGCCCGGCGGCCCGAGGCGCTCTCCGGCAGCGGGCCGCCCCAGGCGGACGCGCAGGCCGGCGCGGTGCAGAGCAAGAGAGCGAGCAACCAACGTGGCATCGAAGCCCGACGGTAGCGCGCACCGACGGTGGCCACAACTTTTCGGCTCGGTCGTGCTAAATGGTCAAACCAATGAGTGAACCGGTTTTCCGTTCGCGCGCCTGCTTCGTCTGCGGTACCGACAATCCGGGCGGCCTCAACTGCGCGCCCGAGCGCGAGGGCGACAAGGTGATCGTGCGCTTCACGCCGGGCGACACGCACCGCGGCTTCTCCAAGGCGGTGCACGGCGGCATCACCGCCAGCCTGCTCGACGAGGTGGTGGGCGTGGCGGCGGGGCAGCGGTCGGGCGGCAAGTGCGCCACCGTCGAGCTGACGGTCAGCTACAAGCGGCCGCTGACGGTCGGCGTACCGGTGCGCGCCGAAGGCTGGTACGTGCGCAAGCACGGGCGGCTGGTGCTCGGCGCCGGCCACATCGTCGATGGCGCGGGCACGGTGCTGGCGACCGCGCGCGGCCGCTTCTTGCCACTCGACGACAAGCAGGTGGCGCGGTTCGTCGGCAAAGAGGGCGATTGAATGGTTTGACCGATCGCGGGCGTCAGGTCGCGCCTGCGATGGGCTGCACCGCGGAGATGAGGCGCTCGAGGGCGCGGCTGATCGCCTCGGGACGAAGCGCGACGATCGCCACCCAGGCCGCCAGCATCAGGCCGAGAGCCACGCGCGAGTATCTGACGCGCAGGCCGCGCGCGAGGATCCAGTCGAGGATGTAGGTGCTCAGCGTGGTCAGCGCCGCGGCGAGGAACGCGACTGCCGGCGCGTAGCCGAAGCCGAGATAGGCGCCCCAGGCGATGAGCGCGGCCGATAGATTGGTGCCGTCGCGCGCGTAGCCGAACCACCAGGGCGGCGTCGGCGCGTCGACGCGACGAAGCCGCGCCAGGAGCTCGGCGTGGATCGCCAGGGCGCCGGCGAGCACGCCGTCGGCGACGAGAGACGTCGGCATCACGGGCATCCTAGCCGAAAACGTGCTACAAGGTGGGCATGGGCCTCGGTTTTGGCGAGTTGATCATCCTGCTCATCATCGTGCTGCTGGTGTTCGGCGCCGGAAAGCTGCCGCAGATCGGTGACGCGCTTGGCAAGAGCATCAAGAACTTCAAGCGCGCCGCGTCGACCAACGACGAGATCGAAGTGTCGCCGAAGAAGCCGGAGCTGACCGAGCAGGCGAAGTCGAGCGAGACGACCCCGAAGAAGTAGCTCCTGCCCGCGAAGTAGCTCCCCCGCGAAGTAGCTCTCCCCCGCGCCGTCCCTGATCGTTCCGCTACGCTTCCTCTTTCAATGCATCGCTTGCCGCTTGCCGCACCGACTCGTCGAGCGACGCGTCGTGCGCGACGGCGTGCTGATCGGGGCGCGTCAAGAGCACGACGAGGCGCGCTGCCAGATCCGTCGGCGTGTACGGGTTGAGCACGAGCGCGCGCTTGACCGCGTAGCGCGCGATGAAGCGCTCGCTGCGCAGGATCGTCCGCTGCGCCCCCGCCGTGGTCGGGCGGCGCGCGGCGAGGCGCACCACGTCCGCTTCGGTGATGCGCGGGTTGGCGAGCAGGATCGTCAGCACCGACTCGTCGGGATCGCGCAGCAGCCGATCGAGCACCTCGCGCCGCCGTCCGCGCGCCAGCGACTTGCGCTCACCGAGCGTCAGCTCGCGCCCGCCGAGCGGCGCCGCCGGCTGCGGCACGCCGGGAGGCGGCGGCTGCGACGACAACAAGAGGCGGGCGAGCTGCGGGTCCTCGAGCGCGCGCGCCGCCGCATAGAGCGCGGCGTGGCGCTCGTAACCGAGCGCGCCGGCGTCGAGGACGGCGGTGAGCGCGAGCAGCGCGACGTCGAACGGCGCGCCGTCGGGGCCGCGGCGCACCAGCTCGGAGCAGAGGCGCGCGGCCTCGGCGTCGTCGAGCGCCTCGAGCGTGGCGCGCAGGGTCGCCTGCCGCATCAGCGCGGCCGGCAGCGCCGCCAGGCGGCGCGCGAGCGATGCAGCGTCCACGCGGTCATCGTAGCACGGCGGCCGCGCCGGCGACGGGCGAGCGCGTGCTGGCGACGGGCGAGCGCGCGTGTTAAGGTCGTCTTGAGATCATCCCGAGTCACGTGGAGAGAGAGCCGATGGCGGAGACCCGCATCGTCAAGCGTTACGCGAACCGCAAGCTCTACGATACGCAGCGCAGCCGCTACGTGACGCTGGAGCAGATCGCCGACATGATTCGCAGCGGCGAAGACGTCAAGATCGTCGACAACAACTCGAAGGAGGATCTCACGGCGATCACGCTGACGCAGATCATCTTCGAGGAAGAGAAGAAGCAGAGCTTTTTGCCGCTGTCGGCGCTGCGCAACATCATCCAGTCGGGCGCCAACAACATCTCGCAGGTGGCGACGCAGGCGGGTGAGCGCGTGCGCGGCATCTTCAAGCGCGACGGCTCGGAGGACGGCGGCGATCCCGGCGACGAAGCGTCCGCCGGCGCCGGTGCCGGCGCCGGTGCCGCCGCCGCCAGCGGTCATCCCATCCGCGAGTTTCTCGAGCGCTCGCAGCAGACCTTCGACGAGTGGCAGAAGAAGGTCGACGAGCGCATCCGCTCGACGGTGGAGTCGCTGTCGCCGCTGTCGGGGCTGGAGAAGGAAGTGCGCGCGCTCGGGCAGCGCCTGTCGGATCTCGAGAAGCGCCTCGAAGAGCGCGATTAGAACAAGAAGGAGCCGGAGAAGTTGATCTGCGCCTGGCCGCCCG
>Ga0207652_10004836_pt1 | contig 10912 bp, 5 predicted proteins | sample KBSC63BmetaG_FD_184334 | JGI IMG/M metagenome (GOLD analysis project Ga0207652, IMG submission 184334) | Corn rhizosphere microbial communities from Kellogg Biological Station, Michigan, USA - KBS C6-3B metaG (SPAdes) (version 2) | ecosystem: Host-associated > Plants > Roots > Rhizosphere ...
CCACCGCCGGGGAAGACGGCGATAACGGCACCTGTTGGGTGCTTGGGTTCATACACGGTCAGCGTTGGAGTCGATACATTCCCATAAATCGTGACGCGTCTCCCACCGATCGGCTTTGCGTCGGGTTTCGTTAGGTCGCCTTCGGGTGTCGATGAGGGAGCCGTTCCAGGCGCCTGACCGGGCCAGAGGTTGAGCGTCGTTCCTCCCTGAGGGAGTGTCCAACCCGTGGTCTGAGCGGAAGCTGCCATTGCAATGAGTCCAAGCACCAGCGAAGCAAGCGATGTAGAGGTGGAGAAGATTCTTGTCATTTTTTTTGATTTCCTGCTGGGAGACTGAAGCTCTGCTGACCTTCGTGAAGTGGAAATGTCTTGCCCTTCCACACAAAGCTTCCTCCCAAGTGTTGCGGAAGTTGAATGGAAAATTCCGCATGGCCAACTCGTGCATGGTATGTGATCTGAATGGGGCCTTTCGGATGAGGCATTGTGGCATCAAACTGCTCCAGGGCCCCAGGATGAGGTTCGATTCGAACCGACGCGAAACCTGGGGATCCTGGATGGATCCCCGCCGTGATCGTCAGCAGATCGTAGATCGGATGCGCACTCCACGCATGTGTGTCCGATCGCGTGGGCTCCGCGTATTCCGGCGTCGTCGTGAAGCCTTGCTTGAGCATCTCGCGCCACGGGACGAGCGTATCCAGATACTTGTCAGCCGTCGTCGTCTTATCCATCGCACGCGAGAGGTAGAACTGATAGCGATAGCTCGAGCGCGCCAGGCCGACGCCGGCCAACGTTTGGCCGCCCTGTGCAGCCACGACCTTCTCCATCACGCCGTCCTGTTCAGGCCGCGGGATTGCGTTGGTTAGCACGCCCACGATGTTGGTGTGCGTGCTGTAGCTGTCCTTATCCGGTGTGTCCGCCAGTAAACCAAGCTGCGCATTCCAGCACGTCCGGTAGACCACAGCGGCTATCCCTGCTGCCTGCTTTCTATATTCGTTCGCGAGAGATGGACTTCCCACAGCTGCTTCCATCTCCGAGGCATCCTGTAGTGCCTGTACGAACTGGAGGGTGACAATCGCGGAGCGGCCATCCTTCCCAAATCGTGGAAACGGCTTCGTGTCCGGTACGTTGTCCACCATCACCCAGTATGGCAGCGAACCGACGAAGCCATCGGCGAGTTGATGTCGAGAGAACCATTGAAGAATGGGACGGGTTCCTTGCAGCAGTTCCTTTACGAGGATGTCGTCTGCACGGTACATCCAGTAGTCATGAAGCATGTCAATGTAGCTCAAAGAAAATTGCGGAATAAATTGCGGAAGCCGGCTGGGATAGCGGCTCTGCGTCAGGCCTTCAGGCACTCTCGATTCATCGAACGCGTGAAGAGCCTGCCGGGCAAGCCGATCATCTCCTGCCACCACATAGGAGATCAAAGCCTGCGTCCGAGTATCGTCAACATACTGTAGTTGCTCCCAGAAGGGCGTATCCATGTAGGTCTCGTGAGCGCCCAGGCGGGCAGTGCGCCAGCATATATCCCATATATGGGCAAGTTCCGGATCGCTCGATTGGAATGTGGCGCGCTCGACGAATGGGAAGGCGCTGAATGTTACGTTCAAGGATTCCAGGATCAGGGGTTCTGTCTGCGTGATCACTGTGAACTCGAGGTAACGCCAGGTCCGGAACCATAGCGGTTCGAACTCTCGATGGGCGGCGCCATCCGGAAGAAATTCATCTTCAAGTCCCCGGGGGGTACGGTCGCCGATATCATCGCGATTTCCTTTCCTCATGTGTTCGTCATAGAGCGCTTCGCCATAGGCCAATTTGATTTGAGACTTCGCGCCTCCGCTGACAGAAAGGCGCGGATACCCAGTCGTCATCGTTCTGCTATCGAGAAGGATCGTGGCGGTCGTGTGAGGCGGAATGGAGAGCGCCCCTGAAGGAAAGCTTTTGCAATCCAATGTGCTGCGGACGACTCGCCCCGCCGATACTGGCCTGTACTCCATCTGCGGAAGCGGGTCCGGCACAAGGCCCCACGGACTGAGCGAGATGTGCTGGGTCGATGCCGCAATCCCGGCCCGTGGAGAAATGACTTCTCGCATCGCGGTTGCGGCGGGTAGCCACGCCGGACTGGCGGAGCTTTCTTCCACACTTCTGTTCCACTCACCGGATGCAGCCCTGATTCTTTCGCCTGGATCGGCAGCCCAGTAGGCCCAGAGTCCGTTGGCCGCACGTGGGATGAACTCGAAGCCGGGGTCAGATTGCACCTGCCAGCTGGTGTCCGTATTTACCTGCTCCTCCGCGGCGCCATCCCCCTGCATCAGGAATGCGGTTCGGTCGCTGACTTGTGCCAGCGGACCGTAAATGCCCCAGTTCCAGACCACGGCGGCGACCACGTTTTTGCCCGGATGCATGAGAGAGGCGAGGTCGAAAGATTCGTAGCGCCAGTGCAGCATATCTCCCCGGCCCGGCCCCTCTCCCACGCGCATGCCGTTTACATAGAGGACGAAGCGATTGTCTGCGCTCACATGAACCAGATAACGTTCAGGCACCGCGGAGACCTGAATTATCTTTCGGAAATGAAATACACCCGGTTCGCGGAGCGGTGCGGTTGGATGCGATATCCAATAGGCGCTCCAGTGCTCAGGGCTATTCGGTTGCTGGCCAAAAGCACTTGCGCAAGCGCTCAGAGCAAGAGCGATGCTCGCAACAATCAGGATGAAATTGAGGCGAGGCGAGCTCTTGCGTAGCTGCATTTCAAAGGTCATCCGAAATCTCTATGGCAGAAGACCAGGAGCGGGACGCTTTCCCCCGTGAGTCCACTCCACGAGTTCATCGAACGCCCTGCCGATCTGTTCCGAAGTCATCATGCAGTGTCCTCTACGATGAACATATTGCTGCACATAGTTCTGCCCGTAACCGGCGCGATCGATCAACTGGTGATAAGCCGTGAGTTGGCTGACGGGAACGTTTGCGTCATATACGGTGTGGAGCGCTAACACAGGCTTTGTGACTTTGCCCGTCGGTTCGTAGTATTTGATCACATATTGCGTGGCCGCCGGGTCGGCTGTGTATCTCTTGACTCCGTCGTTCAGGGCATAGTCCGTATCGATATTGAGCGATGTTCCGCCATAGACAGTGTTCCTATTGTCTACGGGAATACCGCCGGCCTTGTTCTCGAGATCGCCGACAAACACTGTGTAGAAGATCATCATCCTCACGACTTCTGCATCGGTTGGAAGCGTTGTAAGCTCGCGCAGTGCGGCGGCTGCGCCCGGGTTAGCAGCCAGCGCCTTTTCCAATTGTGTGGTCAACTCAGGGGTCCCGGCGAAATCTACAGGGATGCGGTCAAGCGGAGGCAAGAGATCGGGGAAATAGTAGTCGAATGCGGCGCGCTGCGCGAACCTCCTGCCGAGATGAGTCATGGTCGATCCGACCGCTCCGCATAAATTTAATCCGCCGTTATAGGGTTCAGGATTGCGTTCCATAGTTTCCATGGTGAGCGCGCCTCCCATGCTGCCGCCGGTAACGTAGCGCTCCGTGGGGCGGCCAAACTTGTGCTCGAAGTAACCACGAAGTTCTTCCGTGTCCCTGAAGCCCGAGTCCAGCGCCCAGCCTACCTCTGCGTAGGCGCTCTGAATCACTGCATAACCGCGCTGGATGAACTGCCTCATGGTGAGGCTCGCAGGAGCGTTTGCATCAAACTGGATATGTTGCATAGAGTAGCCATGATGCATCACGACCAGTCGATGGTTCCAATTGTCCGGTAGATCGATCCGATACGGCACGTGGTGAATCTCGCCCACTTCTACGGTCGAATCTGCCTGTTTCAAGACGACGGGAGTCGACGTTGCTTCTGGCTGGTCCTGCGGCCAAATCTCTGGCGCAACCAGCACTGCGAGCATCACGGATGTCAGGCAAGTCAAATAATTAAAGCGGCGATTGGTAAGAGTTCTCAATGTGCGAGCCATCCTGGACATCAACAGTTGCAACTTTATAGAAAAACAATCGTCTTGTGCGCTTCAAGCACGACAGATTCTTCCCACGCCCACTTCGAAAATTCGCCATCCTCGTGGAAAGCAAAGTGAGCGACTCCACCTGGCGCGATGGTCTGTCCACGGAACGCGCCTTTGATTTCGACGGTAGTGAAATTGAGGGTCCCCGTCAGGCACCGCAGCGTAGTCCTCTCGCGGCTTCGCAGGAATTGCGCCGTTCCGGTGGGAGTCGCGAAGAATAGCTTGAAGGATGCCAGCGTGAGTTTCGGGTCGAACCGAAGGGTGTTGCGATGAATGCTGAAGCCAAGCAGACCATTGATGATGGACCAGCTTGATAGAGGGCGGAAATAATGTCCTCCAAACTCCTGATGACTCCAGTAGAGCTGATTCTTCCGGTAGCGGTCATCCACGGACTTGATGACTCTCATCGCTTCGGAGTAGAAGCCACGGTACAAAAGAAGCGATGCGAAAGCGAGTTCGACGCCGGTCCAGCAGGTATTCCCCTGGTCCCCCCACACGTTGGGACTGACGTCGCTCCAGAATTTCGCGCCCGGCCAGGTACAGTTACGCAGCCCAAACTCAGGCTGATAATTCAGGTTCAGGATCGCCTTCGCTGCAGAGTCGATATTGGCGCCCTCCAGCAACTCACCAAAGCCGCACTGACTGGCCATCCACTGGCCGATCAATTGATCCGTAAGGCAGGCGTTGCTGCGCGCTCCGTTTGTGCCGGCTTTATCTGTGTCGTTGTAAAGGTCGTAGTAGGTGCCGTTCCACAACTTCTCCTGCATCCTCTTGCGTGTCTTCTCAAGAATGCTCTCATACTTCCTCTGTGACTCTGCGTCGCCCACGATCTGCGCTGCCTCCGCAGCAAACGCCAATGCGCACGTCCATTGCGAGAGCAGATAGACAGCATAGCCGTACATGGGAAAGTTGTCATAGCTGCTTTCGATGCCGCGCATGATTGGGATCTGATCGCCCGAGAAGGAACGATAGGTGATCACATAATCGATCGCACGCTTGATGGAAGGGTAAAGATCGTTGAGATACTGCCGATCGTCCGTCCAGAAGAAATCGCGCAGGATCAGCATGACGTACTGCCCGGGCAGATCGAGGCGGTGATGTATTCCCGCTGTGTTGTCCTCCGTCAGGCCGAAATTTTTATATAGGCCGTGCGACACTTCGCCTCGCGAACTCTGCACTTTGCGATGGCAGCGCATCGTTGCTTTTTGAAGCTCTGGGAAGAGCGCAATGATTGGACACGTTCCGTAAAGCATGACATCGATGGTCGCGATGGGCCCCCAGGACTTGGTTGCGGAGAGCCCTTCCAGCATTCCGAAGCTTCCGTCCTTCACCAGCCGGCCACTTGTTACAAACGTGTTTAGGTGTGAGTTCACCTGCTCAAGCACGAAGGTCTCAGCCGAGCTGTCAAAGAAGTTGTCGAGAAACTCGCGAGACCGTTTCTTGAGGTCACTCCGCTGCTCTGCGGCGTAGTTGGCAACCTCCAGACTGGAGCTGAAAAAGTTGGAGTAATAGTGTCCCTCATTGATCGAGCTCATCGCGTGAGTCGCGTTTTCCGCGTAGAGGTTTGGAAAGTTCCAGGTGTACACGAACGAATGGCTCACCCTTGACTGGGTGCGTGTCAGCTCGAATGACTTCGCAATCGTGGAGTAGAGATCCGTGTCGTGAACCTTCTTCTTTCCAGTCGCCGGATCGGTGCGGTTTCTGCCATGTGTTATCGGCATCCATGCAGGCACAGGCGGCGCAATACTCTCGACACCATTCGTGTCATCAATATTCGGCAATACCCGGTTCCGCAGCACCTGCTGGTAGTACGGATGAGGGTGTTGCCAACCGCAGTAGAAAGTGCTGTCAGAAGTCAGAGATGCGAGTGTGGCTTGGCCCCACGTGGGGCTCTGTTCATCCATTCCGCCGGCGCCCATCGTAACAGCCAGAAGGCTGTCTTTCTTCACAACATCAGTGGTGTAGTAGCGGTCGTCGGTTTCATAGCCTGCGCAGTTGCGCGCACTCATCATTAACATCAGATGAAGCGGCTTGGAAGTTTTTGAAATAATAGAGAAATCGAAATAGGCGATCGGCAGGGAAGAGTTCTTTACATCGTGGGGAATGAAGGGTGACCACGCCTCCATCTCGATCGTGAAGGGCATTTGAGCGTCGTTGAATGTCAGCTTCGCGAATGGAAAGCGCGCCGCGTATTGAATCTGATCCACAGCCTCCATCCACGGAAACGTCGCCGGTAGATTCAATACCGCGCCTTCATTCATCATGTCGGAGAGCTGAAGCAGTTTGATCCGCGGTTCCTCTCCTTCAACCTCGTAACGAAGTTTGAAGAAAAGGTTTGAGCCTATTGCGTCTTCGCCACGTCCCTCCGGAAGTTGTAGACTCGGTCCCGTTTCCTTGGGAAGGTTGTTGAAGATGCTCCAGTTGTAAAACTTGCCGTCTTTGCGCAACTCAATGCTGCCTGCCCCAATTCCTCCAAGAGCCATGCCGCTGCGCACGCGCGCCTGTTGCGAAAAAGTCTCGACCCTCGAGGGTTCCGCTCCAGCTTTTGGCTCCGCCACATGCGAAATGGCGCGCGCCGGTGCGGTGGCAGCGGCCGCACCCAGAGTGATGCCTTTCAGAAAACTACGACGCTTCATCTCTTCCTTGTGAATGTATTCGAAGATCCAGGTACGTATCCATTGAAGCCAGCGGAAGTAAATCCGGCAGGACGAACGCTGTCAGCGGCGACAGCGCCCGTGCCGTCTTGTCCATCGATCAAAATTCCAGGCGCCCTCCCAATTGCAGGAAGCGTGGATTGAAGGACGTTGAGCTCTTGCCGAAGAACGCGTTGTTGGTGAGATTGCCTATCGGCCCAAGATTTGCGCGATTGAGCAAGTTCGATGCTTCTCCGCGCAGGGTGAAAGTCGCCTTCTCAGTCCCGATCCACGGAACCTTGAACCCTTTTGCGAGGTTGGCATTCACCGCGAAGTAGCCGGTATTGCGGAAGATGTTCGCCCCCTGGCTCCCCATCCCAGGAGTAGTCGTGTAATTGGCGGGGGCGCTGAAATCCGAGATCGCAAAGGCACCGTTACGTGCCTCTGTGCGGTTGAATGCTCCGCGATGTTTCCCATTGTAGGACGGAATGCCGAAGTTATTTCCGTCAGCCATATATCCGCCGCCCAAAGGATTTGCGGTTGTCGGCGGGCCGAATGCCGAGGTGTTCACGACGGTGAATGGAGTCCCTGATTCGGCTGTGATGATGGTCCCCAGGCGCCAACCCGAAGCAGCCAGATCGAGCACGCGATTGTGGCTCACGGTCGGAACTGTGTAGCCGCCCGCAAGCGAGAAGACGCTCGGCCGATCGAAAGCTGTGCTGCCGTAATATTGCTTTGGGTTGATGACGTTCGCCATCAACTGGGCGGCCGACGAGTTTGACTGTCCTGCGTTGGGTGCATCCTGCAATGCGTGGCTCCAGGTATAGGATGCCTTCCAGAATAGGCTTTTATGGTTTTGACGCGCGGCGAATATAACGCCGTTGTAGTTGCTCGTCAGGCCGTTTCTGTAATAGGTGATTTGTCCCCAGTCCGGTGTGCGACGCTTCTGGAAACCATTGATGATCAAATCGCCTGGCAGCAGATTATAGTCGCCGGAATAGTAGAGGTCGTACGCGCGGCTGCCGACATAGGTGATGGAGAAGACGGATCTCGCTCCCATCTCCTGCTCGACGCCCAGCGAATACACCAGGACCTTTTGTGATTTCAGATCGCGATCGTATCCATTGAGTCCGGAAGCAAACTTTGTCGTGCATGCCGGGTCATAGCAGACGTTGCCTTTTGGGTCGATCCCGTATGTCGTCACCGACGGCAGTTGGATTCCGTATGGAGCGGTTGCGGTGTGAAAGTCACCATATGGTATTGGGCTGAGGAAGACCTGATACTGAGGGGCGCTGGACGTGGATACGTTCAGCGAGATTCGGTTCGGTGGGTTGGTAGGAAGGTTCACTGAAACTTCACCCGGCTGTACAGAATCCAGATAGAAGCCCACACCGCCACGAAGGAGCAGCTTCTTGTCGGCTGTCGGAGTCCAGGCGAATCCTCCGCGCGGCTGCACGTTGCCTTTGCGCCGGCTCACGAATGCGTTATCTCCACGATGCGTAGTCACATTCAGAACCTGGCTTAGCAGGTCGTTGCCGCTTCCCAGGAATAACGGGTAGAAATCGAGAGCATCGTTCGCCGTTTTGGAAGGGTTTCCGAAGTCGTCGTAGCGAAGGCCCACATTGAGCGTCAGGCTGGGACGAACTTTCCACTGGTCCTCAAAAAAAACGCCGTTCCAACTCACCTGCGAGCCGTAGACCTGGGGCTCGTACTTTCCATCCCCGCCGATCGAGAAGAACGATGCGTTGGTTGCTTTATCCTGCAGAAAGGTCAGTTCATTCGTGAACTGTGTGCTGAACGGACGAGCATATCGGTCTTGTCGCGAATAGGAGTCCCCGTGAAAGTACTGGTATCCGAAACGGACGCTGTGAGCTCCATGGCTCCAACTCACGGTGTCGCGCACGTTGAGCGGATGCTCTCGTGTGCTGGTGCCGTTCTGTGTGGTTTGGATGTTAGAGCCCGTATTGATGCGCGGGGTGGGCGGCACGGACTGCGCGATCGGGTTCGCGGCCTGGATCGTCTGCCAGGTACGCGCCGCACCGAAGTGCGCCTCGTTGACCAGATGTGAAGAGACTACCCTCACATAATTCAGCGACCAGTACCACGTAACGCTCGGAGACGCGGAATCGAAGAAGGCGCGGTCCGAGAGGAAGCCGGATGTTTGGTCAAGATGGATGTATTGCCCATAGAGACGGTCCTTTCCGCCGCGCAAGACCTGGTCCAGACGAACGTTCCACTGCGTTCCGTTGTAGGGATTCGTCTGCGAGGACTGGCCAACATAACGCACAGGAGTGCTGCATGGCAGATTGTTGGTTGCGGGCGTCTCACAGCCCGATGTGGCGGTGTGCGGGAAGGCCGCGGCGGCCAGCACCGGAACGCCGTTATAAACCCTGGTAGGCGGAGCCATAGCCAGAGCTTTAGGACCATTTGCCGTCGGATAGGCTGTGAGAGCCCAGGTTACCAGTTCCGGTGCGAGCCATGTGTCCAGTCCACCACCGGCACCGGCGGACCGCAGCAACTGCACCGAACCGAAGACGAAGGTGCGGTTTTTCCAGACGGGTCCACCGAGTGTACCGACGATGTTCTGCCGATGAAAGTTGAAATTGGAGGGCGCAAACACTTTGTTAGCGCTCAAAAAACGCCCGGTGTAGGTAAAGTCCGCGCTTCCATGAAATTTGTTTGAGCCCGACTTGGTCGTGAAAGCGGTTTGCAAAGACGAACTTTGCCCGTTTTCCACTGAATAAGTTTGCGTCTGCAAGCTGACCTGATCGATCATGTCGGGATTCGGAAGGATCGTGACATTGCCACGGGTAGTGGTGCTCATTACCGGCAGGTCGTCGATCAGATAGAGGTTCGAGGCTCCCGGCAGGCCGTTGGCCGTAATAGGCGCTGCGATCGCGGCGTTTGCACCGGGTTGATAGGGACCGCTGCCGAAGATTGATGATCCGTACCCGATGCCGTTGCTGGGATCGACGAATCCGCCCACACCAGGAGCGAGTTGGATGAGCATGGTCGTATCCCGGTTTGGAAGCGGCAACGCACTGAGGTTTTCACTAGTCAGCGTGGTTTGAACGCGGGTCTCCTCTGGATTCACTCCACCTACAACGTCAGTGACACTTACCTGGGTCTCTGCCGCCCCGACCCGCAACTGCACATTCACACCCCGGACTTCGTCGGCGCCTACCTTGATGTCGATCGTGCTCTTGGAAAAACCTGACGCACTCACCTGGAGCTGATACGGTCCGGGGGCGATGGACGGGAAGAAATAGGCTCCGGTGGAGGATGTGACATATTGCAGGTCGCTGCCATTCGAAACATTATGAAGCGTGATCGAGGCTCCAGGGACGACTGCGCCTCCCGGATCCGACACCGTTCCTTGAACTGTTCCACTGAATTGAGCGGCTGCTGTTGCACAGTACATCAACATGAGCAGTGCAATGACCCGAATACGATTACTTCCCATCTATCCTCCTGCTCTCGATGGCGTTGGCCACCTCAAAGGTGGCCTGCACCACGATGGTGCCGATCGCGTTGGGCGTGATGTGCCGCAGCACGATCCACACGTGCCGGCCGCCCATCGCCTTGGCCATCTGGACGTACTCGCGGGTCCGCAGCGAGATGGCCTCACCGCGGACCAGCCGCGCCGGGGCCAGCCAGGCGACCAGCGCCACCACCAGGATCAGCACCGGGGTGGACACCCGGAACACGCTGGCCAGCAGCAGGATGAAGATCAGCGGCGGGATGGCCAGCATGGAGTCGACGACGCGCATCATCACCGCGTCCACCGCGCCGCCGACGTAGCCGGCCACGGCGCCCCACAAGGTGCCGACGATGGTAGCCAGGAGCGCGGCCGACAGCCCGACGATGATCGAGGACTGGCCGCTGAGCATCAGGCGGCCGAGCACGTCGTAGCCGACGTCGTTGGTACCGAGCGGGTGCGCGTGGCCAGGCGCCAGGTTGATCTGCGACAGCCGGGTATGCACCTGGTCGGTGTGATAAAAGACCGGCCCCAGGAAGCTGAACACGAGCATCAGGATCACGATCCCGACGCCCAGGACGGCCAGCCGGTTGCGGACGAAGACGGCCAGGATCATCCGCCAGGCACTGCCGCCGGCCGGGACCGCGCCGCCGGCCGGGGCCAGGCCCGCGCCCGGCGCGTCCGGGGCCGGCTCGCCGGCCAGGATCATGCTCATCGCTGCGTCACTCCCCTCAGAACCCTCCGCCCGCTCATGACAGCCCGCTCATGACAGCCGCACCCGGGGGTCGACGACGG
>Ga0207652_10004841_pt1 | contig 10906 bp, 7 predicted proteins | sample KBSC63BmetaG_FD_184334 | JGI IMG/M metagenome (GOLD analysis project Ga0207652, IMG submission 184334) | Corn rhizosphere microbial communities from Kellogg Biological Station, Michigan, USA - KBS C6-3B metaG (SPAdes) (version 2) | ecosystem: Host-associated > Plants > Roots > Rhizosphere ...
CGGCTCATCGGCGATCAATAGTTTTGGTTCGAGCACCAGCGCCATCGCGATCATGATGCGCTGGCGCTGGCCGCCCGACAGCCGGTGCGGATAGGACGCGAAAATGCGTTCGATCTCGGGCAGCCGCACCTGCTCCATCATCGCAAGAATGCGCCTGCGCCGGGCGCGCGCGTCGAGGTCGGTATGGACGCGCAGCACCTCGTCGATCTGGCGGCCGACCGGCACCACCGGATTGAGCGCCGTCATCGGCTCCTGAAAAATCATCGCCATGGTGGTGGCGCGCAACTGCCGCAGGCGCCGGTCGCTGGCGGTGAGAAGTTCCTCGCCGACCAGTTTGAGGCTGCCGCCGGATGGCACCAGCGAGCCCTTTTGCAATAGTCCCATCACCGTCAACGCTGTCACGGATTTTCCCGATCCGCTTTCGCCGACCAGGCATAGCGTCTCGCCTTGGCGGACCTGCAACGAGACGCCGTCGATGATGCGCTCGTTGCGGGGATTCTTGCCGAGGCCGACCACGAGATTGTCGATGTCGAGAACGACGCTTGTCATGTCATCGCTCTCTCACCGTCATTGCGAGGAGCGGAGCGACAAAGCAATCCATTTTTCGTTGCCGCGTAGCTACCATGGATTGCTTCGCGGAGCCTGTCATTGGGCGGCGCTTTGCGCCGACCCGTTGGCTCGCAATGACGCGGTGAAGCCGTCACTTGCCGCCCTCCCGCTGTTTCATGCGGGGATCGAGCGCGTCGCGCGCGGCGTCGCCGATCAGGTTGACGCTGAGGATCGCGATCGACAGCAGCAATCCCGGCCAGAAGATCAGTGACGGTTTTATCTGAAAATAGGCGCGGCCCTCTGCCATGATGTTGCCCCAGGTCGGCGTCTCCGGGCTGATGCCGGCGCCGAGGAACGACAGGATCGCTTCGGTCAGAATGGCGGAAGCGCAGACATAGGTGCCTTGCACGATCAGAGGGGCAATCGTGTTCGGCATCAGATGCCGCCACATGATCTTCGGCAGGCTGGAGCCGACGGAGATGGCGGCTTCCACATAAGGCTCCTCGCGCGCGGAGAGCACGACCGAGCGTACCAGCCGCGCCACCCGCGGAATTTCGGGGATGGTGATGGCGACCAGCACCGTCATCAGGCTCGCGCCCGATAGCGAGACCACGGCAATCGCGAGCAGGATGCTCGGGATCGCCATCAACCCGTCCATCACGCGCATCATCACGGCATCGACCCATTTGAAAAAGCCGGAGACGAGGCCGATCACAAGCCCGATGCCGATGCTGATCACGGCGGCGCCAAGGCCGATCAGAAGCGAAATCCGCCCGCCGTAGAGGATTCGCGACAGCACGTCGCGGCCGTAGCCGTCGGTGCCAAGCAGGAACTGGGCGCTTGCGGGCTTTAGTCGTTGCGCCGGCGCGAGCAGCAACGGGTCGTGCGGCGACAGCCAGGGCGCCAGGATCGCCGACAGGATCACCAGCGCCAGGCAGACCGAGGCGGCAGCGATGATGGGTGTCGCCGTCAGAAATCCCAGTCCCGGCCGGAACGGCGTGGTGATAGGTATCGAGGGCTCTGGAAGGATTTCGATCGCCATCGGTAGCGCAACCTCAGTAACGGATTCGGGGATCGAGCAGGGTGTAGGCGACGTCGATCAAGAGGTTGACCGCGACGTAGATGCCCGATGTCAAAAGGATCATCGCCTGGATCACCGGATAGTCGCGCGCCAGCACGGCATCGACGGTGAGGCGTCCGACGCCGGGCAGGTTGAACACGCTCTCGGTGACGACGACGCCGGAGATCAATAGCGCAAATCCTGTGCCGATCACGGTAATGACGGGCACGGCGGCGTTGCGCAGCGCGTGGCGCAACAGCACGGCGCTTTCGTTGATGCCCTTGGCGCGGGCGGTACGCACGTAATCCTCGCCGAGCACATCGAGCATCGACGCGCGGGTCATCCGCGCGATCAGGGCGACATAGATGAACGACAGCGTGCAGGTCGGCAGGATCAGGCGTTCGAGAAACGGTCCCAGGCCGGACGAGATGCTGCGAAAGCCCTGCACCGGCAGCCAATGCAGGTCGATGGCAAAGATCTGGATCAGCACATACCCGATGACGAAAACCGGGACCGAGAAGCCGACCACCGACAGTCCCATCACGAAGCGATCGATCCAGGTGCCGTGCTTCCACGCCGCGATCACGCCGAGCGGCACCGCGATCAGGATGGAGAGAATGATGGTCGACACCGCAATCGAGATCGACGGCTCGACGCGCTGGCTGATCATTTTCAGCACCGGCACGTTCGAGATCAGCGACACGCCGAGATCGCCATGCAAGAGCTTGCCGATCCAGGTGAAGAACTGGGTGTAGAGCGGTTCATGCAATCCGAGCGAGACGCGGATGCGCTCGAGCTGTTCGGGCGTCGCATTGTCGCCGGCCAGAATCGCGGCGGGATCGCCGGGGGTCAGCCGCAGCAGCAGAAACACGAACAGCGCCACCACGCCCATCACGGGAATGGCGGCGAGAACGCGGCGGAGCAGATATCCGAGCATCAGCTGCACCCACTCCGTCGTCCCTGCGAAAGCAGGGACGATTGAAACGACGACGCAGGCCCGAGGTTATGGGTCCCTGCGTTCGCGGGGACGGCCGATCGAGATTGCGCAACGCTGCAGAAATCCGTCATGATGCCACTCTCGCACGCTGCCGCCCCAATGCAAGTTTTAGCAAATACTGTGCCATCGGAACCAGTTTGTCGACGTCACCCTGAGGTGCCCTCGCGCAGCGAGGACCTCGAAGGGCGACTTCCCCGGGTGTGGCCATCCTTCGAGACGCCGCGCAAGAGCGCGGCTCCCCAGGACACGTAATTCCTCACTCCAGCGTCGCCAGCAATCCCGCCATCAGGCGGCCGCGCTCGGCGAGACTATCGACCTCGATGTGTTCGTTGAGTGTGTGCGGATCGGCGCCGCGCACGCCCAATCCGTCGAGGGTGGGGATGCCCATCGCACCGGTAAAATTGGCGTCGGAGCCGCCGGCGGCACTGGCGTGGGGAAGCTCGGCGCCCATCGCCTTGGCCAAACCACGCGCCTTCTCGTAGAGCGCCATGGTTTGCGCATCGGGCTCCCATACCGGCCGGGTCACGCCGCGCGTCACCTTGAACGTAACGTCATTGGCGGTCCCGGAAAGCGCCAGCATCCGCTCGACCGCGCGATCGAGATCGCCCTGGCGCTTGGCCATGCTCAGCGCTTCGCCGCTGCAGGTGGTGGCGACGCAATTGACCCATTGGCCGCCATGCACGACGCCGACGCTGAAGGTGCAATCCTCGGTCGTCATGCCGTCGATGGCGATGATCTGGCGGGCCATCTCGCGGATGGCGGAACGTCCCGCCGAGAGCAACGCGCCGGCATGGCTCGGTTTGCCTATGGCTTCGAGATTGAACCGCGCGATCGCGTAACGCCCGGTGACGACGCCGTTATTGGACCGGCCCGGCTCGGGTACCAGCACATACTTGTTGCGCGCGGCCTCCGCCTCGATGATGTCGCGCGTCGAAGGCGTACCGACTTCCTCATCGGGGGTGAACAGCACGGTGATCGGCAGCGGCGTCGTGAAAGAAGCGCGCGCCAATTGCCGGATCGCTTCCAGCGTCAGGTAATTGCCGCCCTTCATGTCGAAGATGCCGGGGCCAAAGCATTTGTTGCCCTCGCGCCGCCATTTGAGTTTTTCCAGCGTGCCGATGGGATGGACGGTGTCGAGATGGCCCGCGATCAGAATTCCGGGCTGGCCCTGCTTCGGATGCGGAAAGCGCGCCCGCACGCAGCCGCCAAAACCTTGCCGACCGGCGATGCGCTCAATCGACGCGCCCATGATCGCCATGTCGCGCGCGGCGATGTCCAGCATGCGGTCGACGGCGCCGGCATCCCAGGTCGGGCTTTCGCATTCCACCCAGCCGCGCAGTCCCTGCAGCATGGCCTCGGAATCAAAGGGAAGGTTGGCGGGGTTCATCGGAATTCTCTTGGTTTCGAGTTGCTTTGCCGGAATGCTCAGTGCCGAATTTGTAAAGCGAACCGGTGCGGGCGGCCAGCGTGCATTCGCCGCCCCGCCATGAGCCGAAACCGATTGACGCGCAACGCGCTTGGTGCAAGTCTCAAATAACAAGGATTTACAGCGTGTTAGTTCGCCCAAATAACGGACCACATGCATAGCTAATCATCGGGTTTGACCAGTTTCACGTCAGGAGAGATCGAATGTTCCACATCTCGCGTTGGAAACGTCCCACGATAGCATCAAGCGTCGCACTGTCGATCCTAGCGCTTTCGGCTGCGCTGACGTCGCAGGCGATGGCCGCCGCGGGCAAGACCATTACCGCGGTAATGCATTCCGACCTGCGCGTCATCGATCCCGGTTTTACCACCGCCTACATCACCCGCGATCACGGCTACATGATCTATGACACGCTGCTGGCGACCGATTCCAACTTCAAGATCCAGCCGCAAATGGCGGACTGGAAAGTCTCCGACGACAAGCTCACCTATACCTTTACGCTGCGCGACGGCCTGAAGTGGCATGACGGCGCGCCGGTCACGGCGGAGGATTGCGTGGCGTCGCTGAAGCGCTGGGGCAGGGTCGACAATATGGGCCAGAAGCTGATGGATTTTACCGCCAGCATCGAGGCCACCGACGCCAGGACCATCACGCTGAAGCTGAAAGAGCCTTACGGCCTGGTGCTGGATTCGATCGGAAAACCGTCGTCCTATGTGCCGTTCATGATGCCCAAGCGGATGGCCGAAACGCCAGCCGGCCAGCAGATCAAGGAACAGATCGGCTCCGGCCCCTTCAAGTTTGTGCAGGCCGAATTCCAGCCCGGCGTGAAGGCGGTCTATGAGAAGAACAAGGACTATGTGCCGCGCAAGGAGCCGCCGAGCTGGACCGCGGGCGGCAAGGTGGTGAAGGTCGATCGCGTCGAATGGATCACGATGGCGGATGCGCAGACCGCGGTGAACGCGCTCCAGTCCGGCGACATCGATTTCATGGAGAACCCCTCGTTCGATATTCTCCCCGTGCTGGCTGCCAACAAGGAGATCAAGGTCGAAACCTTGAACAAGCTCGGCTTCCAGACGCTCGGGCGCATGAACTTCCTCTATCCGCCGTTCGATAACGTCAAGGTTCGCCGCGCCGCTCTCAAGGCGATGAACCAGAAGGACGTGCTCGACGCGCTGGTCGGCAATCCCGAATATTACCGGACATGCGGCGCGTTCTTCGTCTGCGGCACGCCGCTGGCCACCGAGGAAGGCTCGGAGTCGCTGGTCAAGGGCAACGGCATGGCGGAAGCGAAGAAGCTGCTCGCCGAATCCGGCTATGACGGCACGCCCGTGGTGGTGATGGCGCCCGGCGATGTCGTGACATTGAAGGCGCAGCCGATCGTCGCTGCGCAACAGTTGCGCGACGCCGGCTTCAAGGTGGATGTGCAGGCCACCGACTGGCAGACCGTGGTCACCCGCCGCGCCAGCCAGAAGCCGCCGAAAGAGGGCGGCTGGAACATGTTCTTCACCAACTGGGCCGGCGCCGACGTCGTCAATCCGATCGCCAACTTTTCGATCGGCGGCAGAGGCAAGAATGGCGGCTGGTTCGGCTGGGCGGAAGACGCCAAGATCGAAGCGTTGAAAGACGCCTATGCGCGGTCGTCGTCACCGGAAGAGCAGAAGAAGATCGCCGCCGACATCCAGAAGGAAGCCTATGACCAGGTGATCTACATTCCGCTCGGGCAGTATCTCGCGCCCAGCGCCTGGCGGAAATCGCTGTCCGGCGTGCTCGATGGGCCAGCAACGCCGATCTTCTGGAATATCGACAAGTCGGAGTGAGGCGTCTATTCGATCCGTCACACCGGATGGGCCGCAACATGTTGCAGCAATAGCTCGTTGACGCGATCGGGCGCCTGGTCGGCCGCGAAATGGCCGACACCGGCAAGCACCTCGAAACGATAGGGCGCGGCCACGAAATCGACCGTGCCCTCGGCGGCTATCCGCCCGACGGTGTCGTCGGCATCGCCCCAGATGTAGAGCGTCGGGACGCGGATCGGGCCAAGCGGCGAGCGGATCGCGCCGCGCGCGCGATACCAGGCCAGCGCCGCTTCCATCGCCGCCTTGTTGCCGAGCACGCCAAGATGCTCCTCGATCGCGGCGGCGGGAACGCCGGCCGCAGCCAGGCGCTCGCGCAGCCATCTGGCGTCATCGGCGAGAACGACATCGGCCGCGCCGGGTTCGAGAAAGGCCCTGTGATGGCGCGAGCGGTGCGCCTGATCGCCATCGGGCATTGCGAGCGCGCGATTGAAGGCGTTGGGATGCGGCCGCGACAGCACGGCGAGCGACGCCAGCCGGTCCGGAGTGCGATCGGCGAGCGCCCAGGCGATGCTGCCGCCCCAGTCGTGGCCGACCAGATGGAAGCGGCGGTCACCATAACCTGACGCGGCCGATATCGCCATCGCATCGTCCATCAAGCGCTCGATATGATAATTCGCGGTGTAGGCGGTATCCGGCCGCGCGCCCTTCGAATAACCGCGCTGGCTCGGCGCGACCGCGCGATAGCCCGCACCCGCAAGCGCGCTAACCTGCGCGCGCCAGCAATGCATGGATTCGGCAAAGCCGTGCAGCAGCAGCACCAGCGGCGCGCCCGATGCGCCGCCGACGAGGGCCTCGAAGGTCAAGCCGGGTGCAATGGTGATTTTTTCAAGCTCGGCCATGCAGGTTGATTCCGATGTGAACCCGTTTGGGGCCGATGAGGGGGAGCGGACGAACGGCGGCAGGCGCCGCTGGTTTATTCGGGCAGGCCAGCGAGCCGCAAGCCCTCTGAAAAAAGTGCGATGTCTTGCGGTCTGCGAAATGGAACCCGTTCCTTGATACGGGACAAGCGGTACGACGGACTGAGGTGGAGGATCTGCGGAACCAGCCGCCGGGCTTCGTCAAGCCGTCCCATTTGCGCCGCGCTGGCCGCCAGGATGAGAAGAGGGGACAGCAGATTGGGCTGCTCCCGCACGGCGTTTCCCGCCCATAGCGAGGCTTCTTCAAAGCGGCGCAGGCAATAGTGACCAAAGGAAATGGACGCCATGAATTGAGGCTGCGTCGGATCGAGCGGACTCAGGCGCTGGGCGCGCAACACGTGCTCGATCCCCAGCTCATGCTCACCCAGCAATATGTGGGCAGCACCGCTATAAAGCCACGTCAGCGCACTATTGGCATTGAGCGACAGCGAACGAGCGATATAGGTGGCGCCGCTGTCGAGATCATGACCGAGAAAGGCGATCACGTATCCGCCCACGGCAAGCACGAGCGGGTCGTCTCTTCCCAATTCAATGGCTCTGCGGGCCAGCCGCAACCCTTCGGAGATTTCCTCCCCGGGGTTTGTCAGCCAGCCATTTTGCGCCCTCAGGCTGATGCACCTCGTCGCCATGGCATAGGCGGAGGCATATTCCGGGTCGAGATCGATCGCGTTGGCAAAAAACTGAAACGCCTTTTTATTGGTGGTTTTCGAATACTGGGAAACCATCGCCAGGCCGCGCAGATAATAGTCGTATGCGTCGAGCATCTCCGTCGGCTTGCGATGGGTACGTTCGATCTCCGCTTCCTCAAGCCTGGGCGCGACGGCGCCGACAACGCTCGCCGTCACCTGGTCCTGCAATCCAAAAATATCTTCAAGCGATCCGTCGAATCTGTCTGCCCACAGGTGGGCGCCGCTGGTGGCATCGATCAATTGCCCGGTGATGCGGACTTTTCCCGCCGCCTTGCGCACGCTGCCCTCGAGCACATAGCGGACGCCCAGCTCGCGTCCCACCTGCTTGATGTCGACGGCCTTGCCCTTGTAGGTGAAGCTCGAGTTGCGGGCGATGACGAACAACGATTTGAATCGGGACAGCGCGGTAATGATGTCTTCCGCCATGCCGTCGGCAAAATACTCCTGTTCCACATCGCCGCTCATATTCTGGAACGGCAGGACGGCGATCGAAGGTCTGTCGGGAAGGACGAGCGCGTGAGCCGCCGCAGCAGAGCCTGATGCAAACATCGAAGCCGCCTCGCCGGCAAGCCGCATGCGCCAAACGTGCATCGGCTCGGCGATATTTTTCAATGTCTGAAGGCCCATATCATTGTAGGAGAAATCGACCTTGCCGCGGACTTGCCGATGCGCATCGTCCGAGATGCAGACGCCGCCGGGCTCCGCGATTCCTTCGAGGCGGGCCGCAATATTGACGCCGTCGCCGAAAATATCGTTGTCGTCGATGATGATGTCGCCGATGTGAATGCCGATGCGGAATTCGATCCTGCCGTCCTGCGGCACCTCGGCGTTCTGCCCGGCCATATCGCGCTGAACCTCGACCGCGCATCGCGCCGCATCCACCGCGCTGGCAAACTCGACCAGCATGCCGTCGCCGGTGGTCTTGACGATACGGCCGCGGTGCTCGGCGATCTTGGGATCGAAAAGAGCTTTTCTGATTGCCTTCAACCTGGCGAGCGTGCCCTCCTCGTCGGCGCCCATGAGCCGGCTGTAACCGGCGACATCCGCCGCCAGCACGGCCGCCAACCGTCTTTCCACCCGTTTCTCGATCAAAGGTGCACCGGACATGATCACGCCATCCTATCACAACCTGGAGGCCGGCTCTCGGGCTAGGGCCGATGTCCATCCTGGATCATTTGCGCGGTTCCGACTGTGGGCCAATTCACTTTTGGTCTACTCTCATAAGCAGACAATTTTAAGCTGACAATTTCAGTACAATTCGTCATACCGCGTTGGCGCCGGCCGCCGGCCAATCGGCGAAGCCGGGGCGGCTCAGGGAACCGTCGGCCGCATTTGGCGGAATCCGGTAGGAATGCCGCGCTTGGCGAGGACGATCTGCCAATTCTGGTAGCTGCGCGCCGCGAACGCGCCGGCGCAGCTCAGGAGATAGAAAACCCACATGCGATAGAACCGCTCGCCATATCTGGCGACGACCCAATCCTTGTGGGCTGCGAGATTTTGGTGCCAGGCGCGCAGCGTCGGTGCATAGTCGGCGCCAAAATTGTGCCAGTCCTCCACGACGAACCGGTTCTCGACCGCCGCCGCGATCTCCCTGATCGAGGGGAACATCGAGGTCGGCGCCTGAAAGATGTATTTCTGGAACCACGGATTGCATTCCGAACGCGACACATTGTCGCCGATCGTTTCCAGAAGAAGAATTCCATTCTCCGTCAGGCAGTCATGGGCAATCCGGAAGTAAGTGTCGTAATTTTGCCGCCCGACATGCTCGAACATGCCGAACGAGGCGACGCGGTCGAACTGTCCCTCGATCTCGCGATAGTCCTGCAGCCGGATCTCCACCGGCAGGCCCCGGCAGCGCTCGACCGCCAGGTCGCGCTGTTCCGCGCTGATGGTGACGCCGACCACCGAGACGCCGTAGTTTTCGGCGGCGTATTTGGCAAAGCCGCCCCAGCCGCAGCCGATTTCGAGCAGGCGCTGGCCCGGTGCGAGGGCGAGCTTGCGGCAGGACATTTCGAGCTTCAAGTCCTCCGACTGATCCAGCGTCGTCGCACCTTCCCAATAGGTGCAGCTGTAGATCATGTGCTTGCCCAGCAGCATGCGGTAGAAATCGTTGCCGACCTCGTAATGGGTCTCCGCGGTCGCCTGATAGGTCTTGAAGCGCGACAGGAACGGCCGCAGGCCCGGCCACACATAGGGCAGGTTGGGCACGTGCTCGGCGATCGCGTCAGTGAGCATGAACGGCGACAGTTTCAGCCTGGCGCGCAGATCGGCGCCGAGCATGCGCGCGATCGCCTGATCGAGGGCGGGGGTATCCCACCAGCCGTCCATGAAGGATTCGCCAAGCCCGATCGCGCCGCCGGCGAGCGCGCGCTTGTAAAAGCGGGGATCGCGCACGGTGACGTCCCACGGCCTCGGGCCGTCGATGCGGATGTCGGCATGGGCGAGTAGATCGGCGACCAGCGCCGCGTAGCGGTCGGACACCGCGAAAATCCTAGGCTGGCTCCAGCGCCGGGCCGCGCGCCGGCCGGATCCTCGCGGCCTCGGTGGCGGCGACGTGATGGTGGCGGGTCAGGGGAGCGTTGTTGTCGAAGCCGTGCGAGAGCAGCACCTGGTATACCAGCGTGCCGGCGCCATGCGCGAAATCGGCAAGGCCGCCGTTGAGATAGAGCCGGAAGGTGCGCAGCACTTCCTCGCCCCATTGCGCGCGAACCCGGTCAGCGTTGCGCTCCAGCCGTTCCAGCCAATGCTTCAGCGTCAGCGCATAGTGATAGCGCATGTTCTCGACGTCGATCAGGTGAAGCTGCCGATGCTCGCGCTCGATCGGCTTGAGGACCTCGCCGAGCGAGGGATTGTAATAGCCGGGAAACACATACTTCTCGAGCCACGGATTGGAGATCGGCGAGGGGTTGGTGCGGCTGATGAACTGCAGCATCGCGAGCCCCGGCTTGCGCAGCACCTTGGCGACGAGCTGGTGGAAGCTCGCATAACTCTCGCGCCCGACATGCTCGAGCATGCAGATCGAGGCGAATTTGTCGCAGGATTTTACGTGGTTCGGGATGTTGCGGTAGTCGTCATGCACATACTCGATGCTGTCGGTGCCGATGCCGAGCGCTTGCGCGCGCTCGCGCGCGAACGCGATCTGCTCGCTGGAAATGTTGAACGACTTGACCCGGACGCCGTAGTTGCGGGCCATGTGCAACGCAAGCCCGCCCCAGCCGCAGCCGGCTTCGACCACCAGCTCGCCCGGTTCCAGCCGCAGCTTGCGGCACACCAGATCCATCTTCCGGGTCTGCGCGTCCTCCAGCGTGTCGGTCGGCCGTTCGAAATAGGCGCAGGTGTACTGCATCTCGGCATCGAGCCAGAGCTGATAGAAGCTGTTGGCAAGGTCGTAATGCGCGGCGATGTTCTTCTT
>Ga0207652_10004843_pt1 | contig 10904 bp, 7 predicted proteins | sample KBSC63BmetaG_FD_184334 | JGI IMG/M metagenome (GOLD analysis project Ga0207652, IMG submission 184334) | Corn rhizosphere microbial communities from Kellogg Biological Station, Michigan, USA - KBS C6-3B metaG (SPAdes) (version 2) | ecosystem: Host-associated > Plants > Roots > Rhizosphere ...
GATGACACCTACTACGCGCCGGAGCGCTACGGGCAAAGCTGGGGCCAGGACGATCTGCAATGGATCGATGGCGCGCCGGTGTCAGCGCTCTCTTTCAACGATAATGTAATTTTCCTCGACATACAGCCCGGCCAAGTTCCAGGCGACAAAGCGCTGATCACTCAAGAGACCGATGCAAACTATTACCAGTTCGACAATCGCGTAGTGACCAGTCCGGCAGGCGTTGTGCGCAAGGTGGGACTTCATCGCGACCCCGGATCGAAGCAGGTAGTCCTGTGGGGGAGCATCCCCATCGGCGACAAAGGGATGAAGGAAGCCATCGCCATTGAAGACCCTGCGGAGTACACAGCGCAGCTATTTCGGGAAATTCTGGAGCATCACGGCATCACCGTGACCGGCAAAACGCGGGCGCAGCACGGAGACATTGCGCAGTTTTTTGATCAACCCCTTCCGCCGCAGCCGGCAGCGCCCGGTCTGGGGATCACAGCTCCGGCTTCCGCACCAGCCGCTACATCGGTTCTGGCTGAGCACATCTCGCTTCCGTTGATTGAAGACGTGCGCGTCACCAACAAGACGAGCCAAAACCTGCATGCCGAGCTCGATCTGCGATTGCTGGGCAAGCTTGCCGGCACGGGGCCGTCTTTTGAAGGAGGAGTTGCCGCACTGAAGCAGTTTCTCCGACAGGCCGGAATCACTGACGATGAGACGGTATTTATGGATGGCTCCGGGCTTTCTCGCCGGGACCTGGTCACGCCGGCGGCGGTTGTGCAACTGCTGCTCTACGCTTCCCGGCAACCATGGGGAGCCGCCTACCAGGAATCGTTGCCCGTGGCCGGCGTGGATGGCTCGCTTTCAGAGCGCTTCCTTAACACACCCGCAGGCGGGCTGGTTCATGCCAAGACCGGTACGCTCAGCCATGTAAACTCACTTTCCGGCTACGGCGAGACAAAATCCGGCGAACACTTTGTGTTTTCCATCATGTGTAACAATCACGACCTGCCGTCGGCACGGGTGCAGGGAGTCATTGACAGCATTGTGCAACTGCTGGTGAAAGAAAACCTGCCCAAACACTGATTTACAATCTCGCGGTGCAAATTCCGCTGCCTCTCTCCGGCATTCGCGTCATTGATTTTGGCCGTTTCATCGCAGGGCCCTATTGCGCCATGCTACTGGCGGATATGGGCGCGGATGTGATTCGGGTGGACCGTCGCCAGGGCAGTGAAGATCGGTACCTTGCGCCCGTTGCTGAGACAGGGGAAGGCACGGGATTTCTCTCGCTCAACCGCAATAAGCGCAGCATCAGCCTCGACTTGGGAAAGCGTGAAGCAGCAGAGGTGGTCCGCCGCCTGGTGCGGACGGCCGATGTTATAGTCGCCAATCTCCCACTGGAAGTGCTGCAGAAAATGGGACTCGACTATGAAGCCCTGAAAGCCGTCAAACCGGACATTATTCTGGCACGCATTTCCACTTTTGGACCGGATGGGCCGCTCGCCCGCTGCGTGGGCTTTGATGCCGTGGCGCAAGCGATGACAGGGGCCATGAGCCTGACCGGTTTCCCCGGCGCGCCGGTTCGTTCTGTGGTCCCCTTTGAAGATTACGGAACGGCCCTGCATACGGCGTTTGGAGTGATGGTCGCGCTCTATCACCGCGCGCAAACCGGAGCTGGACAGGTGGTGGATGGTTCCCTGCTTGCAACCGGCATCACCTTTATGCAGAACATCCTGGCGGAACGGCAGGTGCTGGGAATCGAGCGGCAGCAAATCGGCAACACCAGTTTCTATGCTGCTCCCGCGGACTGCTATCGTACCCGCGACGGCTGGATAATGGTTTCGATTGTCGGCGCTGAGATGTTCGCCCGCTGGGTACGGCTCGTGGGCCGCCCAGAGTTCATCGGCGATTCACGATTCAGCACCGACCAGAACCGCGCTGAAAATCACGCGGCGATCACAGAAGCCATGGATGCCTGGCTCGATTCGCGCACCACGGCCCAGGCCATTGCCGAACTGCAAGCAGCGCGCATCCCCGCCGGCCCCGTGCTTGATCCACAACAAGTGCTCGAACATTCTCAAGTAAGAGCGCGCAAACTGCTGCAGGAAGTTGAGTTCCCCGGCACACCTGCGCCAGTTCCTGTGGCAGCGCCAGCAGTCGGCTTGTCTGCAACCCCGGCAAGAATTCGCCATCGCGCGCCCATGCTGGGCGAGCACACCGATGAAGTGTTGCGGGAGATCGGCTATTCTGAGTCGGAAATCACTGCTCTGCGCAAGCTGGAAGCGGTCTAAGTTTCAGCCGCTTCAGGCGGTTTCGTCCGCCATCCCCGCAATCCTGCCGAGCATGTATCATCAACAAAAATGCTGGACCTGCATACAGAAGTGAAATACGTAAAGGGCGTTGGCCCGCGCGTGGCGGAGTGGCTGCAGCAGAAAGGCATCTCGACGGTCGAGGACCTGCTTTATTACCTGCCGTTTCGCTACGAAGACCGCCTCAACCCGCGCGGCATAGGCGAGTTGCAGCCGGGTGAGATGGCCACGGTCATCGCCGAGGTCCGCAACACCGGTCTGTTCCGCACGCGCGTAATGCCGATTTTCGAAATGGTGGCCGGGCAGGGGCGCTCTACCTTGAAGTGCATCTGGTTCAATGGCGCCTACTTGCGTGACAAGTTCAAGCCGGGCCAACTGGTGGCGCTCTACGGGAAGGTTGAACAGGGCTGGAAGGGCAAAGGGCTGCAGATAGCGCAGCCGCAATTTGAGATTCTTGACGGCGCACAGTCCGAATTGGAGGAGGAAAAGCAAGACGCCAAAGCATACGAGTCGCTCGAAGTAGGACGCATCGTGCCGATCTATGAATCGACGGCGAATGGAAAACTTACTTCACGCTGGTTCCGGCGCATCATTCATGGAGCTCTTGCGAACCTTGAGCAGGATATTCCTGACGGCATTCCCCAGCCGTTATGCCGTCGCTTCGAACTCATGGACCGCCGTAAGGCCTTCAATGAAGTTCACTTTCCTCCGGCCGGTGAAGTGTTTGCCGATCTTGCGGAGCAGCGGACGCCGGCGCACCGGAGGCTCATTTTCGAAGAACTCTTCTTCCTGGAAATAGGACTCGAGCTGAAGCGCCGCCGCATGCGGCAGCGCACGGGGATTGCTTTTGAATTGAATGACAAAGTACGCGAAGCGATCAAAAAGATCCTTCCATTCCATCCCACCGCGGCGCAGAAACGCGTTCTCAAGGAAATTGCCGGTGACATGCAGCACGCCTCGCCCATGCGCAGGCTGCTGCAGGGAGATGTTGGTTCGGGGAAAACCATTGTTGCACTGCAGGCCGCAGTCATCGCCATTGAAAACGGCTATCAGGTGGCGCTCATGGCGCCGACTGAAATACTTGCCACGCAGCACTACTTGTCCGCGCGCAAGATTCTGGAAAACGCGGGGTATCGCGTGGTGCTGTTGACGGGATCACAGGACGAACAAACCAGGCGCAACACTCGCCGCCATGTGGGCCAGGGCGACGCGCATCTCGTAATCGGAACACACGCTTTGATCCAGGAGAAAGTGGAATTCCACAAGCTCGGACTGGTGATTGTGGATGAGCAGCATCGGTTCGGTGTAATGCAGCGCTTCCGCCTGATGAAGAAAGGAGAAGCAGAACCGGACACGCTGGTGATGACGGCCACACCCATTCCGCGCACTCTGGCCCTTACCCTTTACGGCGATCTCGATACCAGCGTCCTCGATGAGCTTCCGCCCGGGCGTACTCCCATCAGCACGCGGAAACTATCAGACGAACGCGCGCCGGAGGTCTGGGAATTTGTGCGTAAGCAAGTCAAGGCCGGCCGGCAGGCTTACGTTGTTTATCCCGTGATTGAAGGCGGCGCAGAAGAACAGCCGGAGATGGAGTTTGCCGCTGCAAAGGCGGGGAGCAAGAGCGGCCTCAAAGCAGCCATGCAGATGTATGACGAGCTGAGCAAAAAGATCATGCCCGACCTGCGCGTCGGGCTGCTGCACGGCCGCCTCAATGCGGATGAAAAAGACGCGATCATGCGGCGCTTTCAGCAGGGCGAAATTGACGTTCTGGTTTCGACCACGGTAATTGAGGTGGGCGTGGACGTGCCAAATGCTTCCGTGATGGTGGTTGAGCACGCGGAGCGTTTCGGGCTTTCACAATTGCACCAGCTTCGCGGTCGCATCGGGCGCGGCGCGGCCAAGTCCTATTGCGTATTAATGACCGGCGGCAAGATCTCTCCGGAAGGCGAGGAGCGCCTGAAAACCATGGTGCGAACGCAGGATGGATTTGAGATTGCTGAGCGCGACCTTGAACTCCGCGGGCCAGGCGAGTTCTTCGGTACGAGACAGGCCGGCATGCCCGGCTTCCGCGTGGCTAATCTGCTCCGTGATCGCCAACTGCTGGATCTTGCGCGCACTGAGGCCAACAAGATTGTTGAGCAGAAGGATCCGGAGATCACGGCCGCTGACCGCGAACGCATCATGCAGCATCTGCGGCAGCACTGGCAAAGGCGGTACGGGCTGGTAGAGGTGGGATAAAGGCTGCGGGTATGTGAGTTACTGAGCGCGGAAAATGCCTTCCAAGGCTTTGATCAACCCGGAAGGACCTTCGTTGGCCCGAACCACTACATCTGGACGCAGCCTGCGATCGACTTTGCCCGTCTCTGAGATGGTAATCACCGGACAGCCTGGGCACTTCTGCCGTGCCAATTCAACAATTTCTTCCGCGATAGCCGAGGAGAGTGTGTAGCTGACCACGAGAGTGTCAAATTCGCCATCTTCGATTGCGGCTATGGCCTCGGCTTTGTTTCTTGGCGTAATCACGTTGAAACCGTGGCCGCGGAGAACTTCAGCGCGATAGAGAGCCAACTCCAGTAGTCTTCCGTACATGAGCACTCTGCGCGGGTCACCAGGCTTTCTGGAAAGCTGGTTATTGTTGCCCTTCGCCGCACTTCCGCGGCGAGTCTTGCCGGCTGCGGCGAGTCCATAGATCTCGAATAAGACTGCGGCTCCTGAACCAATTGTGCTGGCCTGAGTGAACATGGGAACCGGGGAGTATATTCACCCAAACTCCTCAGGTCAATACGGCACGCGTCGCAGGAATTCGGAGTTCCTGCTCAATGGCGACGAAGCTACTGGATTTTGCGCCCACTCTCATTTAGGCTCTTTCCCTTAACTCCGAAGCAAGAGGACCCATGATTCAGTTCAGGCGAAGTGTTCAAGTTTTCTGGCTTGCAGTCATCAGTTTGTATTTTTTCTCGCGGCCCGCAACCGCCCAGCAAAAGCAAGGGCTCACGGATGAAATGCGTGCGCTGGTGGAAACGCCGGCCGTACCCGGCTACGAGCAGGACCTTTCCGCCAAAATTGCGCGGCTGCTGGCCGCTCACAAGCCGCGCGTTGATAATCTCGGCGACGTAACCGTAACCGTGGGTTCCGGAGCGCCCCACCGCATCATAGCCGCGCCCATTGACGAGCCTGGGTTTGTGGTGAGCGGAATCACTGATGACGGATATCTGACGCTTCAGCGGCTTCCCCAGGGCGGGAACCTGCCACTGTTTAACGAACTCTACTCCGCTGAGCCGGTCAAAATTGAAACGCCGCAACACCAATGGATTAACGGCTCAGTTGCGGGATTGAGTGTGCATCTGCTGCCGCAGAGGCAGCATCCGCCCAGCATGGCCGACCTGGATAACATGTACGTGGACGTGGGAGCCACATCGGCAGCGGAGGCGCGTGCTGCCGGCGCGGACGTGCTCAGTCCTCTTGCCATCGCACGCACGCTATACGTGATGGCTGATGGACGTTTGGCATCGCCTGCCATCGGCGACCGATTCGGCGCCGCGGTGTTGCTTGAGCTTCTCGCCAACATTGATGCGGCAAAGACGAAAGGCACGACTACGTTCGCCTTCGTGACTCAGCAGTGGCTGGGCGCGCGCGGCCTGCAGCGCGTAATGGAAGAGCAGAAGCCGGATGAATTGATCTACATTGGCAGGCTCATGCGGCCGGTGCAGTTTCCCGGCCGGCAGCAAGCTGAAGCTACCGGCTTTACTCATAAGCCCGGGACCGGTCCGCTCATTGCGGAAGTCGAAGGCAAGGCTGAGAACAGCGGGCTCGTTTCTGATTTGAAGCAGCTTGCAGCACAGAACAACATCACCTTGCAGACGGATTCCTCCGCTCCGCTGTTGCCTCGCGGTGGCTATATGCCGCAGCCCAAATTACCTGAACGCACGGTTCATCTGGCCATTGCGACTGCCTGGCCTTCAACACCTGCCGAGTACATTGATTCGCACGACCTGATTATCCTGGTGCAATTGCTCTCGCGATACCTGCAGGGCTCCGCCGTAGAGATTCAACCGCCTGCGGTTACGACCCTCAATGAACCTGCGCTTCCGCCACGGCCCACATCAGCGCCTGCCGACGCAGCCATCCTGAAGCACATGATTGAGACATACGGCGTGAGCTCGCATGAAGGAAACGTAACCAAAGCTATTGCGCAACTGCTTCCTTCCTGGGCCAAGCCGCAGACCGATCCCGCCGGCAATCTCATTTTGCATTGGAAAGGAAACGGGAAAGGGCCTGGGATCGCTGTTGTGGCGCACCAGGACGAAATTGGCTATGAAGTTCATTCCATCCTGCCCGATGGAGCTCTCGAGCTGATTTCCAAAGGCGGCGGCGTGCCTGCATATTTTCTTGGCCATCCCGCACTTGTGCATTCAGCCAACGGCATGCACCCTGGCGTAATGGAGCTGCCCGAGGGATGGGAGAAGGCTGATTTTCAATGGCCGCGCGGGCCACGGCAGACACTGCGCCTGGATGTCGGCGCGCAGAACCCCGGGGAAGTCGCGCAGCTCGGCATCAAGGCGGGCGATTTCGTCACAATTCCCAAGGAATACCGCAATCTGCTTTCTCCGCGGGCGAGCGCGCGATCGTTCGATGATCGCGTCGGCTGCTCGGCCCTGATTGCCGCCACATGGGCGCTGGGGCCGAACCTGAACGGACGCGACGTGACATTTATCTGGTCTACGCGCGAAGAACTGGGGCTGGAAGGCGCGGTTGCCGCGGCGAAAGATCTGGCACAGCAACGCCGCGCCCCTGATTATGTCTTCGCGGTGGATACGTTCGTCAGCTCGGATAGTCCGATCGAATCCAAACGATTTGGCGATGGAATTCTGGGCAAAGGATTTGTTGTCCGCGCGGTGGACAATTCCAACGTGGTGCCGCGCAACCTGGAGGAAAAAGTTGTTACCCTGGCGCGCAATGCCAAAATTCCCGTCCAGTACGGCGTTACCGGCGGTGGCAATGATGGCGCAGCATTTCTGCTCTACGGCACAACCGACGTCGCGCTGGGATGGCCGCTGCGCTATTCTCATTCCCCCGCGGAAGTGATCGACCTCCGCGATCTGCAGGCGCTGGGGCGGATCGTCGCTGGGATTGCTCGGAGTTGGTAAGCGGCTGACCGGTCTCGGCGGCCCTGCAACTTAGAAGAGGTAAACCGGTCTACGCGACAGATCCAAGTTTCGCGGACCTGAGCCACTGCTCCATCTGCTGATGGTCAACCAGGCCGGGTTGCTGCACAAGCGCGCGGCCGCGATGGAAACGGCAAAGTAGGGAATGCCGCGAATCTGAAATCGTGCCGACAGTTCGGGGTAGCGCTCCGTATCGATTTTTACCACCACTGCTTCTCCGGCCATATCAGCCGCGGTGCGGGCTACTTCCGGCGCTGCCATACGGCAGGGTCCGCACCACGCAGCCCAGAAATCGGCCAGCACCGGCACACGTGCATTCTGCACGATGTCGTCGAACATCGCCGCATCGACCTCAAGCGGCTCGTTGATGGCAGGCAGATCACTCTTGCATGCGCCACAACGGCCGCTGTCTGCCAGATGCGCTGCGGGAATACGGTTCTTGCGCCCGCAATTCTTGCACGTTCGTATGATGGCCATGAAACACCTCTGCGGCAACGCGGTGTTTGTCGCTACTAATTTAGATGTCCTGAATGGTCGCAACAGCACAGCAGCGCAATGCCGGACTTCACATGCCTTGATGGCTAGCATGGTGGTCACGTTACAAATGTAATCCACAACAAAGTTGCGCCGAACAGGAACTCTGCTATACTCGCGTTACTTCCCCAGGAACTTCGTAATGCGAGGCAGATGGAGGCCTCGCGGGCCCAACCCGCTTTCTCCATCAATCCATAATCCATCGTTTAAGGAGCAGACTGAGGTGTCTTTGCGTTTGAATCTTTGTATCGCGTCGTTATTCGTGTGTGTGTTGTCTTTTGGAGCGCAGCGTGCGCACGCACAGAGCGTAACTCTGGTGAGCCGTATGGGGGCCAAGTGCCTGGATGCCGAAGGAGGCCGCAGCGTGCGCGGCACACGGCTAATCGGCTATCCGTGCAACGGACAGGCGAATGAGCAGTTCCAGTTCAATGCCAACGGAACCATCACGCAGCGAGGTTTGTGTGTGGACGTGACCGGCGGTCTGGGGCACGATGGCGACCAGATTGAACTCTGGGATTGCAATGGCGGCGCCAACCAGAAGTGGAAGATGGTCAACGGCCAGCTTGTGGGCATGAATGGCAAATGCATTGACCTCAAGGGTGGAAGCGGTTGGTGGTTCGGCAATCAACCCTCTATCCTCTGGCCATGCAACGGCCAGGACAATCAGCACTGGTACAAAGGCGTGGTGGTCGCCAATAACCGCGTGCGCGGAGGCGTTGCCGTGAAGGCCGGCGCTTTGCAGAAGCTCAACCCCGTGAACGCGTCGGCCGGCGTGATCTCAGCCGGTGGAGGCAACGTCATCGCCGCGGGCGGCGGAAATGTGATTGCGGCGGGCGGTGGAAACGTGATTGCCGCTGGTGGTGGAAACATGATCGTCGTTACACACGATTGAGAAAGTGCGGACCAGATGAAAGCCCGGCGTCGTGCCGGGCTTTTCTGTTGATCGCGCGAACTTTGAAATCCCATCCCCCAGGTTGCAGCCCACGAACCCGGCTTGTGTGCTTATTGTTGCCGGAGTGCCGGCATCGGCAAAGGAATGTTGTAGGTTTTTGCGCCTACGCCCACTCCACCCTCGCAAGTGTTAGGCGGCGTGGTGCAGACGTTCCTGGTGGAAGGGCACTCCGCAGCCCAAAACATGTAACCAAGCATCCCGGCCGTTGTGCCCGCGCCGTTGGGCGCCACCGTTTGCACAAAGGTTCCGGTCGAATCTTCCAGTGATGCAGCGAAATTCGTACATTCGGGAAGAGGGTTGTGCCCGCTGGTGATATATAAGCTGCCAGTGAACTTGGCCGGCGCCAGCGGCCCGATGGGTGGGGCGAAATTCGATTTACCGTCCACATGTTCCTGCCAATTTGCTTCGGCGGACGACGCATTGGTCGGTTGCTTGCTCGGCACAAGAGCATTCGCATAATCGAGCACCGGGTTCGCGGTAGTGAGCCAATCGCTGGTCGCTTTGCGGTCCAGGTCAATCAGAAAACGATCGCCCGCGCCCACGTCGATCGTCAAACGCGCGGCGGCGTTCGCTCCCGTGGCATCGTAGGGCAATTGCGAGCGATAAGCATTGATGAAGGCCTGCAATCCGGTCAGGTTGGGAGTTGTGTTTTCTTCGTAATCGATTTCAATGCCGACGCCCAGGCTCTTGGCGAGGGCCGCGGCGTTCAAACCCAATTGTGTCGGATTGGTGGATAAAGCCGTGTTCCAGTCGTTCACGAAAGTGATGCCACCAATCGAGAGCATCACACGCACATTGTGGGTAGTGAAGTAGCTGACGATTTGCTGATTCATGCCCACGGGAACGCCGTTAACGGTTCCAGCGTCATTCGTCTGATTGAGCAGCTTCAGCGGGTTGACAAATGAGAGGACTACCAGATTGACCGAGGGTACGCCGTCACCGCGATCAATGAGCCAATGGTTGTTGAGGTCGAAATTATTCATGTCGCGGACGGTGGCCCAGGTGCACGCGTCATTGCCGCAATGCCACGCTCCGTAAATCTGAATGGGCGTGGCAATTGCGGGTGCGCCCAGGAAAAATAGTGCCAACAGGAGCGAAGACCATTTGTTCGTGAGAGCAGCCAATACACACTGCATAGTGGGAAACTCCTTTCGTGCAGAGCGAGTCAGTGTGGGCCTGGCATCTCCCGCAGACCGAAGGATCAGCCAGGGATGGAAAGAATGTAGGACGAGGCAGGGGCTCGACCGGCTTTATTGAACCGATTCAATATACACACCTGGCCATGTGGTGTAAAGAGCATAGCGAGCGAGAATGCGCTAGAAGCGGGTCATCGCCTTATGTGATCGGCGCGACATTTGGAATGCTGCTCCGCTCACTCATGCCGTAGCGCCACCATTGGGTCAGTTCGCGATGCGAGAAATGCCGGCTGCGAGCACGCAGCCAGCGCAGCCACTACCAGAACTACGCACACGCCGACAAGCCGTATACTGATCGTCTCCTCATGTCAGAGAAACTCCGTTGCTCCTGGGCTTCTACGCCCCCGATGATCGCCTACCATGACATCGAATGGGGCGTGCCCCAGCACGAGGACCGCGTATTATTCGAGTTTTTGATACTTGAAGGCGCTCAGGCCGGTCTGAGTTGGTCAACCATTCTGGCCAAACGGGAAGCTTATCGCAAGGCTTTCAGCGGCTTTGATCCGGAAAAGGTCGCGCGCTACAACGCGCAGAAGATTGCGTCACTGCTGCAGGATTCCGGGATTGTGCGCAACCGCCTCAAAATTGAATCCACCGTGCGCAACGCCCGCGCCTTTCTCGAAGTGCGAAAGGACTTCGACAGCTTTGACCGCTATATCTGGCAATTTGTGGAGGGCGTGCCGATCCGAAACGCATGGAAGACGCCTAAGAGCGTTCCCGCTGAAACCGCCGAATCCCGCGCCATGAGCAAAGACCT
>Ga0207652_10004848_pt1 | contig 10899 bp, 10 predicted proteins | sample KBSC63BmetaG_FD_184334 | JGI IMG/M metagenome (GOLD analysis project Ga0207652, IMG submission 184334) | Corn rhizosphere microbial communities from Kellogg Biological Station, Michigan, USA - KBS C6-3B metaG (SPAdes) (version 2) | ecosystem: Host-associated > Plants > Roots > Rhizosphere ...
GGTCGGGACATTAGCTTACCCCTTCTTTCAGCGGCGCGATAGACGGTCGGGCTGAAAAAGCGGGCACCGGATCAGCCACTTCGCGCGCGATCTTCAAGAAGGGGTGACGGGTATGCGCGGTCGGGCGAGCGATCGACCGCTGCCGTCTCGCGTCTCGAAAGTGACGGCATTGGCCCTGCGGAACTCGGCGTCCCGGGGCCATGCATCATAGTTCATGGTTGCCGAGTATCGGACAGGCAGTATAATGCGACATGGCGGCTGCAACCCATCGTACGCCGAGGCGCGTCGTCCGCACGGCCCCCGCGCCGTCTCCCGCGGATGCCGATGCGCGCTTCGTGGCCGAACTCGGCGCGCGCATCCGCAAGCTTCGTGAGCGTCGCGGCATTTCGCGCAAGCGCTGCGCGCACGAGTCGACGGTCTCCGAGCGCTACCTGGCGCAGATCGAAGCGGGCGAAGGCAACTGCTCGATCATGCTGCTTCGGCGCCTGTCGCGAACGCTGGGCGTCGAGGTGGCGCGTCTGCTCGCGGCCGACGCCGTCGATCCCGACGCGGCGCGCCGCCGGCGCATTGCGTTGATCGGCATGCGCGGCGCCGGCAAATCGACGCTCGGCGCGATGCTCGCGGACGCATTGCGCGTTCCGCTGCTCGAGCTGAATCGCGAAGTCGCGCGTGAAGCGGGACTCCCGGCGGGCGAGGTGATGGCGCTTTACGGGCACGGCGCGTATCGGCGCATCGAGCAGCGCGTGTTCGAGCGCGTCGCGCGCGAGCAGGCGCAGGGCGTGATCGTGGCGGGCGGCGGCATCGTCAACGAGGAAGCGGCGTTCGACCTGCTCCTCGCGAACTGTTACACGGTATGGATCAAGGCGCAGCCGGAGGAGCACATGGCGCGCGTGCTCGCGCAGGGCGACCTGCGGCCGATGGCCGGCAATGCGCGCGCGATGGACGACCTCAAACGCATTCTCGCCGGCCGTGAGGCGATGTACCGCAAGGCGGACATCGTCATCGACACGTCGGGCGAGACGCCGCGGCAGAGCTTCGTGAAGCTGCGTGCCGCGGTCGCGCCGGCTTTCGAGCCGCGCCCGCTGGAGACCGAGACCGTACGATGACGACCGACAAACCGGGCGCCGACGCGCCGCGCGTCGACTACGAGACGCATCCCGAGCGCTATCGGCACGTTCGCGTCCGTTACGACGGCCCTGTCGCCACGATCGCGCTCGACGTCGACGAGAACGCCGGCATCCGGCCCGGCTACGCGCTGAAACTCAATTCGTACGACCTGGGCGTCGACATCGAGCTGCACGATGCGCTGCAGCGCATCCGCTTCGAGCATCCGGAAGTGTGTTGCGTCGTGCTGACGAGTGCCAAGGACCGCGTGTTCTGCTCGGGCGCCAATATCTTCATGCTCGGCCGCTCGTCGCATGCATGGAAGGTGAACTTCTGCAAGTTCACCAACGAAACGCGCAACGGCATCGAGGACGCGAGCCGGTACTCCGGCCTCAAGTTCGTCGCCGCCTGCAACGGCATCACGGCCGGCGGGGGCTACGAGCTTGCGCTCGCGTGCGACGAGATCGTGCTCGTCGACGATCGCTCGTCCGCGGTGAGCCTGCCCGAGGTGCCGCTGCTCGGCGTGCTGCCCGGCACCGGCGGACTCACGCGCCTCACCGACAAGCGCAAGGTGCGCCACGACCTGGCCGACATATTCTGCACGACGACGGAAGGGGTTCGCGGACGGCGCGCAAAGGAGTGGCGGCTCGTCGACGCGGTGGTGAAGCCGAGCGAATTCGCTGCGTATGTCGAGCGGCGCGCGCGCGAGCTTGCGCGCGAGAGCGATCGTCCGGCCCATGGCAAGGGCATCGAATTGACGCCGCTCGAGCGAACGGTCGACGAGACCGGGTATCGCTACGCGCATGTCGACGTGCGCATCGATCGCGCGTCGCGCCGGGCGACGTTCTGCGTCAAGGCGCCGTCGAGTCCGCAGCCCGACGACATCGCCGGGATCCATGCGCAAGGCGCGCGATGGTGGCCGCTCGCGATGGGTCGTGAGCTCGACGATGCGATCCTGTCGCTTCGCACCAACGCGCTTGACGTCGGCACTTGGCTCTTCACGACCGAAGGCGACATCGATACGATGCTCGCGGTCGACGCGAGCCTTGCGCGCCATGCCGGCGACTGGTTCGTGCGCGAGACGATCGGCCTTCTGCGGCGCACGCTCGCGCGTCTCGACGTCTCGTCGCGGACGATGATCGCGCGGATCGATCGTGGCTCGTGCTTCGCGGGGACGCTGTTCGAACTGGCGCTGGCCGCGGACCGCAGTTACATGCTCGACCTCGCGGACGAGTCGAACGCGCCGGCGATCGCCGTGTCGGCGATGAACTTCGGCGCCTATCCGCGCGTCGACGGCCGCTCACGCCTCGCCGCGCGCTTCCACGACGAGCGCGAACCGATTGCGAGCGTGCGCGCCGTTGCGGACGCAAAGCTCTTCGCCCGCGACGCCGAGCGGCTGGGTCTCGTCACCGTCGCGCTCGACGACATCGACTGGGACGACGAGCTGCGGCTTGTGCTGGAAGAGCGCGCCAGCATGTCGCCCGATGCGCTCACGGGTATGGAGGCGAACCTGCGGTTCGGTGGTACCGAAACGATGGAGACGCGTGTGTTCGGCCGGCTGTCGGCGTGGCAGAACTGGATCTTCGTGCGTCCGAACGCCGTCGGCGAAGCGGGCGCGCTGAAAGTGTTCGGAACGGGCGCCAAGGCGCGGTTCGATTGGGAGCGCGTGTAGCGCCGCTTCGCACGCGCCGCATTGGGAAAGCCGCGAACGCGGCCACTCGACGATCCTGGAGAAGCCGATGCAGACGACGACCAACTACGCCGACAGGATTCCGAACAACGTGAACCTGTCGCAGGATCGTGCGCTGGCGCGCGCGCTCGAGCGCTGGCAGCCTGCGTTTCTCGACTGGTGGCGCGAGATGGGACCCGAGGCCGCGTCCGGCTTCGACGTGTACCTGCGAACCGCCGTGAGCGTCGAGCCGCAGGGCTGGGCGCAGTTCGGCTACGTCAAGATGCCCGACTACCGATGGGGCATCTTCCTCGCACCGGTCGCCGGCGCCGCGACGATCAACTTCGGCGAACACAAGGGCGAGCCCGTCTGGCAGGACGTGCCGGGCGAGCATCGCGCGAACCTGCGGCGCATCGTCGTCACGCAAGGCGACACCGAGCCCGCGTCGGTCGAGCAGCAGCGCCACCTGGGTCTCACGTGTCCGTCCCTCTACGACCTGCGCAACCTGTACCAGGTCAACGTGGAGGAGGGTCGTCACCTGTGGGCGATGGTGTATCTGCTGCACCGCTACTTCGGCCGCGACGGACGCGAGGAAGCCGAAGCGTTGCTGACGCGCCGCTCGGGCGATGCCGACAATCCACGCATTCTCGGCGCATTCAACGAAAGGACGCCGGACTGGCTTTCGCTCTTCATGTTCACGTACTTCACCGATCGCGACGGCAAGTTCCAGCTCGCGGCGCTCGCCGAATCGGGCTTCGAGCCGCTCGCGCGCACGACGAAATTCATGCTGACCGAGGAAGCGCATCACATGTTCGTCGGCGAGTCGGGTGTCGCGCGCGCGATCCAGCGCACCTGCGAAGTGATGAACGAGCTCGGCAGCGACGATCCGGCGAAAGTGCGCGCGGCCGGCGCGGTCGACCTGCCGACGATCCAGCGTTATCTGAACTTCCACTACAGCGTCACGATCGATCTGTTCGGCGCCGATCAGTCGTCGAACGCGGCGACGTTCTACACGGCCGGCCTCAAGGGGCGCTTCGACGAGATGAAGCGCGACGACGACCACCGGCTCCACGACCGCAGCTATCCGGTGCTCGCTGCGGCCGACGGCCGCCTGGCCGATCACGACGTGCCGATGCTCAACGCGCTGAACGAGGTGCTGCGCGACGATTTCATTTGCGACTCCGTCGCGGGCGTCGGCCGCTGGAATCGCGTCGTCGAGAAGGCGGGGCTGCCTTTTCGCCTCACCGTTCCGCACAAGGCGTTCCACCGCAAGATCGGCTCGCTCGCGCAGCTTCGCGTATCGCCCGACGGGCGCGTCCTATCCGAAAGCGAATGGGACGCGAACGTGGACAACTGGCTGCCGAGCGACGGCGATCGCGCGTTCGTCGCGTCGCTGATGGGTCGCGTCGTCGAGCCCGGCAGGTTCGCGGGCTGGATCGCGCCCCCAGCAATCGGCATCAATCGACAGCCGGCGAACTTCGAATACGTCCGCTTCGGCTGATCGCCATTCTCCGGATGTTCACGACCTGGGTGAAACGCGCATGACCGCCGCCGCAAGCGCCGACTACGCGCTGCAGCACCTGATCGATCCGGAGGTGTGCATCCGCTGCAACACCTGCGAGTCGACGTGCCCGATCGGCGCCGTCACGCACGACGCGCGCAACTACGTCGTCGATTTCACGAAATGCAACGCGTGCAACGCGTGCATTCCGCCGTGCCCGACCGGCGCGATCGATCACTGGCAGACGGTGCGCAAGAGCGCGGCCTACACGCTCGACGAGCAGTTCGGTTGGGATAGCCTGCCGGCGCCGATCGAGGTGCAGGTCGCCGACGCAGCCGGGATTCCCGAGGAGGTGCGCCGCCTCACCGAAGCGGCGACGGCAGGGCAGGCCGGCTCCGCGGTGGCGCCATGGTCGGCGGCGACGCCATGCATCAACCTGTACGCGCCGTCGAGGCCCGCCATTGCGCGCGTCACCGGCAATTACCGGCTGACCGCCGACGATGCGTCCGCCGACATCCGCCACATCGTGCTCGATTTCGGCAGCACTGCGTTTCCGGTGCTCGAAGGCCAGTCGATCGGCATCGTGCCGCCCGGTCGCGACGGCAGCGGCAAGCCGCACTACGTGCGTCTGTATTCGGTCGCGAGCCCGCGTGACGGCGAGCGTCCCGGCTACAATAATGTCGCGTTGACGGTCAAGCGCGTGCGGAGCGACCACGAGGGCCGCGCGGTGGCGGGCGTCGCGTCGAACTACCTTTGCGATCTAGGGATCGGCGACGAAGTGCGCGTCGTCGGTCCCTACGGATCCGTGTACCTGATGCCGGATCACCCGGGCTCGTCGCTGATGATGATCTGCACCGGCACGGGATCGGCACCGATGCGGGCGATGACCGAGCGTCGCCGCCGGCGTCGCGCGGCGAGCGAAGGCGGCGAGCTGCTGCTGTTCTTCGGTGCGCGCGTCGAGCGCGAGCTACCCTACTTCGGACCGCTGATGAAGCTGCCCGGCGAATTCATCGACATCAATTTCGCGTTCTCGCGCGTGCGCGATCGACCGAAGACGTACGTGCAGGATCGCATCCGCGAGCGCGGCGATACCGTCGCACGGCTTCTCGCCGACGACGACTGCTACATCTACGTCTGCGGCGTCAAAGGCATGGAGACCGGCGTGATCGACGCATTTCGCGACGTGTGCCGCGGGCGCGGTCTCGACTGGGACGCGATGCAGCCGGCGCTTCTCGCGAAGGGCCGGCTGCACATCGAGACGTATTGACCGAAGCGTTTCGGATTACTGCGTGAGCGCCAGCGCGAGGGGCAGCCAGAACACGAGCACCGAGAGCGTGACTCCGACGAGAATCCCCCGTATCGGATCGAGCGGATCGTCGATCGCACGGCACTCGCGGCGCAGACCACGGTTCCCTGCAAACGTATGGATCAGCGTATGTTCCATGACGTGTCTCGCGAAGTCTCGATGCGTCGAGCTTGCGCTCTCCGCGGACCGAGCGAAAGCGGCAACGCGCCGGAATCGCTGTAGGACACCGGCGCCTTTTGCCTTCGAAGCGTTGGCGTGGGTAGGCAGCCTCCTACCCGAAGTCTCGCGTGTGGCCGATATCGCGCAGGCGCCGCTGCTCCTAAAATCGCCCGATGGCACGCGAAGCTGCGTGCGAACCGTTCAATCGAGGAGCAGGCATGCGCATGGCAATCGCCGTCATGGCCCTCTTGTGTTGTTGCGCGACCACCTCCGCTGTCGCGCAGGTGAGCTTCGCGTTCGACAGCCCCGGCATCAGCATCGGCGTCAACGTGCCGGTTTATCCAAACCTGGTTCGCGTTCCCGGGTATCCCGTGTACTACGCGCCGAACCTGAACGCGAACTACTTCTTCTACGACGGCCTGTACTGGGTATTCATCAACGGCGACTGGTACGCGAGTCCCTGGTACAACGGGCCGTGGCAACTCGTGTCGTATGACGCGGTGCCGTTGTACATCCTCCGCGTGCCCGTCAGGTATTACCGCGAGCCGCCGGTCTTTTTCCGTGGCTGGGCGGTAAACGCGCCGCCGCGCTGGGGCGAGCATTGGGGTGCGCAATGGGAAGGGCACCATCGCGGGTGGGACCAGTGGAACCGCGCGTCGGCGCCTGCGCCGGCACCGTTGCCGACGTACCAGCGTCAGTACAGCGGCAGCCGCTATCCGACGAGCGTCGAGCAGCAGCGGACGCTCGAAAGCCGGAACTACCACTACCAGCCGCGTGATCGTTTCGCGCAGCAACACATCCAGACGGGCGCGCCCGCGCAAACCGCACAGGCCCCGAACCAGGGCCCGCGGACGAACGCTGCAAACGCGGAACGGCGTACCGAAGCACCGCAGCGATCGACGGCTCACGCAAAACCGCCTGTGCAGCGAGCAGCGCCGCCGGCCGTCGCCGAGCACCGGACGCCGGCAACGGAGCAGCGCGCGCAAGCGGAACAACGCGCGCAGGGCCCGCAACGTGCGGAAGCGCAGCAGCAGCAAGCGCAGGCCCGACAGCAGGCGCAGGCTCGGCAGCAGGCGCACGCTCGACAGCAGGCGCAGGCTCGACAGCAAGCGCAGGCTCAGCAGCATGCGCAAGCCCAGGCGCAGCAGCGTGCACAGGCGCAGCAGCGTGCGCAAGCCGAGCAACGGGCGAGTGCACCGCGACCGGAGCAACACGCCGCCGCGACGCGGCCCGAGCAACGGGCGGCTGCGCCGCGGCCTGAGCAGAGCGCACACGCGCCTGCTCCACAGGCACAGGCGCGCGCCCAAGGGCATCCGCAGAACAAGGGACAGGGGCAGGGCGAGCGCGGCGGCGGCGGCGAGAATGTGCGCGCGGGCGAGCGCCGCAACGAGCCCAACGGGTAACGCGCGACGCCCACGCCGCGAACCAAGGCCACCTCCGCGGTGGCCTTTTTTCATGCCCTCCTGCGCGTCGAATTCGACCGCAAGCCCCGGAGTGCGAGGGCCGGCGGAGATGTCTACAGTGAACCCGTCGATAATAGTCACCGTGAGGGTTCCAGGATGAACACCATGACGAGCGGCGCGGCCGCGTTGATCGAAAGCGATCCCCGCTGGGCGGCGGTCGTCGGACGCGACCGCAGCGCGGACGGCAGCTTCTTCTACTCCGTGCGCACGACGGGCGTTTATTGCCGGCCGTCTTGCGGCGCGCGCACGCCGAAGCGCGCGAACGTCACGTTCCACGCGAGCGCCGAGGACGCCGAGCGCGCAGGATTCCGTCCGTGCAAGCGCTGTCGACCCGACCGCCTGTCGCACGCGGCGGAGCAGACTGCGATGGTCGAAGACCTGTGCCGTTTCATCGAGACCGCCGAGCGCGTGCCGACGCTCGACACGCTCGCGGCACGCGCCGGCCTGAGCCCGTACCATCTGCACCGGACGTTTCGCGCGGTGACCGGCGTCACTCCGCGCGCGTATGCGGCTGCGCACCGCGCGCAACGCGTGCGCAATGCGCTCGCCGAAGGCGAAACGGTTACCAATGCCATCTACGATGCAGGCTACGGCTCGAACGGGCGCTTCTACGGCGAATCGAACGCGGTGCTCGGCATGACGCCGACGCGTTATCGCGAGGGTGGACAGGGTGCGGAGATCCGCTTCGCTGTCGGCGAATGCTCGCTCGGCTCGATTCTCGTCGCGCAGAGCGAGCGCGGCATCTGCGCCATCGCGATCGGCGACGATCCGGACCGATTGGCCCGTGACCTGCAAGATCGATTTCCGCGGGCGCGCTTCGTCGGCGGCGACGAAGCATTCGAGACGCTCGTCGCGAGGGTCATCGGCTTCGTCGAGTCGCCGAAGATCGGCCTCGAACTGCCGCTCGATGTTCGCGGCACCGCCTTTCAGCAGCGCGTCTGGCAGGCGATGCGCCAGATTCCGCCCGGCGACACGACGAGCTACGCCGAGCTCGCGCGGCGAATCGGGGCGCCGACCTCCACGCGCGCCGTCGCGGCCGCGTGCGCGGCGAACGTGCTCGCCGTCGCGATACCGTGTCACCGCGTCGTTCGCAGCGACGGTGGCTTGTCGGGTTACCGCTGGGGTGTCGAGCGCAAGCGCGCGCTGCTCGAGCGGGAGGCGCGCGACTGAGCGCGGTCGCACAATGAACGCGCGCTCGCGCTCGGAGCTTCGCGCGGCCGGGATGGCAGACGTCGAAGGTCGCATCGCCGCGATCGACTGGACGCGGCTTGCCGACGATCTCGACGCGGAGGGAGCCGCGGTCGTTTCACGACTGCTGGCGCCCGACGAGTGCACGGCGCTTGCATCGCTCTACGAGCAGAACGAACGGTTCCGCAGCCGGGTCGTGATGAGCCGCCACGGCTACGGCCGCGGCGAGTACAAGTATTTCGCCTATCCGCTGCCCGACCTCGTCGAGAACCTCCGTTCGGCGCTCTATTCGCGCCTCGTGCCGATTGCCAATCGATGGCACGAGACGATGGGCAGCGAGGTCCGCTTTCCGCCGCGGCACGCGCAGTTTCTCGCCCGATGCCACGCGGCCGGACAACGGCGGCCGACGGCGCTCCTGCTTCGCTACGTGGCGGGCGACTACAACTGCCTGCATCAGGATCTTTACGGCGAGCACGTCTTTCCGCTGCAGCTCACGATTCTGCTGTCGCAGCCCGGACGCGATTTCGATGGCGGCGCGTTCGTGATGACGGAGCAGCGTCCGCGCATGCAGTCGCGTCCGCAGGTCGTGCCGCTGCGACAGGGCGACGGCGTCGTGTTCGCCGTCAATCAGCGTCCCGTGCACGGCAGTCGGGGCTTTCATCGCGTCACGATGCGCCATGGTGTAAGCCGCCTTCGCGAAGGCGAGCGCTACACGGCCGGCATCATCTTTCACGACGCCGCGTGAGCCGATGATGACCGGGCTGTTCGACGTCGACGGCGCCGTGGTGCCGCTCGCTGCCGGCGCATCGCTGCTGCGCGGCTTCGCGCTCGCATACGAAGATCGGCTCGTCGCCGGCTTGTCGCAGGTGGTCGTTGCGGCGCCGTTTCGCCACATGCTGACGCCGGGCGGCTTCCGGATGTCGGTGGCGATGACGAACTGCGGCCCGCTCGGCTGGGTCTCGGACGTGCGTGGATACCGCTACGACGCCTGCGATCCCGACAGCGGCCTCCCATGGCCGGCGATGCCGGTGGCGTTCGTGGATCTCGCGACGCAAGCGGCGGCGTGTGCGGGTTTCGCGGACTTCGCGCCGGACGCGTGCCTCGTCAATCGCTATGATGCCGGTGCGCGTCTCACGCTGCATCAGGATCGCAACGAGCGCGATTTCGACGCGCCGATCGTTTCGGTCTCGCTCGGGCTTCCGGCGTTATTCCTCTTCGGCGGCCTGCGACGCGCGGAACGACCGCTGCGCCTGCCGCTTCGGCATGGCGATGTCGTGGTCTGGGGCGGAGCGTCGCGTCTTCGCCACCACGGTGTCGCCGCGATCAAGCCCGGACACCATACGCGTATCGGCGATTTTCGAATCAACCTGACGTTTCGCAAGGCCGGATGACGCGCCGGGTATGCGTCAACGGCAGTCCTGGCGCGGTTCCTCGTAGATCACGTGCTCGATGATCTCGGCGCGGTCGTCGGCGATCGCGTGCGAGTAATACGCGCCCTTCGTCGGCCGATAGGACGTCTCTCCCGGCGGCTTGAACCAGCGACCGATGCATCCGCAGGCGTCGCCGTTCCACGTTCGAGCGCGCAATCCCCTGCCCTGGAACATGAACTCGATGTAACAGCCGGCCGCGAGTACGCCGTGCGCCTGGGGGGTGCACCATGCACGCTCGCTTCCGGGAACGACGTGCAACTCGTGCGCGGCGAAGAATCCCGCCGCGCCGTCGTGATAGCCTTTCGCAGGCAGCAATGCAAGAGCCGCGCGATCATTGCGTGCAAGCGCCGCTTCGAGTGGCTTGTCCTGCGTGTACGCGCCAGCCGGCACCACGATCGCAACCAGCAGAGCGAGCGCGACTGGAACCCGCACGCCGATTGCGCGCATGCCCGGCAGGCCGCGCGCGCCGGCGTTCAGAGTGGTCTGATCTCGACCTTGCGGAACTTGACGACTCCGGCCGCCCACTGAAGCCCGATGTTGCCCCGCAAGGCGTTCGCCTTGTCGGTCTCGCCCGTCTGCACGCCGTTCAGCACGACGACGATGCGCGGGCCGCGCGCGGTGATTTCGTACGTGTTCCATTTGCCGCCCGCCTTCGGCATGTTCTTGATCGGCGACAGGTTCGTGATCGCGCCCGTTCCATACGTGGGATCGGGGCGCTGGTCGAAGATGTTGGCTTCGGTGCAGTTCGTGTCCTTGATGTCCTTGAGATCGGGGCAGCGCATGTAGATGCCCGAGTTGGCGTCGTCGCTGACCCAGAATTCGGCGCGAAGCATGAAGTCACCATACACCTTCTTGGTCATCAGGAAGCTGCTCTTGCCTTTTTCGCCGGTGTCCGCCTGCACGACGCCGTCGACGACGCGCCAGTTCGCATCGCCAATCCTGTCCCAGTGTTCGGTGAAGCCCTTGGGTCCGTCGAGAAGCGTCGTCCACCCGGCGTCCTGCGACGGTGCCGACATGTCGGCGCAGCCAGCGAGCGCCACGAGCGCGACTACGATGCTGCCTATGATGCGTTTCATCGC
>Ga0207652_10004849_pt1 | contig 10899 bp, 9 predicted proteins | sample KBSC63BmetaG_FD_184334 | JGI IMG/M metagenome (GOLD analysis project Ga0207652, IMG submission 184334) | Corn rhizosphere microbial communities from Kellogg Biological Station, Michigan, USA - KBS C6-3B metaG (SPAdes) (version 2) | ecosystem: Host-associated > Plants > Roots > Rhizosphere ...
GCCGGCGTCTTCGCGCTGTTCCTGCTCACGTTCGCGGGAATCCCGCTGACGTCCGGGTTCGCCGGCAAGTTCGCCGTCTTCTCGGCCGCCATCGCGGGCGGTGCCACGCCGCTCGTCATCGTCGGTGTCGTCGCCTCGGCGATCGCCGCGTTCTTCTACGTCCGCGTGATCGTGCTGATGTTCTTTAGCGACCCGGTGCCCGACGGCCCGGTGGTGGCCGTGCCGTCCGTGTTCACCGGGACCGCGGTGAGCCTGGGAGCGCTGTCGGCCGTCGTGTTCGGTATCGTGCCGGGCCCGGTGCTCGACCTGGCCAACCACGCGGCGACGCAGCTTTTCGTCCGATAACTCATTTCCCGCCCGTTACCCTGATGGCCGCCTGTCACTCCCCGCTCCGGGGAGACGGTGGCCATCAGCTACGCTGGGGGATTGGTAGAGCCAATTGCAGCTTTAGGGGGTACCAGGGGGTCGTTCCCCCGACGACAGAGCTGAGTTCGTACGCTGGGGTAAGCATGCCGACGACATGGAGTTAGTGTGACCTTCGCTGTTCCCGTCGACCTCGCCGACGCGGCCCTGGCCGCGGAGTTGGCCGAGGACCTCGCCGTCGTCGAGGCAGCCCTGCAGGACACCTCCTTCGGCGGGGACGAGATGTTCGCCGAGGTCTCCCGGCACATGATGCAGGCGGGCGGCAAGCGGTTCCGTGCCATGCTCGTGCTGCTCGCCGCGCGGTTCGGCGACTACCGCGACAAGCGGATCGTGCCGGCGGCCGTCGCCATCGAGCTGACTCACCTGGCAACGCTGTTCCACGACGACGTCATGGACGAGGCGTCGATCCGCCGCGGCCACGAGTCCGCCAACTCGCGCTTCGGCAACTCGATCGCCATCCTCGCCGGCGACTTCCTGTTCGCCCGGGCATCCCGCATCCTCGCCGACCTGGGGCCGGAGGCCATCAGGATCCAGGCGGAGACGTTCGGCCGCCTCGTCGACGGTCAGCTGCTCGAAACCGTCGGCGTGCGGCCCGGTGAGGACCCGCTCGACCACTACATGCACGTCATCACGGAGAAGACCGGGTCGCTGATCGCCACGTCCGGGCGGTTCGGCGCCATGTTCGCCGGTCTGCCGGACGAGATGTCGGACCGGATCTCGGACGCGTGCCTGCGGATCGGCGTGGCCTGGCAGCTTTCCGACGACATCCTCGACATCGCGTCGACCTCGGCGGAATCGGGCAAGGAGCAGGGCACCGACTTGCGCCAGGGCGTGCGGACGCTGCCGGTCCTCTACGCGCTGCGCGACGCCTCCACGGCACCGGACGCGGTCCGGCTGCGCGAACTGCTGCTCGACGGCGACCTCACCGACCAGGCGCTGCACGCCGAGGCCCTCGACCTGCTCCGCGGGTCGGCCGCGGTCGAGGAGGCCAGGGAGACGGTCCGGTCGTGGATCAGCGGCGCCCGGGATCTGCTGGCGCAGCTTCCCGAGGTCCCGGCCCGCGCCGCCTTCGAGTCCCTCTGCGACTTCGTCAACACCCGCACCGCCTAGGCGTTCCCGCCGGTGCTTGACCTCCTGTTACGGGAGAGCCGAGCATCGAGCCATGACAGCAGCAACGATCTCTCCCATCACCGAAGACGTCATCCGCCACGTTCACCGTCCACCTGACCGAGGCCAGCGGCGAGGCGGCCTGGACCGCCCGCGTCTTCCTGCAAATCGGCCCCGACGGCCGTGTTCAGGAGGACTACCACGTCGTGGTGAAGCAGCTGCCGCTCACCTGAGATCTCCGATCGCCAAGGGGACGCGGGTACTCGTGTAGCGGGGAACACGGGTACCCGTACTGTAGTTATGGGGGTCGAAAGAAGGAGTCACGGTGAGTATTTTCGGGTTCCGTAAGACGCAGATGGTCAGCGCGGAGGACGCCCTGCCGGGCCGACCGGAGTCGATGCCAGTGCCAGCCCTGCACGAGGTCCTGCACACGCCGCTGCAGGGTCCCTACCCCGAGGGCGCCGAGATCGCGGAGTTCGCGCTCGGCTGCTTCTGGGGCGAGGAGCGGAACTTCTGGCAGGTCCCTGGCGTCTTCACGACCGCCGTGGGTTACGAGGGCGGCTTCACGCCCAACCCCGGCTACGAGGAGGTCTGCACCGGGCGAACCGGCCACGCGGAGACCGTCCGGGTCGTGTTCGACCCGGCGAAGGTCTCCTACCAGCAGCTGCTGAAGGTGTTCTGGGAGTCGCACGACCCGACGCAGGGCATGCGGCAGGGCAACGACATCGGGACACAGTACCGGTCGGCGATCTTCTACCACAGCCCGGCCCAGCAGGCCGCGGCCGAGCAGTCGGCCGCCGACTTCCAGCAGCGGCTGCGCGAGCGCGGCTACGGCGACGTCACCACGCAGATCGTCCCGGCCAGCGATTTCTATTTCGCCGAGGACTACCACCAGCAGTACCTGTACAAGGTGCCGCACGGCTACTGCCCCGACCACAGCACCGGGGTGAGCTGCCCGGTCGGCCTCATCAAGGCCGACGACTAACCCGGGGACCGTCCCGCGTCCTGGGCGGCGAGAGGCCGGCCAGGACGCGGGACGGATCAGTGGCCGCTCAGCTTGTTCTTGGCGGCGGACAGGCCCGTCCAGTGCTTGGCGAGGGTCTTCTTCAAGATCCCGCCGTCCTCGGGTGCCCACGAGGTGGTGCGCGCCTTGAGGCTGCCCTCCTGGATCAGTTCGTACGCGTATCCCGCGATCGACTTGCGGGTCACCCCCGGCGGCAGCGACATCCTCCGGTAGCCGTGGTAGGTGTTGTCGCCCGTAAACATGAACACGCCCCGGTTGAACAGTGGCGCGATGGCCCGGGGCTCGTTCTTCGGGTCGGTGCGGATCAGCAGGGCGCCGTCCCACTCCGGCTTCCAGTCCTTGTTCATGTAGAGCAGGATGTTCAGGACGCGCAGCCAGTCCTTGTGCTTGGGGTGAATGTTGAAGTCGACGTGGGTGTCCAGGTGGCTGCCGTCGCCGCCCTGGTGGAAGCCGCCGCCGTGGAATGACGGGTCAATGAACAGCGTGCGGTCGGTGACCGTGCTGACGATCGTGGCGAACTCCTCGGACAGGAGGTAGTCGTAGTACGCCTTGCAGGCCGGACCCGCCTTCGCAAAGTCGGCCTCTTCCCGCTTGTCGCCGAAGACGTAGTCCTTCGAGTGGGCCATCCCCTCAATTGAGGGAAACTCCGCCAGCAACTGCTCCGCGAAGTTATTGTCGAGGAAGCCGTCGATGACCAGCAGCGGGAACGGATCCCCGGCCTTGAACTCCGCCGCGAGCGCGGACACGTCTTTCGCCCACGGTCCGAGTATTGAGTTCCCGTCCATGGAATCTCCATTCATGAGGGCTGTCAGCGAATATTGTAGTGGTGCTCAAGTTACTCTTAAGTGAGTGAAAACGGGCAACTTTGGGCATCGTCGGCAGGGTACGGGCCGCGCTTTACCAGATCTGAACGAAGTTCCGGTGCGGTCGCCGCGGCCCCCGCGGGGCGGACTGAGGGACCTTGGTAGCCAGTCCGGCCGTGGCCAGGCTAGTGTGACCTCCACCGACAGGCCAATGATCCGCATGTTCAACCTATTGCTTGGAGATCGATGTGCGAAGAAGTTCGCTCCGGCGCGTGCCGTCTGCTCTGGTGACAACGATGCTGCTGCCGGTGGTCGCCCGCGAGTTCTTCTCGCGCGACACGGGAAGTGAGTACGGTGTCGGGCTGCTGTGGAAGCTCCGGTTCCTCTACGTCGTGATCCGGAACAACATCCGCGTGGAGAGCGCGTCCAACTTCCTTTACCACCTGATCATGGCGGGCAAGATCCTGCGGATCCCCAAGGACCTGCCTGGTAACTTCATCGAGTGCGGCTCCTACAAGGGCGGCAGCGCCGTTAACCTCTCGCGCCTGGCGAAGAAGACTGGTCGTCGCCTGCACCTGTTCGACAGCTTCGAGGGCCTGCCGGAGCCCACGGCCGAGGACAAGGAGCACTTGGTGCTCTCGGAACTCCAGTTCCACACCTACGAAGGCGGCGCCTACGCGGGCTCGCTGCCGGAGGTGCGCGAGAACATCCGCAAGTACGGGGCACTCGACGTCTGCGAGTTCCACAAGGGATTCTTCAACGACACCCTGCCCGGATTCTCCGAGCAACTGGTGTTCGCGTACATCGACGCCGACCTGACGAGTTCGGTTAGGGACGCGCTGAAGTATGTGTGGCCGCTGCTGCAGGACGGCTGCTACCTGTTCACGGACGAGGCGCACCACACCGAGATCGCGGGCCTGTTCTACGACCCGGCCTGGTGGGCGGACGAACTGCACTCCACGCCGCCCGGACTTGTCGGAGGCGGCAACGGGCTCGGCCTGCTGCTGCACCCGGGTGGCTTCCGCAGTTCCCTCGGCTTCACCGCCAAGCTCAAAACGCAAGAACTCCCGCGCCGGGTTGGCTGAGTCCTCAGCGGACCCGCAGGTACTGAAGTACCAGGGTGATCGGCTGCCCCGGTGGCTGTGGCGAGAACCGGACATACAGGGCACCCGCGCCGCGGGTCAAGGACAGTGGGTATCTGTGCCCGCTTCGGCAGCTTCGTTAGCAAGGCCGACTAAACGGCTAGTGCGGGGCTCCGCGCGATCTGGGCTGCAAATTCGCGCGGCGCCTGGGGGTTAAGCTCCGGGCGCCGCCGAAATACTGTAGCTATGAACCGGGGGCGCGTCGCCACTGCTATCGCGCGGACGGCTCGGCGGCGCCGGGCCGCCGACTCCCGGACGACACGGCGGACCGCGGAGATGCGCACCCGGGTCCGCCTGATGATCGAGATCTCGGCGCGGGACGGCGTCTACCGGAAGGGCCTGCTGGCGGCGGCCAGCCGCCTCAGCCCGGAAGAAGCCGCGATCATCGCGGATCTGGAGCGGCACGGCCTGCAAGTGCCGCAACTGCGCGACGTGCTGTGCGGCGGCCATGTCATCGTTGACGACCCGGATCTGTATGAGAACTGGCGCTTTGCCCGGGTCAGCCATCAGCGCCTGTCCAGCCATCATCGCGACATCGACAAGGCGCTGTACCCGGATATCGGCATGCGCGGCCTGGTGGTGCGGGAAAAGCTGCACGGACGGACGGCACAAGGCACGTGGATGCAGCTCGAGAAGACGCCGGCCGTGTTCGGGAAACGCAAGCTGCCGAACCTGGACGACGTTCGCCACCTGATGGACTACATCACGTACCGGGTGACGCACAGCAACGTCGGCCCATGGGGGCTCTCGCGGTGGACGGAACGCCGTCCGATCTACCTGTCGCCTGACCTGGCGGTGCCCACCCCGCTGTCGCCGCCGGTCGCCGCGTCGCTCGCGACAGCACTGCGCCAGATCGAGGCGGACGACGACGTGACGGCGGCGTCGGGGAACCTGGCGCGGCGGTTCGCGCCGCCGGAGCGGACAGACCCGGCGCGGGAACTCGGCCGGTTGCTGAAGGGCCGGGCCGGACGAGGGTTGTTCGGCAACTCCGAAGTATGGGTCACGGAGGCCATGTCCCCGGTCGCCGCGACGATCCTGCGGTCGCCGCCGGCGCCGCCGCCCGCCTGGGTGCGGTCGGCCGGGGCGCCGCGGGCCGAACGGGGGTCGTCATGAGCGAAAGCGAGGGCCGTGGGCCGGTGCCACCGGGCTCGGCCCAGGCGCCGGCCGCGGTGCCAGAGGGACTTGTCGCGGCGGTCGTGAACCTGGTCAACACCGGGCCGGTGGAACTCGGCGCGTACACGGTCGCCGAGCTCACCGCGGTGGACGCGATCGTCGACTTCCTCGCCGCCCGGCCGTCGGACGAGGTGCTCGCCGAGGCCGTCCGCTCGCTGGCGGCGCGGAAGCTGCTGGTCGCCGGGTCCACGGCGGAGCAGGTTGAGGTGCGGGGCGACCTGGGCATCGCGGCGGCGTTCCAGCAGCGGGCCCGGATGGTCCTCGACGCCCGGGCGACCGGGACCGAGCCGGGCGAGCCGTGGCGGATCCTGCTGCTCCCGCAGCCGGAACGCATCACGATGATGGTCCGCATCGACGCCCTCGGCGTCCACGAGATCAGCCTGCGCAAGCTGGGGGAGGCACTGAAACTCCTCGCCGCGTGGCTGCCAAGGGGACGGGCGGCCGACCCGAACGCCGGGCGTGACGCCGACGCGGTGCTCGCGGCGGCCGAGCGTTCCGCGCTGATCACCGTCACCGGGTACACCGCGCAGGGATCGGCCGAGACCGCCGGGACAAGCGCCGACCTGGTGCTGGCGCGCAGCGACGGCCAGCTGCACGCTTTCTCCCCCGACCCGCAGGACGCGGCGAAGCTGCGGCCGGGCGCCCTGGCCGGCCAGGACACGGTCGAGGCGCTGGCCGGCATGCTCGCCCCACCGGTCGAAAGCGGTCGCGGGTGAGACGAGCCGGGGGATGGGAATCACCTGCGAGGGGTGATGCCGACCGGTAAGCGCGGCGCGACGCTTGGTGCGGTCTTACGGAGACGTGGACGGCCGGGCGTTGCCCGCCCGTGCCCAAGGAGGTCGGGATGGTAGATCAACGTCAGGAAGAAGTTCTCGTGCAGCCTATGGATATCGGAAGGGACGCCATGGCGAACAACAACGCGGCAACCCGTCGGCCGACCATGGACTGGCCTGAGGTCAATTCAGGGCCGCTCATGGTCGGGGGGATCCTGATCGGGGTCGGCGCCCTGGTGGCGCTGGCGGGCGTGGCCGTCGCCGGGAGGCACGTATTCGCGGCCACCCGGGCGTGGGTGAACGAGCTTGAGACCCCGCCCGACCAGGTCGCCAGGCTCAAGTGGGAGCAGGCCAAGGCCGCCGCGGCCGCCGGCCAGGCCGCCTGGCGGAAACACCCGAACGCTGAAGTCCGCCTGGTCCGCAGCGCGAACTCAGCCTCTTAGCGGGGGCTGGCTAGGCGACTTCCCAGGTGTCGTTGCCTGCGAGCAGCTTGGCCAGGTCACCCTCGCCGCCGGCGCGGGCGGTCTCGATCTGGGCGGCCATCGCGTCGTCGTAAGACCCGCGCTCGACCGAGCGGAACACGCCGACCGGGGTGTGGGTGAAGTCGTAGCTGTCGAGCCGGGACAGCGCGAAGGCGTACGCCGGGTCGGCCAGCGTCGCGTCGTGCACGATCAGCTCCGACTCGGGCACCGAGGAGGCCAGCACGGTCTGGATGGACCCGTACGGTCCGTAGGTGAGGCCGAGCGACCCGTCGGGGCCGAAGCGGATCTGCTCGCCGTGCGCCAGGCGGATGAGGCCCGGCGCCTTCGGCTCCTTGACCGGGGCGAACGCGTCGTCGTTGAAGATCGGGCAGTTCTGGAAGATCTCGATGAACGCCGAGCCCTTGTGGTCGGCCGCCGCGCGCATCACCGACTGGAGGTGCTTGCGGTCGGAGTCGACCGAGCGGGCCACGAACGACGCCTCCGCGCCGAGCGCGAGCGACAACGGGTTGAACGGGTGGTCGAGCGACCCGTAGGGGGTGGACTTGGTGACCTTGCCCTGCTCCGAGGTCGGCGAGTACTGGCCCTTGGTCAGCCCGTAGATCCGGTTGTTGAACAGCATGATCTTGATGTTCACGTTGCGGCGCAGCGCGTGGATCAGGTGGTTGCCGCCGATGGACAGCGCGTCGCCGTCGCCGGTGATCACCCAGACCGACAGGTCCTGCCGCGACGCGGCGAGACCGGAAGCGATCGCCGGGGCCCGGCCGTGGATCGAGTGCATGCCGTAGGACGACACGTAGTACGGCAGCCGGGAAGAGCAGCCGATGCCGGAGACCACGACCACGTTCTCCCGCGGCACCTCAAGCTCCGGCAGGAACGCCTGGAAGGCCGCGAGGATGGCGTAGTCACCGCACCCGGGGCACCAGCGGACCTCCTGGTCGGACTTGAAGTCCTTCGCCCCCAGGCCCGCCGCCTGCGGAACCAGGGTGAGGGAACGGAGTCGGTGGCCTCCGTTCGGGATAATCTCGCTGTTTTCACTCATGGGAGAGCACTTCCTCGATCGCCTCGGCGAGCTCGGCCGCACGGAACGGCAGGCCGCGGACGCGGTTGTAGGAGATCACGTCGACCAGGAACTTGCCGCGCAGCAGCAGCGCGAGCTGGCCCAGGTTGATCTCCGGGACGAGCACCTTGTCGTACCGGCGCAGCACCTCGCCGAGGTTGGCGGGGAACGGGTTCATGTGCCGCAGGTGCGCCTGAGCGACGCCCAGGCCCGCGCGGCGGGCGCGGCGGACCGCGGCGCCGATCGAGCCGTAGGTGGAGCCCCAGCCCAGGACGAGCAGCCGCGCCTCGCCGGACGGGTCGTCGACCTCAAGCGGCGGGATCGAGCTGGCAATGCCCTCGACCTTGGCCGCCCGGGTGCGGACCATCAGGTCGTGGTTGTCCGGGTCGTAGGAGATGTTCCCCGAGCCGTCGGCCTTCTCGATGCCGCCGATGCGGTGCTCGAGCCCTGGCGTGCCGGGGATCGCCCACGGCCGGGCCAGCGTCCGCGGGTCGCGGGTGAACGGCTGGAAGTCGGACCCGTCGGCGGGCTTGTCGCCTGGCGTGGCGAAGGCGAACTCGGCCGACAGGTCGGGCAGTTCCGCGATGTCGGGGATCCGCCACGGCTCCGAGCCGTTGCCCAGGTACCCGTCGGACAGCAGGATGACCGGCGTCCGGTAGGTGACCGCGATCCGTGCGGCCTCGATCGCCGCGAAGAAGCAGTCCGACGGGCTCTGCGCGGCGACGACCGGAACCGGCGACTCGCCGTTCCGTCCGTACAGGGCCATCAGCAGGTCGGTCTGCTCGGTCTTGGTCGGCATGCCGGTGGAGGGGCCCGCGCGCTGCACGTCGACGACCACGAGCGGGAGCTCCACGGAGACGGCCAGGTTGATGCTCTCCGCCTTGAGCAGCATGCCGGGGCCGGACGTCGTGGTCACCGCGAGCGATCCGCCGAACGACGCGCCAAGCGCGGCGCTCGCCGCGCTGATCTCGTCCTCGGCCTGGAAGGTGCGGACGCCGAACTTCTTGTGCTTGGACAGCTCGTGCAGGATGTCCGAGGCCGGCGTGATCGGGTAGGAGCCAAGGAACAACGGCAGCTTGGCCAGCTGCCCCGCCGCGATAAGACCGTAGGCGAGGGCGAGGTTGCCGGTGATGTTCCGGTAGCGGCCGGGAGCGATCGTGGCCGGCTTGACCTCGTACCGGACCGCGAAGTCCTCGGTCGTCTCGCCGTAGTTCCAGCCGGACTGGAACGCGGTCACGTTCGCCTTGTAGATCTCCGGCCTCTTGCCGAATTTCGCTTCGAGGAAGCTCAGCGTGCCCTCGGCCGGGCGACCGTACAGCCACGACAGCAGGCCGAGCGCAAACATGTTCTTGGCGCGCTCGGCGTCCTTGCGGCTGAGGCTCTGGTCCTCGAGCGCCTTGACGGTCAGCGACGTCAGCGGCACCGGGTGCAGCTTGTAGCCGTCAAGCGAGCCGTCCTCAAGCGGGTTCTTCTCGTAGCCGACCTTGGTCAGGTTGCGCTTGGTGAACTCGTCGGTGTTGACGATGAGCTCCGCGCCGCGCGGCAGGTCCTTGAGGTTCGCCTTGAGCGCCGCCGGGTTCATGGCGACGAGCACGTCCGGCGCATCGCCTGGCGTCAGGATGTCGTGGTCCGCGAAGTGCAGCTGGAAGCTGCTCACGCCGGGCAGCGTCCCGGCGGGGGCGCGGATCTCGGCGGGGAAGTTCGGGAGCGTGGACAGGTCGTTACCGAAGACCGCGGTCTCCTGGGTAAACCTGTCACCGGTGAGCTGCATGCCGTCACCGGAGTCTCCCGCGAAACGGATGATTACGTGGTCAAGCTCCTGGACCTGCTTGGTCACAGCGCAAAGCCTCCTCCGCACGCCAGGCCGGGCCCTGGTTCAGCACCACCCCTTTGGCCGGGGGCGTGAGTGCAGGACGCATAAAGTTTACGCGGACCTGGCTGCCCCTTGGCCGTGTGATTAGCCTCACCTCGGCGTCCCTTATGCCACATTTCTGTAGCCGACATCAATTTTAGTGTAGAGCAAAGCAGATGTCTGCCCTTGGCCGGTGGCGGTGTGACGTGCGGAAACCTCCGGGCCCGCTGGGCCGTTGAACAGGTTGTGCTGGCCGCCGCCCGGCCAACGGTGGAGGTCAGGGCGTGGTGACGCTAGTGTCATGTCAGGAGGGGTCACGATGCGCTGCTACGGGCTGCGCGCGGCGCTGTTCGTCGCCGCGCTGTGCGCGGCGCTGCTATCGGGCGCCTCACTCTGGCTCGGGCTCGTCGGGGCCGCGGCCGTCAGCGCGCTGCTCGTCGCCCTCGGCTGGATCATCTACTTTCATTCCGAACGGACGGTGCTCGCCGCCCTGCGCGCCCGCCCCGTCAGCGAGGTCGAACGCCCCGACCTGTACCGGATCGTCCGGGAACTGGCGTTCTCCGCGCATCTGCCGGTGCCGCGGCTGTTTGTGTCGCCCGCGTCGCAGCCCAACATCCTCACCGTCGGCTACAGCGCCAGGTCGGCGGCCGTGTGCTGCACCGAGGGGCTGCTGCGGCTGCTGACCCTGACCGAGCTGCGCGCGGTGCTCGCCCACGAGCTGGCGCACGTCGCCCGCCGGGACGTCGCGGTCTCCTCGTGGTCTGCCGGGCTCGCGTCACTGGTGGCGTCCTGCCCACTGATCGCGGTGCTGCTGCACATCACCGTCCCGTCCGGGCGCGAGTACTGCGCGGACATCGACGGGGCCCTGCTGACCGGCGACCCGCTGGCCCTGGCGAGCGCGCTGCGGAAGATCGACACCGCGACCTCGGCGCAGCCGCTGCGGCCGCACGGCACGCTGGCGGCCGCCAGCCACCTGATGATCGCCCACCCGTTCCGGCCCGACGGCATGGGCGGGATGCTGAGCACCCACCCGCCGACCAGCGAGCGGGTCCGCCGTCTGGAG
>Ga0207652_10004851_pt1 | contig 10896 bp, 9 predicted proteins | sample KBSC63BmetaG_FD_184334 | JGI IMG/M metagenome (GOLD analysis project Ga0207652, IMG submission 184334) | Corn rhizosphere microbial communities from Kellogg Biological Station, Michigan, USA - KBS C6-3B metaG (SPAdes) (version 2) | ecosystem: Host-associated > Plants > Roots > Rhizosphere ...
TTCTGGCCGAAGCCAGCGGTATCTTCCTCCCACTCCCCAACGGTGTGCTTGAGGAGATCATGCAGGATTTTCCCGGTTTGCGGAAATTTATGGAATCATAATCTTAACAGACGATAAAAAGGCACTGTTCGTAAAAAGTGCCTTTTTATCGTCTGTTAAGCACCTTCCTACACGTTATTGTCGCTCGGCGGTGTCTCCTGGAAGCGGGACGCGATTTCCGATGGCTCCTCTGGAGCGATGGTCAGCGGAACGGTCTTGGGCTTGAAGGGATGCGCGGGCGCGCTCACGCCAGTCTCCTGCAGGATCGTCTGGAGTTGCGTGGCATCGATGGTCTCCTGGCGGCGCAGTTCTTGCGCGATGCGGTTAAGCGTCTCGCGATGTTCCTCCATGACCTGGACCGTCTGCGCGTAAGCTGTGCGGACGATGCGATCAACCTCTTCATCGATGAGCTGAGCCGTCTCTTCGCTGTAATCGGTTGGCGCGCCAGTGTCACCGCCGCCCGCGAAGGGACTCTGCCGCTCGCTGAACGAGATGGTTCCCATACGCTCGCTCATGCCCCAGCGTGTGACCATCTGGCGAGCCAGCATCGTGACGCGCTGGAGATCGTTCTCGGCTCCGGTGGTGATACGTCCAATCGCGACCTGCTCGGCGGCTCGTCCACCCAGGCCATAGGTGATCTGGGAGAGCAGGTACTCTTTTGAGTAGTTATAGCGATCATCGATCGGCGTGGACATCGTAACGCCTAGCGCCTGACCACGCGGTACAATCGTTACCTTCGTGATGGGATCGCCATGCTCTGAGAGCAGACCGGCCAGCGCGTGACCGCCTTCGTGGAAGGCCACCACGTTCAAATCCTCTTCGTTCAGCACCAGCGGGCGTTCCGCACCCAGCAGAATCTTATCCAGCGCCTCAAGGAAGCACTGCTGATTCACCTGGTCCAGATCGCGGCGAGCAGCCAGGAGCGCGGCCTCGTTGACCAGGTTGGCGAGATCAGCACCGACCATGCCAGGCGTGGAGCGTGCCACTGTCACCATGTCAACATCGGGGCCAAGCGGCACGTTGCGGGCGTGAATTTTGAGGATGGCCAGACGCCCATTCCAGTCGGGACGATCTACCGTGACGCGGCGATCGAAGCGACCGGGACGCAACAGTGCCTGGTCCAGTCCATCGGGGCGGTTGGTCGCGGCGATAACTACGACAGCCTGGTGCGTATCAAAGCCGTCCATCTCGACCAGCAACTGGTTCAACGTCTGCTCACGCTCATCATTGCTATTAATGCTGGAGCCACGTTGTCGGCCTACCGCGTCGATTTCATCAATAAAGATGATGCTTGGCGAAGCCTTCTTGGCCTGCTCAAAGAGGTCGCGCACGCGGCTGGCACCCACGCCAACCAGCACTTCGACAAACTCGGAGCCGGACATCGAGAAGAACGGCACGCCTGCCTCACCGGCAACAGCCCTGGCCAGCAGCGTTTTACCAGTTCCCGGAGGGCCGACCAGCAGGACGCCGCGCGGGATCTTGCCGCCCAGCCGCTGGAATTTGTGCGGCGTTTTCAGAAACTCGACTACTTCTTGCAGCTCGTATTTCGACTCATCGACTCCAGCCACATCAGCAAAGGTTGTACTTGGACGATCCTCCAGAATCAGTTTCGCGCGGCTCTTGCCAAAGCTGAAGATGCCTTGCTGTCCCTGTCCGGCGCGGCGCGTAAAGAAGAAGAACAGGCCAATGATGAAAGCCAGGGGAACAACCCAGATCAGGATATTTACCCAGAAGCTATTATCGACCGGCTGCTGACTGATGACCGTCGTCGAAACGGCGCAGGTTGGCTTATTGGAGGTCAGCGCGGTAATTAGATTGGTGTCGTTAAACGGCATCTGGGTCACGTGGAACGATTTCTGGTTCTGAACCGGCGTGCAGAAATCGCCAGTGATGTCAGTTGAGCCGGTGATCGTCGCGGTTTTGATGTTGCCCTTGTCGATCTGTTGATAGAATTCGCTATACGGCATGTCCAGACGTTGTGGCGAACTGCTGTTGTTACTGGCGTTATTAAAAAAACCGAACAGCCAGATGCCGAGCATCAAAAGAACAACCACGAGCAGCCAGCGATTGAGCGAAGATGCGCTCCGGCGTGGCGGCTGTCCATCCGGCCCCTGATTCTGATTTGGGCGCAACTGGTTCTGCGGTCGCGGCCCAGGCGCGTTGCCATTGTTATTCTGGAGCCAGAATATTCTGGCCAGTACATTTTTCATAGAAAAGCCCTTTGCTTTCTGACCGCTCCTGTGTCGCGGAATCGTTCAAGCGGTTTATTCACTGCCACAAATTCTCCAGGCAGGGTGGACCATAATGAAATGATATCTCCGAGTATTATACCTTATGCGCGCCCCCGAATGCACACAATGGAGATACGAGATAGGTTGTTTGGATAGAAACTAGCAATCCAAAAATCGCTGCCTGAGAAAAGTCGTGAATGTCCGCATTTCTTCCTGATATTCTTGTAGCTTGCTTGCTCTCGTCTCGCGTGGTTCACCAATCAATGTTGAGGCTCCCTGGCTTTCCAGAATACTACAGGCGGGCGTTCGCTCATACACGACCAGTAGACGATCATAGGATGGTCGATAGGCAGCGTAAAATGCCGCGAGATATTCCAGAAGCCGCCGTTTATCTTCTGCATGCAACATTTCAGCCTGCCGTCTGAGGCGATTAGCTTCGGCATAAAGAGCATTGGCTCCCTGGGTATGTTCCGCTTGCTCACCCTGAGCAAAAAGACGAGCAGCCTGCCGTTTGGGTATATCAGCTTCAGGTGTCACAAACGTAATCCAGGGTGCAGGTTTACCATGGTCTAGATGGCCCTCACAGCTCTGCTGTGTATGAAAACCTAAAGCATTGAAGACAACGACACTTGCAAAAATTCCAGGATCAATGCCCATACCAAGCTGGTCAGTAATCTGACTCATTGATCTTGTGATTTCTTCAAAAGACGCGAGCGTTTGCATATAGTTGCTACACATGGCAGAAACCGGGCGGCTGAGGAGTCGTATATGGTATACTATCCTCAACCGCGCTGGTTTCAACAGTGTGTCCTCTGTATGGATCAATGGGTGAGTGAAGCGGTGGGTCAGACCGCCCCACTCATTAGCTGAGATCTAGAGACTAAATCTCGCCAGAACCATTGCAGCGAGAACAGATTTTGTATTGCACGCCTGCTCCTCTACATGAGGGGCAGGTGACAAGGGTGGTATTGCCATCTTTGTCTGTGCTGTACACTTCGCCCGTTCCTTCGCAACGTTTGCAATCAATTGCAACGTCACCGCTGCCTCCACACTTCGGACATGTTGCCATGTATGTTTCCTCCTTTCGCATATATTTAGAAGAGCTTTCTGCTCTTCCACGTGCAAATATAGCATGGTTTGATATATTTTATCAATTAATAAGTGTAAATATAAAAGAAAACTTCTTGATTGTTCTACGTTCAAGGAGAGGAAAAGTTAGAGTGGCTATAGACGTTCGACGATGCGGCGCACTCGTTTATCAACTTCTTCGCTTGTCTGTACGCCTTCACAGCCAAGATAGCGCGCAAAATGCTTCATGGCCGCGCTCAGGGCGTGGAGCATGGCGGCGTCTGGTTTGAGATCGGCTTCCCACCACCAGCGCGTGATGGTCCAGATGCCTTTTTCCAGGCGCGAATCGAGACGGGCGATAAAGCGATTGCCGTAGAAGACAGGGAGAACGTAATAGCCCCAGGTTCGCAAGTGTTCGGGCTTATAGACTTCCCAGATATAGTCAAAGCCGAAGATCTGCTGCACACCCTTGCGATCCCAGAGAAAACTATCCAGCGGCCCCAGGAAAAGCGCGCGTGGCTCTAATGGTGGTTGGTCGAGCAGCTTGAGCATCGGGGCATGGGCATAGAAAAGCTGTGGTTTGGCATCGATTTGGACCGGTACCAGTGTTCCCGCGTTTACCAGTTCGGTCAGCGCCTGTTTGCGTTGCGCGGCAGCGCCACAGGCCGACCAGATGGCCGCTTCGGCATTGGGACGCATTAACCCGACAGCCTGAAAACGACGTGCTACGATCCAGCGATAATACGCGGCCATGTCGAGCAGGGGAGGTTGCTCAAAGTGCTGGTGAGGAATGACGCGCCCGGCACGATCGTAATAATGTCGTCCATTGCGGCGATGATGCGTCACCAGGTCGCCCGTGACCCAGAGCGCGCGCAAAATTCGTTTAGCCTGAGTCGCGCCAGCCCAGGAACCAGGAGCGTGCACGCTTTTCTTCTCAAACTCCAGCGATGAGAGCGGCCCGCGTTCGTCCAGAGCGCGTAGAATTGCTGCGACCGCTCCTGCCTCAGTCTGCATAATCTCGCTATCGTGATACGGGCGATGGTGCTCGCGAGTCAGTGCGCGCTTCGGCCAGTCTTCGATCGGGACGAGGCAAGCCTGTTTATCCCAGGCGTCGTAAACAAGGCGCTTTTGATAAGCGATCTCCTGCCAGTCATCCACGCGGTAGCCGGGAACTCGCGCCTGTAATACCAGGTCGGGATTGCGTCCGACCGGATTGAGCGGATCGTACTGGACCGTACCCAGGCGAGTGAAGACGCCGGGTAGATCGGTTGGCGTGAAATGATAGGTGGCGAGCAGGTTGCGGGCCTGCTCGCTGGAGAGTTGTACAGTGTGTGTTGTCATGGTTGCTGCGCTCGTTGTTCTATAATTCAATCTCGTGAGCAGGTTGGACTTTCACCTGGTGCTCGCCAGCCCAGAAGCCGTTCAACGTCTCATTATAGAAGGCAATGATTTTTTCGGCTGGCAGCGTCTCACTATCATCGGTTGTGTGGGCATCGCTGGCCAGCACCACATCATAGCCCTGCGCGGCGGCACGGCGCACGCTGGTATCCACGCAATATTGCGTCTGTCCACCCGTAATGACCAGGCGCGTGATACCCCGTTTCTCTAGCTCAGCCTGCAAAGAGGTCTCGTGAAACGAATCGGGCGACATTTTCTGCACGACCGGTTCGCCTTCCTGTGGCTCGATAGCTTGGAGGATTGGCCAGTAAGGCGAGCCTTGTACCAGATAGTTTCCTTTGGAATCGTTGTGCTGCACATAGATCACTGACGTACCGCTTTCACGGGCCTGTTTCAGCAGCAAGTTAATGGCTTTCACAACCTCATCACGTTGATAAGCTTCGCCGATCACGCCAACCTGGGCATCAATCACTACCAGAGCCGTCTTTTCGCTCATTGCTTTGTCTCCTTTGTGAGTACATATGTTTGAAACTCTATAGACTACTTTGTTCATCTCCCTTGAGTTTACCAGGAAAAGCGGTTAGAATCGTGCCTGTATAGACGAAATAGCTTTGTGAAATGAGGAACGATGCCATGTATTTTCCTGCCACCCGTGTCCTGACCATTCTGGAGATGTTGCAGGCACGCCAGAGATTAAGCGGGCCAGAACTGGCCGAGCGCCTGGAAGTGAATACGCGCACCGTACGCCGCTATATCACGATGTTACAGGATCTTGGCTTCCCGATCGAGGCCGAGCGCGGGCGGTATGGCTCTTATCGTTTGCGCCCCGGCTTCAAGCTACCTCCGTTGATGTTTACTGAAGAAGAGGCGCTGGCCCTGACGCTTGGACTGCTGGCCGCGCGCCGCCTGGGTCTGATCGTCAGCGCGCCGGCAGTCGAGGGAGCGCTGGCGAAGGTCGAGCGTGTGCTGCCGCCGATGCTGCAAGAGCGCGTGCGTGCTGTACAGGAGACGCTGAGCCTGACCTTTCCGCCAACCAGCACAACGCCCCGCATAGAGACGCTGCTCACCCTCTGTAACGCGGCCCAGCAGGAGCGCCAGGTCTCCCTGGGTTATCAGACCTGGGATGGCAAAGAGAGCGCGCGCGAAGTGGATATTTACGGTGTGGTCTATCGCGCGGGCTACTGGTATTGCACCGGCTACTGTCATCTTCGTCAGGATTTGCGCGTTTTCCGCCTGGATCGCATTAACAGCGTCGAGATGTGCGCCGAGACGTTCACGCGTCCGCTCGATTTCGATTGCGTCGATTACGTGATGCGTTCGCTGGCCACCACGCCGATTACCTGGCCCGTTGAAATTTTGCTGGAAACAACACTTGCCGAGGCGCAACGGCATATCTCCCCAGCGGTAGCGACACTTGAAGAGACGCCTCAGGGCGTGATCATGCGCTGTTCGGTTGGACATCTGGACTGGCTGGCCGAAGAGATGCTGCCCAGACTGCCCTGGCCCTTTATCGTCATTCAGCCGCCAGAGTTACGCACGGAACTGCACAGGGTGGCGGCGCGTATCGAACTGATGGCCGGGCGCACATTACCAGAAAATTAGAGAAATGCGTTTGCTGTGAATGTAGGGCCGCTCCTTGCGCGGCCCGGTCCCTGCGAATGTAGCACCGCATCGAGGATGAAACAGGTAGCGCGCGGCGCTACAAAGCTAATGTTTTTTGCGTTTCCGTTGATACATCAGGCGCACCGCTTTTTCGTGAATGCGGTTGGCGGGCGCGTACTCGTGATCGAATTGCAGGGCGCGCTCAGCAGCTACCACCGCCTCGCGATAGCGTTCCAGGCGAAGCAAATTGTCGGCGCGGATCATCAGGTAGCGAATATTTGTGGGTTCGAGGGCCAGCAGTTGATCGATGGCGGGCATGGCCTCCTCGAAGCGCGCCTGACCACGCAGTGCGCACATCTGGCAATCCCAGGCAAAGACGTCATCTGGAGCAAGCTCTACCAGTTTGGAACTGACCTCAGACAGTTGCACGTATTCACCAAGGGTTCGCAGTGCGTAGGCGATCAGGTTGAGTGAGGCAAGATCGTCGGGGGCGATTTCAAGGGCGTGGCTCATTGTCTCTACAATCTCTTGCAAACGACCATATTTGCGGAGAATCTCGCCCTTTACCTGTAATCCAAGCAGATGATCCGGGTCGGCCTGCAACGCGCGTTTTACTGCCTCCAGCGCTTCAAAAGGACGTTCCATGTGCATGAGGGCCAGCGCTTTATTGGTCCAGCAGCGCGGATCGGTCTGATCCAGTTCAATTGCGCGTTCAGCGTAACGCAGCGCTTCGGGCAGATGCTGTTGCAAGAGTTGCTGCCCGCTCCGATTGAACCAGGCCAGCGCCAGATTGGTATCGAGCAGGAGCGCCTGGTCATTGGCGATCGTGGCTTCGGAGATGCGCTCAAGCTTTTGCAGGGCGCGGGCTTTGCAGGCCAGCGCCTCCGCCGAGGCTGGATTCAGCCTGACCGCGCGCTGTGCAAGTTCGTACATCCGCTCATACTCGCCTGTTTGATCCAGGACCAACGCCAACCCGATCAACGCCTCGCTATCCTCCTCGTCCTGCTCAATGAGGTGAGTAAAAGCCGCGCTGGCCTCCTGCCAACGCCGCTGGCGTAGATATTCGCGGCCCCGTGTTTGCAACTCTTCGCGCTTTTCCGGTGTATCTACCATTCCGCTCTCTTCCACTCTCGTTTGCCCCTCAGCTCTTTCCTGGATTAACTCTGCTCGCTCATCCAACGTCAACTGGCCTCCTGCTCTCCATTATTTATCTCGCTATTATAACATTTCAATCCTGTTGAGGAACCGTGCCCCTGATTGTGTATCGTCGCAAATTGCAAGGCCTATTATCGCATTCTTCTCCCACGTGGGCAAGTAGTCCATGCCTTTTAGTTGCTCTGCCTGCTTCACACACAGAAAAAACCCGCGCTCAACATGCTGAACGCGGGCGAAATGGTATTTGGACGAGTCGGCCTAACTGCCGAGGATTTGCGTAATGGTCGTATGTATCTGACTGGATGGGATGGCGAAACCGATCCCGTTGGCAGGTGTATTGGTTTCGCTATTGATTGCTGAAAGGGTGGGGATACCCACAACCTGTCCTTGCAAGTTGATTAAGGCCCCGCCGCTATTGCCTGGATTGATCGCCGCCGAGGTCTGGATCAGGCCGTTCAGGGTGACGCTGTTCGATTCTTGCGCTGTACGGTCGAGCGCGCTCACCACACCTGTGGTTGCGGTCCCGCTATAGCCAAGCGGGCTGCCAATTGCCAGCACTTCTTGACCAACGACGAGTTGAGAAGAATCGCCCAGGATTGCGACCGTCATTGAGGCGAATGGCTGGATGCGAATGATCGCCAGATCATGTGCCGGGTCGGTTCCCACCAGTTGCGCCGTTTCCTGTTTCCCGGTGTTGAGCACAACGGTGAGTGAACTGGCACCATTGACCACGTGATTATTCGTGACAATATCGCCCCGGTTATCGATGATGATCCCCGATCCGATCGATTCGCCCTGCGCCAGCCTCCCCTGGATCTGTACGACCGCCGGTTGTACCTTCGCGATGGCCGCCTCTTGCGCAGTCTCCAGGTTATCAGTAGAGCCATTCACAGCGGGGGCTGAGGTCGTGGTTGGCGCTTTTGAACCCGTGGCATTTGCCTGAGTGTGAGCGAAAGTCCAGCCTGAGAATAGGCCAACCCCAAAGACCAGGGCAATCAGGCAAACGAGTGCGCCGATTGTGACTGTACGCCAGCCAGAGCGTTTCGGTTTGTGTGGCACCGGTTGGGCGAGCGGAACGCCCGGTTGCGGCAACGCGGCGTGCTGTACCCACAAGGGAGCCTGAACATTCGGGATCTTATCCGTCACCGGCAAGACTTTTTCCGCTGGAGCAGGTGCCAGCATTGGTTGCCCCGGCTGAGGAGTAAGAGGTGTTTGCACCACCGCTTGCCTTGGCTGAGGGGTAGGAAGCAGCGCTGGCTGCCCCGGCTGGGGAGTGTAAAGCGGCTGTCCTGGTTGCGCGGCTGGAGTATACATTGGTTGTCCTGGCTGGGCTGGAGACGCCTGTACAGGTTGACCCGGTTGCGCGACCGGTTGAGTTCCATATGGTGTATATAGTGAGTAAAGGTGTTGTTGTTTTTGTGCTTCTGATTGGTTATCCTGCATAGAAATGTCCACTCCTCTTTCTGCAAGAAGATATTCTGCAAACTTACTCTTTCAACGATCCTCAAACACTTCATCAATGATCTACTTAGAGAATAGCGCGCAATCATCAAAGAACAGGCAGATAAATCTAAAAGAAATGTAAAGAATTTCGTCAGAGAAGGCAGAAATTTCCTGGTAAACCAATGGTGAATGTAGGGCGGCTCCCATTGGCATCAAGTGAAAGTGAAGCGCGTGCCTCAAACATGGGTGCGGCGGCGAGCAGGGCGGGCACGAGGGGCGCCCGTACTATGGTACGAAGATGTGTTCCGTTCAAAGATTCTCGCGTGAAGGAGACCTGAGCTTCTCTCGACGGTCTCATCTCACGTGACCGCCTCGCCCGACCAACCAACCTCGTCCATAGTACGGGCGCCCCTTGCGTGCGCCCTGCTCGCCGCCGCACTCCTCTCGCCCCAATGTGAGAATCTTGCTCTATCGCTCGACCACGCCCAGGCCCGGGCCTTCCGGCAGGATCAATTTTCCATCCTCGACCTTGACCCCGGTGTAGGGATCATCGTCTACCAGCAGATGTCCGTCCAGGTCGGCGTAGTCGAGGAGCGGCGTCAGATGGGCGGCGGCGGTAATCGAGAGAGAGCTTTCGATCATACAGCCGATCATAATTTTGAGATTATGCGCGCGGGCCACGTGAATCATCTTCAGCGCGTGATGCAGCCCACCGCATTTCATCAGCTTGATATTGATGCCATCGGTACACTCGGCCACACGCGGGATGTCCTCGACCGTGATGCTGCTCTCGTCGGTGATGATCGGCAGCGGCACGTGTTCGCGCACATATTTCAGTCCTGCCAGGTCGTGAGGCGCGACCGGCTGTTCGACAAATTCGATTCCGAATTCGGCCAGCTCGTTGATTGCGCGTACCGCCTCTTTGGGCGTCCAGGCGGTATTGGCATCGACGCGAATCACCGCGTCCGAAACCTCGCGAATGGCTTTCAGGTTGGCTACGTCGTTTTTTGTCCCGACCTTGATCTTGAGAATGGGGTACTCGCGCGCTGCCAGGGCCTTCTTCGCCATATTCTCCGGTGTGTCAATGCCGATGGTGAACGAGGTCAACGGTGTTTTGGCGGCGCTCAATCCGAACAGTTTATAGACCGGCACGTTGAGCAATTTGCCTACAAGATCGTAGAGGGCCATATCGATCGCGGCCTTCGCGGAAGGATTGAGACGAATGACATGATTGAGATGGTCCAGTGTCTCTTCGAGCGCGAAAGGATCATTGCCCAACTCGTCCGCCATCTTCGCCAGCGCGGCCAGTACGGTGCCGCGATCCTCGCCATAGTGCGCTGAGGGCGCGGCCTCGCCAATGCCGGTCACGCCATCATGGGTAATCTTCACAAGCACATTGGCCGCCGTATACTGCACACCGCGCGAGATGCGAAATGGCGTCGTGAGCTTCAAATCAAACGTCTGTCTATCAAGTTTCATCATTAAAACCTTTCTCGTCATTGCATAGAAGCGCCATCAGGGCAAGCCCTGCACCTGCATATCCTGTGGATGCTCAACCGTAAAACGGTACTCTATCTTCGTCTCGGCAGCGGCTGCCAGCGGGAAACGCCAGGTCAGGATCTCCAACTTGCTCCGTTCACTCGGTTGCGGCTGGATTTGCTGTAATTTGACTTTGATACGTTCGTGCTGGGAAACAAAGAGCTGATCGCGCAGGATAATCGAGCGCGTGGCCGAGGCGTAGTTGTGCATAGTGATGCGATAAGCGTAGGTGGTGCGGCGCAGATCGCTTTGTAGGAGCGCGCCCTTCTCGACGCTTCGTTCAAGCTGCTCGCGTTTGACCTTGATAGTGTCGTCGATCCCCAGGAAAATCTTGAACTGTTCACCGGGCGCGGTCATTTTGAGGCGCGTCGTGCCTACATATTCGCCACTTAAAAAGATGCTGCTCTCGCCTGGCAAAAGC
>Ga0207652_10004852_pt1 | contig 10896 bp, 9 predicted proteins | sample KBSC63BmetaG_FD_184334 | JGI IMG/M metagenome (GOLD analysis project Ga0207652, IMG submission 184334) | Corn rhizosphere microbial communities from Kellogg Biological Station, Michigan, USA - KBS C6-3B metaG (SPAdes) (version 2) | ecosystem: Host-associated > Plants > Roots > Rhizosphere ...
CGTGCACGACATGAGCGCGGTGCTCGCCCGGTGACGGCCCCCGTGCTGGAACCCGTGCCGGAACTCACCACGCTCCTCGTCATCGCCAAGCAGCCGGTGCCCGGGCGGGTCAAGACGCGTCTGGTGCCGCCGTGCACGTATGAGCAGGCCGCGGCGCTCGCCGAGTCCGCGCTCGCCGACACGCTGCACGCGGTGCTGTCCGCGCCGGCCGCGCGGCGGGTCCTGGTCCTAGCAGGCGAGCCGGGCCCGTGGCTGCCGCCGGGGTTCGACGTCGTGCCGCAGTGCGGCGGTCCGCTTGATGAGCGCCTCGCCGCCGCGTTCGCCGGCACCGACGGCCCGGCGCTGCTGATCGGGATGGACACGCCGCAGGTCACCCCCGCGCTGCTCACCGTGGACTGGCAGGCGGCCGACGCCTTCTTCGGCCCGGCCGCGGACGGCGGTTTCTGGGCCCTCGGCCTGCGCGCGCCCGACCCGGCGCTGCTGCGCGGCGTTCCCATGTCGACCTCGGTCACCGGCGCCGTCCAGCGCGCCCGGCTGGTCGCGGCCGGACTGCGCGTGGCCGACCTGCCGGAGTTGCGCGACGTGGACACGGCCGCGGACGCCCTGGCCGTCGCCCGGCGGGCGCCGCGGACCCGTTTCGCCGCCCGGACGCGGGAACTGGCCGCCGTGCTTGGCGACCGCCCCCCGGCCGAAGCCGCTTTGGCCGAAGCCGGCCTGGCCGAGGCCGGCCTCGGGGCGACGGCATGAGGGCAGGGGCGATCGCACTGTATGAGGAGGCGCTGCGCGAGCAGGCCCCGGCCCTGGTGCTGCGCACCGCGGACGGCCGCGCGTTGCAGCTCCAGGTCGCCCGCTGGTGCGCGCCGCCCGATGCCGCCGATGAGGAACTGCTGCGGCGCTGCCACGGCCCGGTCCTCGACGTGGGCTGCGGCCCCGGGCGGCTCACGGTCGCGCTGACCGAGCGGGGGATCCCGGCACTTGGCGTGGATATCTCCCGGGCCGCGGTGACCCTAACCCGCCAGGCCGGGGCGCCCGCGCTGCGCCGCTCGGTGTTCGATCCACTGCCGGGCCTGGGACAGTGGGGCACCGTGCTGCTCGCGGACGGCAACATCGGCATCGGCGGCCGGCCCGCCCGGCTCCTGCGGCGGTGCGCCCAGCTGCTGGCGTCAGGCGGCCGGATCTTGATCGAGGCCGAGCCTGGCGAAGACGACGAGCGGCTGACCGCGTGGCTGGAACATCCCGACGGGCGCAGCGGTCCGCGCTTCCCCTGGGCGCGGCTGGGCACGCCGGCCGTGCTGCGCGCCGCCGCGGAAGCCGGCCTGCACGTCACGGGACAATGGCGGCACGCGGACCGGGCGTTCATCTCCGTGACCACCGGGAAGGTCTGAACAGGCCAGAGGCAGGCGCGATCATCGCCGGGGCGATCGGCGGCTCTTAGGGGTGGCCGCGTTCAGGCGGTGGGCGCCTGCCTCTGTGGACGTTAGCCGGGGGATCGGCCGCCCCCTTAGGGCCTTTCGGTGATCAGCGGTCTCCCGGCCACTGCCGGTCGCGGGCCGCCCACTGACGATCTTCTCCTGGCCACCGGCGATCGTCTCCCCGCCACTCTCGGCCGTCGCCCGTCCACTGACGATCGTCTTGCTGCCACTGACCGCGTTCCGGCCACTGGCGATCGTCCCTCGCCCACTGGCGATCTTCTCCTGGCCACTGGCGCGCGTCTTCCGGCCACTGGCGGCCGTATCCCGGCGACTGGCGGTGCCGTCCGGGCGCGGGACTGCGTGGCTGGCCCGCCGGGTTTCCCCAGCCTTCCCAGTCTTGTGCCACACGGGCCCAGTCTTGTGCCTCACGGGGCCGTTGCGGCGGGTCGAAAGCGTCGTCATAGGCAACGTTGCCGTAGGCGACCGGGCGACGAACCGGCGGGTCAGGCGCTTCAGTCCAACGGGCGGCCTGCTGCCGGCCGGGGCGCAGCCGGACGGCGAAGACGACGGCGGACAGCAGGAACAGCGCCCCGGTCACGAGGAGCCAGTGCCCAAGGTAGGGGTCGAGCGACAGGTCCGTCGTGCGCGGGAAATGCGACGGGATCCGGAAGATCAGCGGGAACCAGAGCAGCAGCAAGATCCCGGAAAGCACCACGGGAACGCGCAGGTAGTTGATCCACGGCACCGTCGGCAGCTTCGGCGGCCGGTGCCTGAAGACCGTCATGACCGACTTGTCGGCGAGCGCGTACAGCGGCATCAGGATCAGGTCGTGGCCGACGACCGCGCCGGCGAACCAGACGACGACGCCAACGGGCTTGGCGTGCAGCAGCCCGGCGCCGGCGTACCAGGCGAGCGCGAAGCAGCCCAGCATGGCGAGCAGGTGCAGCGGGTTGGCGCCGTACCAGCGTTTGAACCAGCGCATGTCAGCTCCGGAAGGTCAGGCTGGCGACCCACTTGGTGTTGTGCACGCCAGGGTTGCCCGGCACGATCACCCGGGCGGGGTAGCCGTGGTCAAGCGTGAGGTCCGCGCCGTTGACCCGCAGGGCAAGCAGCGAGTCCGGGTCCATGATCTGCTCCGCGGACAGGACCGTCCGGCTGAATCCGCCACCGTGCTGCAGTGACCGCACGAGGACGTTCGCCGGATTGGTGACGCCGGCGAGCGCGGCGAGGTCGCGCAGCCGGACGCCTTCCCAGGCCTGGTTGTCGGTGGACCAGCCTTCAACGCACGCGATCGGCAGGCTGGCGGCGTGCTGGTCCATGCGGAGGAGGTCGGCCCGGCTCAGCATCTTGGGGGCATGGTGCGCCTGGCTGCTGGTCCCGGCCAGGGTGTCGGTGCCGACGGTGAGCCGCCATTTCGGCCCGGTCTCCGACGCGACGATCCCGGCGTTGCGCGCGGTGTTGTTGACCTGGAAGTCGCCGGGGCCGGTGCCGACGTCCTGGTTGTGCGGCGCGAGCAGCGCGGTCCGCCGCAGCGACCCGCCCAGGGACTGTCCCACGGACAGCAGCGCGATGAGCGCCGCGCCCCCGCCGGCGAACGCCAGCACGCCGCGCCGGGAGATCGTCGGAATGCCGGGCGCCACCGGGGCCAGGTAGCCGGCCTGCGGCGGCTCCGGGCGCGTGCGGGCGAGGTTCGTCCGCATCTCCGCGATGAAGCCGCGGCTGCGCAGCGCCCGGACCATCACCGGCAGCTTGATCGCCGCGTGGACGACGAAGCCCGCCATGAACACCCAGGCGCCGTAGAAGTGCAGCGTGTAGAAGGAAGTGGGGAACGGGTACCAGGTCTGGATGTTCAAGATCCCGGTCGCGAACTCGAACACCGCCCCGCCCACGAGCAGGAACAGCGACAGCCGTTCCAGCAGGTGCGCGAGCGAGCGCAGCGGCGGCCACTCGAACAGCTTGGGCAGCACCGACCACAGCTTGAACAGCAGGATCGGCACCAGCGTCAGCCCCAGGGTGACGTGGACGCCCTGGGTAAGCCGGTACAGCCAGATCGGATGGGTTGGCCAGGAGAACAGGTAAAAGCCAAGCAGGCCCTTGCCTGGTGTCATGTCGTTCACCGGGTCGAGGCCCGGGTTGTAGGCGGCGTAGGACAGCAGGCCGGTCGCGAACATCACGGGGATGGACACCAGCAGCAGCAGGCCGAACACCGAGGTCAGCCACGGGCCGCGGATCGGGCTGCGCCAGAACGACCGCCGGAACGGCCCCGGCGGACCCGAGCCACGCGAAGGGTCGGAGACACCGGAGCGACCCGAGGGATCCGTCATCAGCGACTGAAGCGAGGGATCCGTTATGCGCGACCTCATGAGCCGACCGCCTTACCGCCGTTCAGGATGCTGATGGCGTCCTGGCAGGAACCGCTGCCCCACGGGATCCAGACCACGGCGGGGCGCAGCCGGCTTCCCTCGCTGTCCGAGACCGGGACGAGCAGTGTGCCCGGGCCCGCGGGCAGCGGCTGCACGCACTCTTGGTAGTCCTGAACGAGATCGGGCGGGTTGTACAGCGGGTGCCCGGAGCTGGACGCGATGATCGCGCTGAACTGCCGGTCCTTGACCGCCTCGCGGGCGCTGTGCCGGTAGCTCTCGATCCCGGCCTTGTCGGTGGCCCGCACGACGTCGAATATCGCGCCGGGGGTCGCGGCCGGCGCCATGCCCGCGCGCAGGCTCAGCCCGGGGTCGTCGGCGACCGCGACGTCGCCGCCGAACGCCCGCATGCCCGCGATCAGCCGCTCGCCCGCGGCGCGGGCGGCGCTGGAGGGGATCGCCTGGGACTGGTGGGAGCTGGCCAGCAGGAACACCGACTGGGCGAGGACGAGGACACCCGCCACGGTGGTGACCCGCCACCGGCCTGGCCCCCCGCCAAGTGCTGTGCCACTGCCGAGCGCCAGGCCCGCGAGCAGCGCCACCGCCAGATAGGCGGGCAGCATGTCGTTGATGCTGCCGCCGCTGTGCACCAGCGTGGCATAGCCCTCGACCGCCAGGGCGGCGCAGGCGGCGAGCAACTCGCGGGGGACCCGGCGCGCGCCGATAAGAGCGGCGACTGCGGCCAGCCCCGTCGCGGTCAGCAGCGCCGTCCAGAACCAGCCGAAGTTGCCGTAGGTCAGCGAGTGCTCGCTCATCTGCTTGAGGGTGTAGTAGGTGTACCAGCCGCCGCTGGTGAACCTGAGCACGACCGTGCTGACGCCGACCAGCGCGACCTCGGTCACCGCGGTGACGCAGGCGAGCCGGCGGCGCGGCCCGGTCAGCAGCGCCGCGGTCACCGCGGCCATCTCGGCCAGCCCGGTCTGCTTGGTCAGGGCGACGGCCGCGAACAGCACGCCGGCGGCGACGGCGCCGCGCGTGCCGCGCATGTGCCTGGCGGCGTAGAGCGCGCCGACGCTCAGCGCGAGGAACAGCGAGTCGACCCGGCCGATGTCGAACCAGGCGCCCGTCACGAAGTAGGTCGCGGCGAACGCGCCCGCCGCGCCGGTCCCGGCCGCGAGGCTCCCTGTCTCGCGCTGGACCAGGCGGGCCAGCAGCGCGAAGCAGGCGAGCGAGGACACCAGGGACACCAGCCGCAGCGTCAGGTACGAGGCGCCGAACACGCGGGCGACGGCGGCCGACACGAAGAAGTAGAGCGGCGGGTACCCGTCAGGGACGTACCCGGCGGTCGGCGCCGGGTACAGCGGCTGCCCGGCCAGGATCCGGTGCACTTCGACGAGCGAGTTGCCCTCCAGGTATTCGAGGGCGAACGGGTAATCCAGCCGGCTCACCGCGACGAACAGGTACGCGCCGATCGCGGCGAGGCCGGCCAGCGCCGCGGCCAGACGTGCGGCCCGCGGCGCCCACTGCCGCCAGGAGGGCCCGGCGACGGCCGGCTCGGCAGCGTCCCGTGGACGACGCAGGATGCCCGGACTGGTGAGGGTCATGCCAGGTATTACATGACATCTTGCCTGTGGCGAGGCAGGAATTCATCTTACGAATTAAGGATCAATCGAAATCTTACGATTTTATGAAATCCCGCGGCGGCGCGGACTCCCGGCGGGTGAATGTCCCTAATCTCGGGCCATGCGCGTCCTGGTCACCGGCGGTGCCGGCTTTATCGGATCTCATGTCGTCGAAGCGCTCGCGAGCGCGGGCCACGAGTTGCGGGTGCTTGACGCGCTGCTGCCGTGCGTCCACCCCGGCGGAACCCCGCCGTTCTCGGGCGACCCCGGCTTCGAATTCGTGCACGGCGACGTCCGCGACGCCCGCGCGGTCGACGACGCGCTGCGCGGTGTCGACGCGGTCTGCCACCTGGCGGCGATGGTCGGGCTCGGCGTCGACTTCAACGACGCGCCGCTGTACGCCGGCTGCAACGACCTGGGGACCGCGGTGCTGCTCGCCGCGATGGCCCGCGCGGGTCTTGACCGGCTCGTGCTCGCCTCGTCGATGGTCGTCTACGGCGAGGGCCGCTACTCCTGCGCCGAGCACGGGCTGGCCGCGACGCCGCCGCCGCGCCAGGCCGCCGACCTCGACGCGGGCCAGTTCGAGCCGGGCTGCCCGCGCTGCGGCGCGCCGCTGTCGCCGGAACTGGTGCCCGAGGACGCCCCGCTCGGCCCGCGCAACGTCTACGCCGACACCAAGCTCGCCCAGGAGCACCTCAGCGCCTCGTGGGCCAGGTCGACCGGCGGGCAGGCGGTGGCGCTGCGCTATCACAACGTGTACGGCCCCGGGATGCCCCGCGACACCCCGTACGCCGGGGTCGCGTCGTTCTTCCGCTCGGCCCTGGAAGGCGGCCGCGCGCCGCGGGTTTTCGAGGACGGCGCCCAGCGACGCGACTTCGTCCACGTCCGCGACGTGGCCGGCGCCACCGCCGCCGCGCTTGAGACGGTCGCTGGTCCCGGTGTTCCCGGCGGGCCAGGCACCCTGCGCGCCTACAACGTGGGCAGCGGCACTCCGCGCACCGTGGGCCAGCTGGCGGCGGCGCTGGCCGACGCCTACGGCGGCCCCGACCCCGTGGTCACCGGCGACTACCGGCTCGGCGACGTCCGCCATATCACCGCGTCAAGCGAGCGCATCTGGCGGGAACTGCGGTGGCGGGCTGCCGTGCCGTTCGCCGCGGGCGTCGCGGAGTTCGCTGCCGCGCCCGCCGGACGAGCGCCGGCCGGCCGAGTGCCGGCCTGACGGCACGGATGCTGGTGGCGGAGGCGGACGGGAATCGAACCCGCCAGCGACGCGGCACGCCGCTCTCTGGTTTTGAAGTCCGGCCGCCAGCCGGAACGACGCTCCAGGCAGAGGGCGCACAAAGCCAATGTGCCCAGCTCACAGCGGGATCAGCCGGGATCAGTGGGGACTGGACGGAATCGCCATGCACGGCACGGGTGTTCCCATCGTGTTCCCATCCGGAGGCGGCCTAGAGGGGCGCTGACCCGGCAGATTCATTACCAGCGTTAGCCGCGAAACGGCCACAGTCGCCTAGTAAACGCCAAGCGCCCCGCCGGTTCCGTGTGCCCCGGCGGGCGCTCGCCTGCGGTTCAGCCGCCTACCACCTTGCCGCCGACCTTCGCGGCGATCGATGCCAGGGAAACGGGGAACGCCATGACCCCGTTCATCGCGGTCACGGGCACGACTGAAACGGCCCACAGGTTCCCCTCGATAATCCGCGACCCGTCGGACGGGTTGGCGTTCCGGGCAGGTCAGCCTGCGGGGCAGCCTGGGAGGCGAACGTCCAGGCGGTGACCTGCTCGCTTCCGTTATCGACGGTGCCAGAGGCGAACCTGTCGCCGTAGACATCCGTTCCCGGCGGGAAGGACTGGTTCTGCTTCGCGCCGGTCTTGAGTAGCAGTGTCACGGGGTTGGCGGCAACGCCTGCGGTCCCCTGCGCTGCTATAACGGCGGAGGCGGGCGCTTGCCGTGGCCGGTGCGCTCGCCGTGCCGGAACTGCCGCACGCTGCCAGCGTGAGCATTGATGCCGCAACCGCCCCCATCGCTGCCTTGGCCAGCGGTTTCATGCTTTCCTCTTCTCTGCAATAACAGCTCAAACAAAACAGGCACCAAGATTGACCCCAGCGCTCACGCCAAGCTCCTCCGCCAGTTCACTCCGATCCGCCGGGAGCATCGGTCTCTGGGGTGTTCGCCGCTTCCGGCGGTTGCAGTCGGGCTGGCTGGCTTGGCGCGTCCTTCCGCGTGTAGCGCATCACCCTCGGGAGGCTCAGCACGATGCACGCCAGCAGGACCGCTCCGACCAGATGATTGCCGCTGACCACATTCAGCACGCCGAACACGAGGATGACGACTGTGCCCGTCAGTATGACTATCGTCTTCCAGTCCCACTTCACCGCCGCACAACCCTTCCCCGCTCACGTAGGTAACGAGCGCCCATCCTGACGCATTTGTCTACTGCTGTCCACATTCCGTCTTGTGATGGAATCCGCAGCTAGCCGCCCCGGTGATCCCTGCCGCGTGACGCGCCAGTAATGACGCCTCAAGCGTGACGGAGTGCGCCTGCTCGGCCTCGGCCAGCGCCGTGCGCAGCGTCTCGGGGTCGTCGCCGTCGAGCGTCATCGGCCGGGGGTCGTCGCGGCTGCATCTCGCATCCGGTCCCTGGCGAACCGCCCAGTAACGGCCCAGGTTCGACACCCACACGTGCCAGCCGGAGAACTCCTTCTCGATCCGCCGCGCCGCGGCCAGCTTGCAGGCGAAGACGGGCGACCGCATATCGCTGCGCCGCCTCATGACGCATCCCCTGCTGACGGCGAGGACGCTGTGGCGTGCACCCATTCCATCTGGTTCCGCGTCGCCAGCCGTATCGGCCCGTGGCACCAGTGGCACTCTGCGGCAACTGGGCAGTCAGAAGCGGACATCAGGTTCGCAGGTTCCCCGGTTGCCTCGGAGCGGTAGCTGCCCCTGACCGGCAGCGCTTGGTGAAGGCCGTCCGACTTGACGAAGTAGAACCCGCTCACGACGGCCAGGCCCGAAGTCGTCTGCGAGCAGCCTGCCTAGTTCCGCGGCGTCGTCCGCGCGCATGAGCGACCCGATACTGGGTCTACGAAAAGAACGATGGCTTGCGTTCTCAGGTCATTGACGCCGTGCTGAACCCTGACAAGCACGACGTTAGGTCGGTTCTGGATGGTTTGGTGGCTGGGGACGCCGAGGCGTTGACGCCCGAGCAGAAGCTTGAACTCATCCGGAGGATAGTCGGCGACTAATAGCCGACTCGCTGTGGTGCGCACTGCGCACCACAGCGCGACTTCGCCAGCTGATGCCTGGGGAAGACGCATTGGGCTGCTCACTCTTTCCCTTGGTCGGGGGCCTGATAAGGTCACTGCGGCAGGTGAGGGATGAAGGCGCGGTTGAGTTGGCGCTAACGCCTCAGCCGTGACCATAGCCGTGACCTTCGGGGCCGAACACGCGGCGCTGGATTTCCCTGCGGTAGTCCTCCAGCGTGTTATCCAGGTGCACGGTGGCGGCATGGGCTGCTGCGGTCGGCTCCCCGTCGCGGATGGCCTGGTAGATCGCGGCGTGCTCCTCGACCGCTTCGGCTGCGTGGCCGCCGAGCGTGCCGTGCAGTCCAATCGTGGCGGACTGCATCAGCAGGCGCCGCGCCTCGCGCACGGCCGCGACCAGGAACGGATTATGCGATGCCGCCGCGATGCTGAGGTGGAACTCGTCGTCGCCACGGCGGAACAGTTCCGGCTGCTCCGTCATGTGTCCTTCCCGGCACATCTGCGCGGCCGTCCCGATGGCTCGCAGCTCCACCGGCGTCGCCCGGGTGGCGGCAAGCCGGCTCGCCTCGGACTCCTGCACACGGCGAAACTCAAAGAGCATGTAGATGTGATCGAGGTCGGTTGGCAGGAAGAAGCCCTCCCAGCGCATCCCGAGCATCCCGTCATCGTCGGCGACGTAGAGCCCGCGGCCCTTTTGCGCTTTGATCCGGCCGAGTGCCGACAGGATCTTGATCGCCTCGCGCACGACCGTGCGGCTCGTTCCCAACTGCCCGGCGATCTCGTTCTCGGTGGGCATCCGGTCTCCAGGGCGCAGGCGTGACCGCGCGATCAACTCCAGGATCTGCTCGGCCACCCGCTCGTACCCCGGCCGGTAGGCGCCGCGGGTCGGCGTGGCGTCACCCGCGCCCGCGGGCGTTCGCGCCACGGTGTCCGGGGTCATGCCTGCCACCGTGTCTCCACTCTCGGCCTGTGTCACACCGAAGAGTATGACCTGTTCTCCCCGCGACTGCCTCATCCACCCAGTTCAGCAGCGTCCTGCGGATCGGCGGGCCGTGTAGCGAGGAAGCCATGTAACGAGGCCAGAACCCTGGCCGGACGCCGGCACCGGCGGCCAGTGGTCGGACCTGACCGAGATCTGGCACCTGAGCGAGTAAGGAACCCGCTAACCCGCGTGACGCGCGGTGTCCCGGTCCCGGTGGGCCGCATCCGTTCGGGTCATCCGAATACGCGGCGCTGGATTTCGCGACGGTAGTCCTCGAGGGTGTTGTCCAGGTGCACCGAGGTTGCCTCGGCGGCTGCCTCTGGCTCTCCGTCCCTGATGGCGTGGTAGATCGCCTCATGCTCCTCGACCGCGGCCGCGGCGTGACCGCCTAGTCCGTGCAAGCCGATGACGCTGGCCTGGCGCTGCAGCGCGCGGGCTTCGCGAACGGCTGATACGAGGAAGACGTTGTGCGAGGCGGCGGCGATGCCGAGATGGAACGCGTCGTCGCCCTTGTTGAACTCGGGGTTGTCGCCGTTGACGTGTCCACGACGGCAGGCCTGCACGGCGCCTTCGATTTCCCGCAGCTCGGACGGGCTGGCGCGCCTGGCGGCCAGCCTGCTCGCCTGCATCTCCTGCACGCGCCGGAACTCGAACAGCATGAAGATATGGTCCAGGTTGGTTGGTTCGAAGAACCCGCCCCGCCGCGCTGCCCCGATCATGCTCTCACCATCGGCTACGTAAAGGCCACGGCCTTTCTGGGCGCTGACCCGGCCGCTCGCCGAGAGGATCTTGACCGCGTCCCGGACAACCGTGCGGCTGGTGCCCAGGCGCACCGCCAGGTCCTTCTCGGTGGGCAGCCGGTCGCCGGGGCGCATGGCCAGTTCGCTGATCAGGTCGAGGATCTGTCCGGCCACCACCTCGTAGCGAGGCCGGTAGACGCCGGGCGTTCCCCGTTCCGCGGTGTGGCTGGCCGGTGCTTCCCTGCGGCCGCTTGCCAGAGGCGCACCGTCCACGTTCTTGCGTATCCTGTTCTCTCTTGTCACCCGGCCGCGGCACAGCTGAGAGCGGCTCTGGTCTGCGGCGATCGTAGCATGGTAGGCCAAGCGGCCGTTATTGATACTACTCATTTTGCTGTAACAAAACTATACAAACCAGTCATTCGTTACCTTTCATCTCTCCAAGCTCAAGCTTTGACCTAATATAAGCGTGCCTATGACCTTGACGAGACCCATACATGTGCGCCTTAATAGGGCAAGCAA
>Ga0207652_10004854_pt1 | contig 10894 bp, 7 predicted proteins | sample KBSC63BmetaG_FD_184334 | JGI IMG/M metagenome (GOLD analysis project Ga0207652, IMG submission 184334) | Corn rhizosphere microbial communities from Kellogg Biological Station, Michigan, USA - KBS C6-3B metaG (SPAdes) (version 2) | ecosystem: Host-associated > Plants > Roots > Rhizosphere ...
ATGGTGGCACCGATCATTCCGGTAAAACATTGTACCATGAAGTTTCATATTTTAATCATATAACAGGCGAAGTATCACGTCCCACAATCGTTCTAAACAAAGGGACTATTGACGCACACGAAAACCCGGTAATGCAGGTTGATAAAGACGGTTACCTGTGGCTATTTTCTCCTACTCATGGTCCAGGCAAAACTTCGTTTATTCATCGAAGCAGCAAACCATATAATATCTCCAGGTTTGAAAATGTATATCCCACGAAGATGGAAAATGGGAAGCAGGTTCCGTTAAATAATTTTTCATATCCACAAGTATATTATTCAAAAGAGAATGGTTTTTTAATGCTGTTTACTCATTATGCCGTTCAGCAATTACAATATGGCGAAAAGAGCTGCAGAGTTGCTGCTTTTATGACAAGCAGCGATGGCATTCATTGGTCGGAATGGAAAGACCTCGCTAATATTGAAGAAGGCCATTATCAAACGAGCGGTCAATTCGGTAAAAAAATAGCCACTGCTTTTAACTATCATCCAAACAGGAAAGATGGTCCTGGACTGGATTTCAGAACAAACCTCTATTATTTATCTACAAATGATTTTGGAAAAACCTGGCAAACTGGATCTGGAGAGACAGTGCAAATTCCGCTTACTAAAATTGATAATGAAACCCTGGTACATGATTATAAATCCGAAGGGCTTAAAGTCTATATTAATGATTTGAATTTTGATAAAAAAGGCCATCCTGTAATTTTATATGAAACAACAAAAGGTTGGGAACCCGGACCGGAAAACGGGCCACAACAATGGTACACCGCCCACTTTACGGGTAATAAATGGGAAATTTTTCCTTTTACAACTTCAGACAATAATTATGATATGGGATCAATATACATAGAAAAAGATGGAGCCTGGCGGGTTATTGCTCCTACCGATCCGGGGCCACAGGATTATAATACCGGCGGTTCTATTGTAAAGTGGTTGAGTAAAAATGAAGGAAGAAGCTGGCAGAAAATAAAAGACTTAACTGCTGGATGCGAATTGAATCAATCCTATCCGCGTCGCCCGGTAAATGCCAATCCTGGGTTTTATGCTTTTTGGGCGGATGGAAATGGCAGAAAACCATCTGAATCCCATCTTTACTTTTCTGATAAAGATGGGAATGTTTTTATGTTGCCAACAGAAATGAAAAAAACAGAATCAAAGCCGGAGAAAATTTTGTACCGAAAAAAATAAGAATAATTATATTACTACGCGTAATTCTAATCAAGAGAACTCTGGAGTGATGTGAGCTGATTTTATACAATAATTTTTGATCATGAAAAAGATTGCATTAACCGGGTTTGTATTTTCTTTCTTCTTATTTATTTCGTCCGGTGAAACTTTGCAAAAGATAAGTCCACACAATCTTTCAAAAGATAATATCTCCAGTGATACTTCAAAAAACTGGCAACAAATAAAAACCGTTGAAGATGTTTGCAATGCTTTCCCGCAACGAATGGATTCCCTCATGAAGGAAATAAATTTAAACAGTGAAAGTTTGAAGAATGTAAAAGCCGCATACGAGAGTGGCAACATAGTTTTAGCATGTACTCAATTACTGAACTATTATAAAAATGCCAATACAGTAAAATATCTCAGGAAAGATTGTGTGCCTTCTTCAAACGAAAGAGATGCCAGCGCTGATTCTATACTACAACATATTTTGACATTTTACCTGGAAACAGATAAAGTTCCCATAAATCCTGATGGGCATTTAAATTGGAAATACCACGGCCCCAATGATGATATAGAATGGGCTTGGGCGCTTAATCGCCATTATTATTTTGACAATTTGCTCAATGCATGGTTCAAGACTGGCAATCCTGACTATGCAAATAAAATTGATGTTGATTTAAGAGACTGGATAGTTAGCAGTTTACCTTATCCCGGCGTAAAAAGCAACACAGAATTATGGCGCGGGTTAGAAGTTAGCTTTCGTGTAAAAGTATGGGCACGTATTTTTTACGGCCTTATTAATTGCCCGGAACTTATGCCTGCTACGCGGTTGCTGATGCTTAGCAGTATTCCCGAGCATGCACATTATCTTAAAAATTTTCACAGCGAGGGCAACTGGTTAACGATGGAAATGTCTGGCCTTGCTACGGCTGCTACTGCGTGGCCGGAGTTTAATAAGTCTCCATCGTGGCTTGCTTATTCCAAGGAAACGATGACTGCAAGTTTGAAAAAGCAGGTATATGCTGATGGAGTGCAAACAGAATTGACTTCACATTATCACCAGGTTGCGCTTAATAATTTCAGCCTTTTTATGGAACTCTGCAAGCAGGCAAAAGAACCATTGCCTCCATTATACGCAAGCCAGGTTGAAAAAATGTGGAATTATATTGCTTACACGATGCGGCCTAATGGATACGGGCTTCTTAACAATGATGCTGATCTTGATTACAACCGAGATAAGGTTACTGCAGCCGCACTTAATTATGGGCGAAGGGATTGGCTGTACATCGCATCAAATGGCAAGAAAGGTGTAAAGCCAAAAGGGCCGCCTTCCATCTTTTTTCCCTGGGCTGGCCAGTTAATTATGAGAAGCGGATTTGAGCCAAATGCGCAATGGGCGTTCTTTGATATAGGCCCGTGGGGAACTGGCCATCAACATAATGATAAACTTCATCTTTCTTTATCAGCGTATGGGCGAGATCTTTTAGTGGACGGCGGAAGGTTTGCTTATCGCGGCGAAGTTGCAAACAAATTCAGGAAATATGCTACCGGAAGTTTCAGCCATAACGTACTGCTCATTGATGGCAACGGGCAAGCTCCCGGCCCTGAATTAAATACACAACCCATTTCTAAAGAACATTTCAGAATTACTAAAGATTTCGATTATGCATCGGGTTCATTTGATAAATTCATAAATGTTGGAGGTGAAATCAAACATACCCGTGCAATATTTTACGTCCGTGGAAAATTTTGGGTAATGGTTGACCGCATCAATACCGACAGGCCTCGAAAGATAGAAGCGCTCTGGCACTGGCATCCAGATTGTAAAGTTGTTATCAAAGAAAATAATATAGTAGGTACACAAAATGAGAATGGCAATTTGGAAATAATTCCTGTGGGTTCAGCCTCATGGTCAGTAAGCCTTGTTAAGGGCCAGGAAAACCCTGACATACAAGGATGGTACAGTAAAGAATACAATCAGTACGTGCCCAACATTGCAAGCATTTATTCAACTGAAATAAATAAAAGCAGTTCCTTTGTTTGGATTTTATATCCTTCGAAAAATAATCCGCCAATGGTACAGGCAAAAATAATTTCTGAAAATAAGGGTGGAATAACGTTGCAAGTGGTGAATTCTAATGAAGGCAAATGGACATTGAAAATTCCATTTTCAAACAGCTACAATGCATCTTATCAGTTTATAAAAAATAAATAGACGTCAAAAAAGATTAGAATAAAATTTTAATAATTAATCTAAAATAGAAATTAAAAGAATTGAAAATCGTAAAACCAATAAAATATGAACACAAGAAATGCTAACAGCCCTTCTGAAGTGGAAAGAATGAATACAAGCGAACTCCGCAAAAATTTTTTAATTGAAAAAGTTTTTGAACAGGATGCTATCAACTTTACACTATCGTTTTTCGACCGTTATATTGCGGGCGGCGCAATGCCTGTAAATGCAAGTATCGCATTGCCGAATCCCGATAATTTAAAAGCCAAATATTTTTTAGAAAGAAGAGAGCTGGGAATCATAAACGTTGGCGGAAAAGGCGTTGTGGAAGCCGATGGTGAAAAATATGAACTCGATTTTAAAGAAGCTTTATATATTGGTAAGGAAACGCAAAACGTAAGCTTTACTTCTTTGGATAAAGCAAACCCTGCTAAATTTTATATTAATTCTGCGCCTGCGCATCATAAATTCCCTTCAAAAAAAATTACTAAAAATGAAGCGGAAATTGTAACGCTGGGCTCTTTGGAAAATTCAAATCATCGCACTATTAATAAACTAATTGTAAATAGCGTGGTACAAACCTGCCAGTTGCAAATGGGCATGACTGAATTAAAAACAGGGAGTGTTTGGAACACGATGCCTGCGCATACGCATGACCGCAGGATGGAAGTATATTTTTATTTCGAGATTCCGGAAGGCCAGTCAGTTTCGCATTTTATGGGCGAGCCACAGGAGTCGCGGCATATATGGATGCAAAATGAGCAGGCAGTTATTTCACCCAACTGGAGTATTCATGCGGGTGCAGGCACTTCCAATTATACTTTTATTTGGGGCATGGCGGGTGAAAATTTAGATTATGGAGATATGGATGTTTGTGCCGTGAAGGATTTGAAATAAATAAGATTTACAATTTTGAAAGTTGTTAAATTTTAAAGGGGCATGACGGTCGGATGATTCAATAATTTATAAAAAGATCGTTTCTAGAATTTAAACTGAATCCAATCGCTACCGGTTATTGGTGTTGTTAACTGAAGCGGCTTTAGATATATCTGTAAAAAATAAAACTGAAAAAATCTTCCATCGCATGTATAGAAAATATTTCCTCTTTTTACTTCTTATCAATTTTCTTTTTATTTTTTCTGCATATAGTCAGCAAACGATTATTAAATATTTATCAGGAACTGATAAAGATCACACTGTGCCGTGGGATTTTTATTGTACTAAAGGGAGTAGTAGCGACAAATGGTCGAAGATTCCCGTTCCATCCTGCTGGGAATTACAAGGTTTCGGCACCTACAATTATGGCGGTGAAAAATCACCTGGTGATGAAGTGGGCCTTTATCGTTTCCAGTTTAAAGCCGATAACGTTTGGAAGAATCAACAAGTAAATATAGTGTTTGAAGGATCCATGACCGACACGAAAGTGAAAGTAAATGGAAAGTTAGCGGGCAAAATACACCAGGGAGCATTTTATCAATTTCAATATAATATTACTCCATTATTAAAATTTGGAAAGCCAAATTTGCTTGAAGTCGAAGTGAGTAAAAGATCAGAAAATGCTTCTATAAATAGGGCTGAGCGTGATGGCGACTTCTGGATTTTTGGCGGCATATTTCGGCCTGTATATTTAGAGATACTTCCAAAAGAGCATATTGAAAGATTGGCAATTAATGCACAGGCAAATGGCAATTTTAACATGCAGGTTTTTACATCAAATATCGAAAAAGGATATTCTATAGAAGCGGATATTGAAAAAATTGATGGCAATCAAAAATTTAAATCTATTTCAGTTCCGTTAGCAGTAAATGACACCAGTTTTATACTGCAACAGCAATGTAATGATGTTGCCTTATGGAGCACAGAGTTTCCAAACTTATATACTGCAACTGTTTCGTTAAAAGATAATGAGAGCAAAATTATTCATACAGTAAAACAAAAGTTTGGATTCCGCACAGTTGAATTAAGACCTCATGACGGCTTTTACCTTAATGGAAAAAAGGTAATCTTCAAAGGCGTAGATCATCATAGTTTTTGGCCTGAAAGCGGTCGCACCACCAGTAAAGCAATAAATGATGAAGATGTTAGATTAATAAAAGAAATGAATATGAATGCCGTGCGGATGTCGCATTATCCGCCCGATATTAATTTTTTGGATGCCTGTGATTCTATGGGATTAATGGTGCTGGATGAACTAACCGGTTGGCAACATTTTTATGATGATAGCACAGGTCACCGGCTTGTGAAGGAATTAGTTGTTCGGGATGTAAATCATCCCTCTATTCTTATTTGGGATAATGGTAACGAAGGAGGTTTTAACCGGAATCTTGATAAAGATTACGATTTATACGATCCTCAAAAAAGAATTGTAATTCATCCATGGGAAAAATTTAATGGTACGAATACCAAACATTATCCTGATTTTAATTATTTAATAAATACTTCTTTATATGGAACTGAAGTTTTTTTTCCTACTGAAATAATACATGGACTTTATGATGGCGGGTTGGGAGCCGGCCTGGATGACTATTGGAATGTAATGACGAAAATGCCGCTTAGCGCAGGTTGTTTTCTTTGGGTTTTTGCTGATGAAGGAATTGTGCGCCGCGATAAAAATGATAGCATTGATACTCACAAAAATAATGCGCCCGATGGAATTGTGGGGCCACACCGCGAAAAGGAAGGAAGTTTTTATGCAATAAAGGAAATATGGTCGCCTGTTTATCTTGATCAAAAGTTTATACCGAAAAACTTTGATGGCAAGTTATTAGTTGAAAACAGGTACATGTTTACCAATCTGGATCAATGCACTTTTAAATGGAAGTTAGTGAGTTTTGGAAATCCTAAAGATAAAAATGTAACAACTACAATTGACAAGTCGGGTGAGGCTCCAACTGTTTCGATTGAGCCGGGTGAAAAGAAATTTATAAGCATAAATCTTCCATCTTCGTGGTCATCCAGTGATGCTTTATATTTCACAGCGATTGACAATCACGGCAATGAAATATTTACCTGGAGCTGGTCTCTTCATACGCCTTCACAGATTGCCGAAAAATGGATTAATAAAATTCCTTCATCATCTGAAATTAAAATTAACGATGACGCACAAACGCTTATTGTAGAAAGCAGAAATATAAAATTTTATTTCAGTAAGGCAAATGGATATCTAGAAAAAATAATGAGAAATGATTCGATTCTTTCTTTATCTGGCGGTCCGGCCTTAGCTGGTTTCAATTTAAAGTTGGATTCATTCAATTATAAAAAGGAAAATGATAGTATAGTTATATATGCACATTATAAAGAAGAGAGAAACTGGTTAAAAGTTGAATGGACTCTTACACCTAATGAACCGGTAAAATTATCTTATGCCTATAGCCAGCGGGGAGAAGCTGATTTTATGGGAGTTACATTTAATTATCCTGAACAGAATATCAGGGCCATGCAATGGCTCGGCCAGGGGCCTTATCACGTCTGGAAAAACAGGCTGAAAGGATTGCAATTTGGCGTTTGGGAAAAAGATTATAATAGCACTACCACCGGTGAAACATGGAACTATCCCGAATTTAAAGGCAATCATGAAAATGTATATTGGGTAAAAATCACTACCAGCGAAAATCCTTTTAATATTTACATGGGCAACGAAAATATGTTTTTACAAATGCTGAAAACAAATAATCCAAAAGGAGCCAGCAATACGAACACCACCGTAAATTACCCGGAAGGAAGTATTGGGATCATGAATGCCATACAACCAATTGGCACCAAGTTTCATAAAGCGGAACAAATGGGGCCGCAGAGCCAGAAAAATGTGGAGTTAAACAGTCCTTACCAAGGCGTAATATGGCTTGACTTCCGGTAAATATTCACAATAAAAAATTAATATTTTAAATTAAGCAAAAGTTACCTTGACACAGTAGCTTAAAAAGACTATCTTCGCGTCTAATTTTTCAAATAACAACAACACAATGGACAACAAAACAACAGGAACTGTAAAATTTTTCAACACTGAAAAAGGATTCGGTTTTATTAAGCATGATGATTCTTCCAAAGAAACATTTGTACACGCAAGCGGTTTGATTGATGAAATCAAGGAAAATGATCATGTAGAATTCGAACTAAAAAATGGACAAAAAGGCATGAATGCCGTTAATGTGAAATTAATCGGCTAAAATCGATATTTTCAAAAAAATTTATGGGCAGCGTTAGCTGCCCTTTTTGTTTTTTACAAATTGCTAAAGCGGGGAATAATTGCGGGAACTTTTTTTATGTACTCGGTATATTCGTTTCCAAATTCCTTTATTAATTTCTTTTCTTCAAATTGAATACCAATTAAGGTATATAGAGTTATAATGATAATAGCTATCAAATTATTCAGCATAGGAAAAATGAAAAAAAGTCCCCATATAAATAATATCGTTCCAAGATAAAGCGGGTGTCGTACGTACTTATGTATTCCTTCGAGTTTTAAATGTGCCGAAGGTTTTGCCTGGTAAAGCGAGCGAATGCCACTTAATAATTTAAAATATTTAAAAATAGAAATTCCCATAATCAGCAAGCCGGGAAGAAGCAGTAGTAGCAAAGAAATATATTTCAAAACCAGGGATTGAAACAGTTGGGTGCTTTTGAATGAATATTGAAAGTATAAAATACCAAACAATGTAATTGTAAAAAAAATTGAATAAGAAATCCGGTAATATCTAAAAAGTTTTCCGGTATTTCTTTCGAGAAATGATTTCCATTTGGCTGCCGCAAGAACACTGTGCAATACACAATAAAAAATCCATAATAAGGCTAAAATAATATAATCAGTAATCAACTTTTTTAAGAAAAGATACAATAAATCCTGCAGGATTTGCCACGAAATAGGAGCTGTTAAATATTTGAAATTGAATATAATTTGTTAATCCGGTAACCCTATATTTGCAATTCAAATTTTAAAAAACACATGAAAAAAATAACCTTTTTTATTGCTGCAACGCTTGCCGTGCCTGCAATGATGTTTGCCCAAAATAGCGGAACAGTAAAGCTTGCCAATGGACAGAAATATTCTGTTGAAAATAAAATAACTACCAGCAGCACTTCAGAAATGCAGGGACAATCTATGGAGACAACCGCAGACGTTACTACTGTTTATAACATTCAAGTAAACGACATTAAAGATGAAAATTACAGCATGACAAATAAAATAGCTGCTGTGAAATTGAACATGAACACAATGGGGCAAAACATCAACTTCGATTCTGATAAAAAAGAAGATATGGATGGACAAATGGGAGCTTCTTTCAAAGATATTATTAACCAGCCTAAGCCGGTAACAATGGATAAAGGCGGAAATATAATTTTATCAAATAATACCGACACTTCTAATATGAAAGAATCATCTAGCCAGACTGATATGATATTAAAACAATTGGGTGACCCTCAAATAATAGGATATGGTGCAAAGATGGCTTTTATAGCGATTCCGGCCAATGCTAAAGTGGGCACTGCCTGGAAGGATTCTACCTCAACAAACGGAGTAACAAGGGTAACAAATTATGTAATTAAAGGAATTGAAAATGGTATTGCTACCATAACCGTTTCCGGTACTGAAACAAGAGACACAAAAATGGAAATGCAGGGTATGGAAATTAATACAAAAACAACCGGCACATTTTCCGGCGAGCAAACTGCTGATGTAAATACAGGAATAATTAACCAAAATAATTTAACCGCAGATGCAAAAGGCACTATTAGTGTAATGGGACAGGAAATTCCTACAACAGTAAAAGCAACTTCCACAACAACAGTGAAGACATTATAAAAACATTAGAATTTATCTTGGCCCTGCAATTCAAAGTTGCAGGGCTTTTGTTTTATAATTATTACAACTCTTTCTTATCTGCTGCGATGATGTTATTATTTTTCTGCTGAAGAAATATAACAACTGAAAGATTTTTTAAATTGGAAGATGCCGGAATGTCAATGGTGCAGGTATTCTCACCAGCTTCATGCTTGTTGATGGTTTTAAAACTTCTTACCACATTATAATTTGTAAGCGTAGCTCCGCCGTTCTCGCCGGCTTTTACAGCAGTTGTAGTTTCGTTTTCAACCAATGCAATTTTTACATCTGAATTGCCTGTAGTTCCTGATACATCGAAACTGATATTTACTTTGCCATTTTCTGCATTTACCGTTTTAATTGAAAGCGCTGCCTGTGATGTTTCAGAAAGGATTTTATTAATTGTGGAAGAAATCTTATTTGCATCGCTGCCAACCATTTCCGCTTGGCCATTGATAACTAACTGTGGCGTATACACGCTGGCATGCAATGCAGATGCATACTTATATTGCCTTTGGGTATATTCTTTTGAGCTGAAAGGGTCTTTCCATCCAAGGCGGTCCCAGTAATCAACATGAAATGAAAGCGGGATAATATTTTCCTTAGAAGTGTAAGTTCCCAGCAATCTATCTGCGGGCGGGCAGCTTGAGCAACCCTGCGAAGTAAATAGCTCAAGTACTGCAATAATTTTATCAGGGTTAATATTATTTGATTGAGAATTTTTAAGCTGCTTATTATCTTTTCCTGTTGAAGATGTGCAAAACGACAACGTCAGCATGACCATTGATAAAAATCCCGGGTACAAAAGTTTTTTCATAAAAATTATTTATTAAAAATACGGTTGCAGTTTTTAAATGGTTTCAGCTTTGTTTTATTTTAACTTTTATGTCAGTCTTATAAATGCAATATTAAGCTCTTACAGCAAGCAGTTTTCTTATACTTTCATTGTTAGTAGGATACGGCAGGGGAGTGAACTATCTCAAGGATGCAGAGAATAAGAAAGAATAAAATTGAAATACAGCTTGTCACAATTCACCACTACAATTGGCGTGTTTAACCCTTTTTAATATTTAGGCCCGGCTTATTTTTGTTGTGCACATAACATTATAAGCAGAAAATTATGAATATAACAACCGGGGGGCTAAGTAAAAAAGAATTGCTCTCATTGCTTGATGACACTACTGCAAAATTGCTGCAAGCGCTCTCGTCATTTAATGAAGAAGAATTAAATACCATTCCTTTTGAAGGAAGCTGGACTGCAGGACAGGTTGGAGAGCATTTGCTAAAAGCAGGATCAGGATTAACCCAATTATTATTGGGCAATACGCAACCCGCAAACAGGCCGCCTGATGAGAATGTGAAAGATATCGAATCCATATTTCTCGACTTTACAAAAAAGGCAAAATCTGCACAAGCAATTTGTCCTTCAGACGAGCCTAAAGACAAGAAGAAACTCATCGGCACTTTAAAACAAACAATGGATGACATAAGGCAAACTGCCAATTCATTGGATTTGTCGCTGGCTTGCATGGATTTTCCGTTCCCCACATTAGGAGAATTTACCCGGTGGGAATGGATTAGTTTTGTTATTTGCCATACTATAAAGCATACTTATCAAATAGAAAACATTTA
>Ga0207652_10004858_pt1 | contig 10886 bp, 8 predicted proteins | sample KBSC63BmetaG_FD_184334 | JGI IMG/M metagenome (GOLD analysis project Ga0207652, IMG submission 184334) | Corn rhizosphere microbial communities from Kellogg Biological Station, Michigan, USA - KBS C6-3B metaG (SPAdes) (version 2) | ecosystem: Host-associated > Plants > Roots > Rhizosphere ...
GAGTCGTCCAACGGCACACCTGAGTTCACGGTTGCTTCGCTCGGGGAAATCCACTGGACCTCCTGGTCCGGAGTGACAGACTGCACGCCCGAGAGCGCCGCCGCTTGGGCGGCGAAATTAGGATCGCTCGATTGGGCTATGACAATGCCGATCCCGTCGTATTGAGCAATCACGCTGGAGCCAAGCGCCGAGGCAAAACTGGTGCTGCCCGCGCCCTGGCCCTTGGCCATGATCACATAGGTTTTCGTTTGCGCCTGCGCGAGCACTACGCAAGCAGAGAGCACAACAACAGCGAGGGGGGAGAGGGTTCTTTTCAACATCTCTTGTTGACTCCTTATGATTTGCAGCTGTCCTTATCAGGACGGTTGAGTTGAGGGTCTGCCGGGCAACGTGAACTTAACGTTCCATGCGGGCTCACAATTGCTGAGCGCTCAAATTTTGTGGATCACAAACTTTTCGGTTTCGTCGAGCCATGCTGCTGTTTTGAAGTAGGAGGTTCCACCAACAAAGCAGCAGAATCTGGTAGGGAGAATACCAGAGGATTAGGTAATTAGACCTATGTTTTTATGCGGATTATCTGCTTCAGACGAGAATTCGACGGACCTCGACCGTGCTTCTACGGCAGGCTCTTAGTTCCAATGGATAAATCCTTTCGACCTTGAAATATCAGTCTTAAGGGCTAAAGGAGCCCTGAAGTCACGGTCCGTCTTCCGAAGCACACAGACTTTCTGAGCCTTGGCCTTTCGGCAACAGCGCACCTTGACCTGAATATTCCTTGAATTGTCTACTCTGTCCGTTTACTCACGTTCTGAGTAGGTGTATTGTCTTATGGCCCTGCAACTCGGAATTTCCCCCCTCAATAAGGAGATTTTTGATGCGACCCTCTAGATTTACGCTTCTGTGTTTCCTTGTCTTTGCAGTTGTATGTGGTTTAACAGCCAGCGGCTTTGGGCAGCAGACGGGCGACGATGCGATCGCGCGCGCGGCCATCGCAAGCGGCCGGGCAGATTTAGGTGACCGTGGTCCTGTTGACGCTCAACACGTGGCAGTTTTCTCCATCGGTTCAGTGCTTCTTGATGCTGATACCGGAAAGGTCGTGGGCGGATCAAATTTCGCCAGCTTCAACCGCAATGCCAATGCCAGCGCTGCCGCTCTAGCCGGCAATGACGACGACTTCGATATCGAGGACCGCCGGCCTAACAAGCCAACCATCGACCAACTCGACACCATCGCGACATTTGATGGCGCTTTCGTTGCGCAAGCTGGTCCCGATACCGACGACGATTTTCGCTTCACTATGGCGGGAAATGACCCGAAGCTCGGCGGTACCACTGTGTTCCCGGGTCCCATCCTGGAGGTTTCCTGGGAATTGCTCAACGCCGACGGATCGGTTTTGACAACTGTTCCGTTCGCGCCATTTGAGAAGCTCTTCCTCGAGTCTCCGAATTTCGAACCGCTCAACTATCGCTCCGGACGCAATATCCAGTTTGAGGACGCGGTTCACCGCGCCCAGTTCTTCAACGTCATGAAGAAGAATTGGCACTCCGTGATCATCCCGCAGGTAGTGGACAAAGTGACCATCCAGGTGCCGCGCTTCGTGAATGTCCGTCTCAGCGATGGGACCATTATCCAGGCGCGTTCCTATTTCATCGGAACGGCTGCGGATGGCAACACATTCGTGCTGATGCTGCGCCCTCTATTCAACCTCTTCTTCGACACTACTGAGGTGAATGAAATTAATGCTGGCAACTTCCGCACCAATGCGATGAACATGTCGCTGTATCCCAACACCTTCCTGTTCAACCTGAATGTGAACAATCCCAATACTCCGGGTGGCTGCTGCGTGTTGGGCTTCCACACCTTCTTCGCGAACTTCGATGGTCTGTTCCCGCAGCAGCGCTTCATCAGCCAGTTCGCAAGCTGGATCTCACCGGGACTTTTCGGCGCTGGATTTGAGGACGTGACTGCCTTGACTCACGAATTGGCGGAGTCATTCGGAAATCCCTTTATATCCAACCCAGCACCCAACTGGCAGTTCCCGGGTGAACCCGCAAATGCGGCCGTTTGCCAGAACAATCTCGAAGAGGGCGATCCGATCGAGGTCTTGGCAAACGCGACAACCCCGATCGAGGTCAAGGAGAGAAACTTCGACTTCATCTACCATCCCCAGAACATTCCACTGCTGCAGTGGTTTGAGATGGGCACATCGTCCAGCGCAATTGATGGCGCATTCAGCTTCCCCGATGAAACTGTTCTGCCACACTCGGCACTCCCGTGTCCGAACGGCAAGGGCTAGACTCGCCAATCGCACATTCAAGCCACAGGGGCGCCGGATTTCCGGCGCCCATTTTCGCTTCAGGCGTAAACAGCAAAAGTAATTTGCATCCACAGCCGCTCGCCTGTTAATCTAACTAACCAGTTAGTTAATTATTTTGCAGACTGATTTTTGTTCTCAATGCGGCAAGTTAGCAACCGTGAAGTAGACCGGTGAAGAAATGAACCTCCAGCCGAGGGGCTTAGCATCTAACGACGGTAAATCGAAAGGGAGCAAGGTGAAGGGGGCGCAAGGACTCATACTTCTTTATTTTCTGCTTTTTATGGGCAGCATTGCCGGCGCTCAATTGCCGGGGCAGAGGGCGAACAGCACGAGCCAAACGGACCAATCCAGTACGCCAGTGGCAGCGCCGGCGACGGCAAATTCGGCGTCGCAGGGACTCTCACTTGGCGTTTTCACTGGCAGCGGCAAAGTGGACAAAGCGGTGCCGGGAGACATTCCGATCTCCATTGTCGACGCCATCGATCGCGGCATCCGGCACAATTTGGGATTGCTGCTCTCGCAGGAGCAAACCGCTTCAGCCCGGGCGCAATACCGCCGCAGCTTGAGCGTGCTGCTGCCGAACATCTCCGGACGGGCCAGCGACTCGATCCAGCAGATTAACCTTGCCGCATTCGGCATCCCTCTGCCCGCCGGCCTCACTTCTCCTGTGATCGGGCCCTTCAACGTGTTTGACGCCAGGGCAACCATGTCAGAAACATTTCTGGATTTCAGCGCGTTGAACCGGGTGCATGAGGCGGCCGAGAATGAGAAGACGGCCAGGTTCACGCTTCAGGATGCACGCGAGCTGGTGGTGCTGGTGGTGGGAAACCAGTATCTATTAACGGTGGCGGCGGCAGCGCGGCTGGATACGGCCAAAGTGCAGCTCAACACGGCGCAAACAATTTTTCAGCAGACGCAGGACCTCAAGAAAGCCGGAGTCAGCGCCGGCATAGATGTGCTGCGGGCCCAGGTGCAAATGCAGACGCAGCAGCAGCGCGTGCTGGCTGCACAGAATCAAGTTGAACAGCAGAAGCTCACGCTGGCTCGGATTATCGGCTTGCCTGTGTCACAACAATTCAGCCTGACGGACAAGGTACCGTATGCCCCTTTGCCTCCGCTCGATATCGATCAGGCGCTGGCTGAGGCTTACAAGCAGCGGCCTGAGTATCTGGCGGCGGAATCGCGGGTCCGTTCCGCGGAGCTTGCGCTCAAGGCGGCTAAAGCGGAGCACCTGCCTACCGCTGAGCTCAACGGCGATTTTGGCGTTCTGGGAAAAACTCTTGGAAGCGCGGAGAACACTTATACCATCTCCGCCGGTGTGCGCATTCCCATCTTTCAGGGGGGCAGGGCCCAGGCGGACGTCGCGCAAAGCGAGAGTGACCTGCGGCAGGACCGCTTACAACTCGAAGACCTGCACAACCGTGTGGAACAGGAAATACGCTCGGCTCTGCTTGACGTACAAAGCTCAAACCAGCAGGTGGCCGTGGCCAAACAGTCAATTGATCTTGCCAGCGAAGAGTTGAAGCAGACGCAGGACCGGTTCAAAGCCGGCGTTTCCGGAAGCCTGGATGTTGTGCAGGCGCAGGAATCCGTGGCTACGGCAAACGATACTTATATTCAGGCGCTGTATGTGAACAACGTGGCCAAGCTCACGCTGGCGCGCGCCCTCGGCGTTGCGGAAAAACAGACAAGAGCGTTTCTGGGAGGGAAGTAAGTGGCTGATCCAATGAAAGTCTCGCCGACCTATGAAGAAGATGAGGATATTAAGCGGCCGCAGCATGAGGACGAGGACGGCAAGGGCGGCAAGCTGCGCTCACTGCGCGAGCGGCGGGCCGGCTTCTTTCGCGAGCACCCGCGGGCCAAGTGGATAATCGCCATCGTTGCGATTTTACTTCTGGCCGGAGCAGCTTTTGTCTGGCACTACTACGCAGTTCGCGAATCCACTGATGATGCCCAGATTGACGGCCATATTTATCCCATCAGCGCTCGTGTCTCCGGCACTGCGGTTCGCGTCCTGCATGATGACAATGATTTCGTGCAAAAGGGAGACCTGCTTGTCGAGCTTGATCCCAAGGATTACGAGGTTGCCGTGGACCGCGCGAAAGCTGATCTCGCGAATGCGCAGGCCAATGCCGTTGCAGCGCATGTAGGCGTTCCTTTGACAACCACCACCAGCACTGGCCAGCTTCAGGCTGCGGATGCGGGTCTCCGCGCCGCGCAGAAAGAAGTGGAGGCCGCGCAGGCGCGCGTCCAGGAAGCGCAGGCCAATTACGACAAGGCTGCAACCGACCAGAAGCGCATGGAACAACTGGTGCAGAAGGATGAGGTCTCGCGCCAACAATACGATGCCGCGGTGGCCGCGGCATCGGCTGCCAAGGCCACTTTGGATGCTGCCGGTGCAGCCGTGGCAAGCGCGGAAGGCCGTGCGGCCCAGGCAAAAGCGCAGGCGGACGCGGCCCATACGGTTCCTGAACAAGTCAGGACCATGCGAGCCAAAGCCGGAGCCGCCACAGCGGAAGTCCAGAGAGCACAGGCAGCCCTGGAGCAAGCTCAGTTGAATATGCAGTACACAAAAATCGTGGCGCCGGTCACCGGGATATTGAGCAAACGCAATGTGGAACCGGGACAGGTTGTGCAAGCCGGGCAACCGCTGTTTTCCATCGTGGACCTGGACAACATCTGGGTGACGGCCAATTTCAAGGAGACGCAGCTCAAGAGCATGCGTCCCGGCCAACCAGTTGATATCAGCGTTGATGCCTACGGTCACACGTATAAAGGGAAGGTCGAATCGATCGCGGGTGCTTCCGGTGCTCGCTTCAGCCTCTTGCCGCCGGAGAATGCAACAGGGAACTACGTGAAAGTTGTGCAGCGCATTCCCGTCCGCATTGAGTTCGACAAAGGCCAGGACCCGAACCACATGCTGCGGCCCGGCATGTCCGTTGAACCGACAGTATTCGTGAAGTAAATCTCTAATGGCAACTACCACCATCAATTCGGCGGCGCCAGGCCGGCGTCTGGGCGCGGCTCAGATCAACCCATGGATCATCGCCATATCCGTGATGCTGGGCACGTTCATGGAAGTGCTCGACACCACCGTCGTGAATGTGTCGCTGCCGCACATCGCGGGAAATCTTTCCGCCACGCCGGATGAAGCTACCTGGGTACTCACGTCATACCTGGTATCGAACGCCATTGTGCTGCCGCTCACCGGGTGGCTGGCAAACTTTTTCGGCCGCCGCAGATTGCTGCTGATGTCGGTCACCGGCTTTACTATCTTCTCTTTTCTTTGCGGCATTGCCCCGAACCTGACCATGTTGATTGTTTTTCGCGTGTTCCAGGGAGCAACGGGAGGAGGCTTACAGCCGCTCTCGCAGGCAATCCTCATGGAGTCGTTCCCTCCGGAAGAACGCGGCAAGGCTATGGCGTTCTGGGCATTGGGGATCGTTGTCGCACCCATGCTCGGCCCCGTCTTGGGCGGCTGGATCACTGACAGCTATAGCTGGCGCTGGCTGTTCTACATCAACATTCCTGTGGGCATCGCAGCAGTCTCGATGGTCACGCTGTTCATCCAGGATCCGCCGTACATCAAGCGCGGCGAAGGCGGCATTGACTACTGGGGCATTGGTTTTCTTGCGCTCGGCATCGGCTGCCTCCAGGTGATGCTGGACAAAGGCCAGGAGGAAGACTGGTTCGGATCGCACTTCATCCTCTTGTTGTTCATTCTGTGCATTGTCGGATTTGTGTTCTTTTTGATCCGGGAGCTATCTACCGCGCATCCGGTAGTACAGCTTTCAGTGTTCAGGAACCGCAGCTACTCGACCGGCGTTTTTCTCATGACGGTGCTCGGCTTCGTGCTCTACGGCAGCACCGTGCTGTTGCCGCTTTGGCTGCAAACGCTTATGGGATACTCAGCGTTGGAAGCCGGGCTCGCTTTGCTTCCCCGCGGCCTGGGATCTTTCCTGTTTATGCCGATCGTTGGCATCCTCATGAGCAAGGTCGAACCGCGCAAGTTGCTTGCTGCCGGACTGCTGGTGGCCGGCTACAGCCTCTATGCGCTTTCACGATTGAACACCAATGCAGGATATTGGGACATCTTCTGGCCGCAACTGTTGCAGGGCAGTTCGATGGGCCTGCTTTTTGTGCCATTGACCACCATCACCAACGACCCAATCCCGAAGGAGCAGATGGGAAATGCCACCAGCCTGTTCAACCTGATGCGCAATATCGGGGCGAGCATCGGCATCGCCAGCGTGGTCACGATGAACGCGCGTCAGTTGCAGCGGCACGTGAACGATCTGGGAGCGCACATCAATCCGTATAGCGGTACCGCTCAGGCCATGCTGGAGCAGGCGCGAAATGCATTCATGGCCCGCGGCATGGATATGGTCACAGCAACCAAACAAGCTTTCGCGGCGCTCTTCGGCATGGTGCAGCAACAGGCAGCCATGATGGCTTTTAATGATGTGTTTTTTCTCCTGGCCATCATGTTCTTTCTGTGCCTGCCACTGATTTTGATCATGAAGCGCCCCACCAAGCAGGGCGGCGGCGCGGGCATGGCCCACTGAGGCGAGCCCTTACTGCTGATGAATGCTGATCAAACTGATTTGAATTGTGTGGCACAGGCACTCCTGCCTGTGCTGGGTGAATTGGTCTGAACGAGTGTAAAGGATGTAGTGATAACAAGGTGTAAAGGATGTCTTGGAACTTACACCAGGGCGGATGTGCCACACAGCCCGTGTTGAGCCACTGCAGCCCTGATCGCGCTGCAACTTCCGCCGGATCTTAAATCCCTAACCTCGCGTGGCGCGAAACGGTTCCGGCGATTTGGCGTTTTTCTCTCGCATTTGGCACAATCTTCTGTCCTCATGGCTTTCAAGCAAATCACAATCATCGGTACGGGATTAATCGGCGGCTCATTGGGCCTGGCCCTAAAGACCTCCGGTTTTGCCGGCAGGATCGTGGGCTGCGATCGCCAGGTTGTTCTTGATCGTGCGCGGCCGATGCACGCAATCGATCTCGGGACCGAGGACCCGGTCGAGGCGATCCAGGGAAGTGACTTGATAGTACTGGCTACGCCCGTGGGAGCGATCATCGATCTGATCGAGCGAATAGGACCGCTTGCTTCTCCCAACGCCCTTATCACAGATGTGGGCAGCACCAAAAAGGAGATCGTGGATCGCGCGCGCTCGGTGTTTGGTGATAACGCGGGGCGGCGATTTCTGGGCGGGCACCCCATGGCAGGGAAGGAGCACGGCGGCATTGAGAACGCGGAATCGCGCTTGTTCACCAATGCGGTGTGGCTGCTGACAGGGCAGCCAGGACAGGAAACCGAGAAAGGTAAGATCAAGGACTATCGCGATCTGCTTGAAGCGATTGGGGCGCGGATTCTTGCCATGAATGCGGAGCGGCATGACCGCCTGTGCGCCTGGATCAGCCATCTGCCGCAAATGATTTCCACGGCCTTGGGCGCTGCCCTGGTGGAAGAGTTTGGAAATAATCCTGACGTGCATGCCATTGGCGGGCGCGCGCTGCGAGAAATGACGCGCATCGCTTCCAGCCCTTATTCCATGTGGCGGGACATTGCTTACACCAATGCCGGCAATATCGAGCACGCTTTGCACCAGTTGGAGCAAAGGCTGGCGCACATTCGCGAAAACCTCAAGTCGCCCGCGCTACGCGAAGAATTCGATCTCGGCAATCGCTTTGAGATTGGCAAGAAAAAAGATGTGGCGGCGACGGTGCTGGTGATTCCGGGTTGGCAGAATTCGGGGCCGCGGCACTGGCAGACATTGTGGGAGCAGCAGAACCCGATTTTTCTGCGTGTGCAGCAGCGCGATTGGGAGCGTCCGCACCGCGCGTGGTGGATGGAGCGAATCACGGAAGAGGTGAAACAGGCCCCCGCACCAATCGTCTTTGCGGCCCACAGCCTTGGCTGTGTGGCGGTGGCCTACTGGTGCCACACAGCCCCGCCGGAACTGGCCGGCAAGGTTAAAGGCGCGCTACTGGTCGCCCCGGCGGATGTGGACCGCAAAGATTCGCCACCGCAGATCAGCGATTTCCATCCCGTACCCAGAAAGCTGCTGCCATTCCCCTCGATTGTGGTGGCCAGCAACAATGACCCTTTCTTGTCCGTGGAACGCGCGCGGGAGATTGCGCGAAGCTGGGGGAGCCGCGTTGTCGATATCGGCCCTGCCGGGCATGTGAATGGGGATTCCGGCCTGGGCGACTGGCCGGAAGGGAAGCGGCTGCTGAGATTGCTGCTTGAGGGGGAGTGACGGGATCGGGAGATCGGGTCATCCGGTGATCGGGTGATCTGCGAAAGGCTCCCAAAGGTGTGCGCTAAGAGTTCAATTTGCTCTGACTCACTTGAACCTTACGCAAGTTACGCATCAGAGGCTCAGAGCGGAACTCGTGTTTGCAGCGTCCAGCGCGGCTATTTAGAATCGTCTGTTTATGAATAAGGTCATTGGCAGTGCAGATGAAGCGATCCGTGACATTCAGGATGGCGCAGTACTTATGGTCGGGGGATTCGGGCTGTGCGGAATCCCAGAAGAGCTGATCGAAGCTCTGGCACGCAAGGGAGTCAAAAATCTCACGACCATTTCGAACAACGCGGGCGTGGATGATTACGGGCTGGGCAAGCTGCTGAGCGCCGGCCAGGTGAAAAAGCATATTGGGTCATACGTGGGTGAGAACAAGCTCTTCGAGCAAATGGTGCTCACCGGCAAGCTCACGCTGGAACTGAATCCGCAGGGAACCCTGGCGGAGCGGATACGCGCAGGCGGCGCCGGTATTCCGGCCTTTTTCACTCCCACTGGAGCGGGAACCATTGTGGCCGAAGGCAAAGAGCAACGCGAATTTAATGGCCGTCTGCATGTGCTGGAGAGCGCGCTCAAAGCGGATTTTGCGCTCATCCGTGCGTGGAAGGGCGATCGCTGGGGAAACCTCGTCTTCCGCAAGACCGCCCGCAACTTCAACCCGGTGATGGCCACGGCCGCGAAGGTGACCATTGCAGAAGTGGAAGAGCTGGTTGAGCCGGGAGAACTGCCGCCGGATCAGGTGCATGTGCCGAGTATTTACGTGAAGAGAATTTTTGTGACCACGCTCAAGGAAAAGAGAATTGAGAAGCGGACAGTAAGGAAGAGCGCTTAAGCGGCAGCATTCGGACGGCAGAGATCATCTTAGAGATGGAGACATGGCGACCACACCAGTAAAACCGGAAAAGCAGAAGGATGTGGAAAAACGCGAGCGCATTGTAAAGCGCATTGCACGCGACCTGAAAGACGGCTTCTATGTGAACCTGGGCATCGGAATGCCGACGCTGGTGGCAAATTACGTCCCCAGGGGGATGGAAGTGGTGTTGCAAAGCGAAAACGGAATGCTCGGTGTGGGGCCGTTTCCGGTGGAAGGCAAGGAAGACCCAGACTTGATCAATGCCGGCAAGGAGACGGTCACAGAGATTCCGGGTACAGCGTATTTTTCCAGCGCTGATTCATTCGCGATGATTCGCGGGGGCCACATTGACCTGAGCGTGCTCGGGGCGATGGAGGTAGACGAGGAAGGCAACCTGGCCAACTGGATGATTCCGGGCAAGATGGTCAAAGGAATGGGCGGCGCCATGGATCTGGTAGCGGGCGCTCGCCGCGTGGTGATTGCCATGGAACACACGACAAAGGATGGTGCGCCGAAGATCCTGAAGAAATGCACTCTGCCGCTGACGGGCGTGAAGGTGGTGAATACGATTGTGACCGAAATGGCCTACATCAACGTGACGCCACAAGGTCTGGTGCTGGAAGAAATCGCACCGGGACTCAAGCCGGAAGATGTGCAGAAGGCAACCGACGCGCATCTCACAATCAGTCCAAAGTTGAAGATGATGGAATTTTGATCTGGCGGTAAGAACGTAAGGAGGCAGCGATGCGGGCAGACCGTGTAGAACTCTCCTGGGACGATAGCAAATCCAAGTGGCTGGTGCGCATTCAGGCCGGCGAAGAGGTGATTCGCCGTCATTGTGATCTTCCGCGAACCGCCGATGAACGCGCTCTTCAGCAGGCAGCGGCCAAAACTTTGCAGGATGAAGGTTATGAGCCGCTTGATGCGGCGATCATTCAGCGCGCCGCGTCGTGAGCTCGCGCTGAGGAAGCCCCGTCAGCGTGACGCCGCAGCAACGTCCGGTGAAAGCTCTTTGAGCGATTCGTCGTAAGGCGCGCGCGCAATTCCGCGCTCGGTAATAATCGCCGTTACGTACTTATTGGGCGTCACGTCGAATGCGGGATTCTCCACCTTGACGCCGTCGGGCGCCATCTGCTTTCCGCCGTGATGCGTCACTTCGCGCGGCGAACGCTGCTCGATGGGAATCTGTTCTCCCGTCGGCGTGCTCATGTCCACAGTTGACCACGGCGCGGCCACATAGAACGGAATGCTGTGCTCTTTGGCAAGCACGGCGACGGAATACGTGCCGATCTTGTTGGCGACATCGCCGTTCGCCGCGATGCGGTCCGCTCCAACGACCACCGCTTTGATCTTGCCCTGCCGCATCATCGATCCCGCCATGTTGTCGGCGATCACG
>Ga0207652_10004861_pt1 | contig 10881 bp, 9 predicted proteins | sample KBSC63BmetaG_FD_184334 | JGI IMG/M metagenome (GOLD analysis project Ga0207652, IMG submission 184334) | Corn rhizosphere microbial communities from Kellogg Biological Station, Michigan, USA - KBS C6-3B metaG (SPAdes) (version 2) | ecosystem: Host-associated > Plants > Roots > Rhizosphere ...
GCCGGGCTGTTCGTGGTGACCCTGAACGCGCAGTACAAGTACATCTTCGAGGCCAAGGGCCAGGCGCTCCCGGCCTGGATCGAGGCGTCCGCGCTCGATCTCGGTATGGCGATCTTCACGCTGCTCGCTCTCGGGCTGGCGATGGCGAAGCAGCCGGCGCGGATCGAGCGGGCGCTGATCGTGGCGTGCGCGGCCGGGTCGGCGGGCCAGAACTACGCCGCGGCGGACGTGTCCAGCCCCCGCAGCGTGGCCGCCTACGTGGTGCCGTCGCTGTTCCTGGCGCTCGTGGTGGACCGCACGGTGGCGGTGGTCCGCCGGCACGCCCTGGGGGCGGAGGAACAGTCCGTGTGGTCGACGGTCGGCCGGGCCTCAGCCGCCATCGCCAAAGGCCTCGGCCTGGTGCTGCTGTACGGGCTGCGGTTCGTGCTGGCGCCGCCGTCGACCGGCGCGGGCCTGCGCCGGGTGGTGCTGAACGCCGCGCCGCTCCCGGAGCCGCCGGTGCGCTTGGTCGCTATCGAACCCGAGCCCGAGGTCAAGCCGATCGAGGCGCCGGTGACCGAGCCGGCCGAGCTGGCGGGCGCATCCAAGAAGGCCCGGCTCGCCTGGTGGTACGGGCAGGACCCGGATCACGGTAACCGCGCTGCCGTCGCCGCGGCGGCGAAGCGGCTAGCGCCGAAGGTCGACCTGAGCGAGGGGACCGCCCGCGCTTACCTCGGGCAGATCTGCGATGACCTCGAGCAGGACCGGAGGACGTCATGATCCACGGCCTCGCGTCTCTCGTCCTCGGCCTGGTCGGGCTCGCCTTCCATGACCCGGTCGTGTTCGTGGTCCTGGCGGCCGCCCTGGCCGCGCCGGTGCTGTTCTGGCGGCAGGTCCTCGGCCGCCACGCGCAGGCACGGCACCGGGCCCGGGCGCTGAAATGGCGCATCAGGTTCCGGTTGCACCCCGGCCTGGGGTTCGCGTCGCTGGCCGAGGTGGTGTTCCGGTGGGGCCGCCTGGCCGCGGTGCATCACGGGAAGCGGATCCGGCCCGGCCTGGGCTGGTGGGCTCGGGTGTTCTCGCCGGTGACCGGGTACGCGGTCCGGCTCGGCCGGGCACAGTACTTCCGCCGGGTCTTCGCCCGGGGCGAGGATCAGACGCTGATCCTGGCCCCGCAAAGGACCGGCAAATCGGGGATCATCGCCGACCGCCTGCTCGACCACCCGGGGCCGGCCATCGTCACGTCGACCCGGGCCGACCTGTACCAGCTCACCGCCGGGGCGCGGTCCCATCGCGGGCCGCTGTACGTGTTCAACCCGCAGGGGGTCGGCGGGATCCCGTCGAGTTTCGCTTTTGACCTGCTCGCGCCGTGCCGGGACCTGGTGATGGCCCGCCGGATGGCCGGCTGGCTGACCGGCGCCCTGGCCAGCGCGGGCGAGTCCCACGGCAACCTGGAGTGGTTTGAGAACGCGGCGGACGCGGCGATGATGGCGTGCCTCCATGCGGCCGCGATCGGCGGTTACACGATCGCCGACGTGTACGGCTGGACGCAGCTGCAAGGCCACGAGGACGCGCTCCGCGTGCTGGCTGGCCGGCCCGGCTGCGAGCTCCTGGTGGCCACGCTCCGGCGGACATTCGAGAACAACCGGACGGCGGGGAGCATCCGGGAGTCGATGGCCCTGTCGCTGGCGTGGGCGACGGTCCCGCAGATGGCCGCCGCGGCGACCCCGCGGCCCGGCGAGGGCTTCGACCTGGGCGAGTTCATCGCGCGCAACGGGACGCTGTACCTGGTGGCCGCCGGGGATGAGGACTCGCCGGTGGCGCCGCTGTTCGCGGCGTTCACGACCTGGATCACCGTGGAAGCCGGCCAGCTCGGCAGCATGGCGGAGGACGGCAAGCTTGACCCGCCGCTGTGGCTCGGACTCGATGAAGTGACCCAGATCTGCCCGGTGCCGCTGCCGCTGATGCTGGCCGACTCGGCCGGCAAGGGCGTGCTGATCACCGCGGTGGCGCACAGCGTGAGCCAGCTGGCCGGCCGGTGGGGCGAGAACGGCGCGAAAACGGTCTGGGCCTGCTCGGGCACCAAGGTCATCCTCGGCGGCGTCTCCGACGCTGACACGCTGAAGGAGATCTCGGACCTGTGCGGCACCGTGGCCGCCGGTGACGGCGACAAGCTCCTGCCCGTGGTCCCGCCGGAGCTCGTCCGGGGCCTGCCGGACTGGCGGGCACTGGTGATCCGCATGAACCTGTCCCCGGTCGCGGTCAAGTTCCGGCCCGCCTGGAAGCGGCTCGGCTACCGGTTCGGCCACCGCATCCCGGTCTACATCCCGCAGCCGCGGCCAGCGGACTACCTCGAGCGGGAGCCCGCCCCGGCCGAGGTGCTGCCCGCCCTGTCCGACGCGGACTACGACCGGCTCCTGAACGAGCCGGGCGAGGCCTCGTTCCCCCTGCCGTCCGGGCCTGATCGGGCGGCATTCCAGCACCGGCGGCCGTCATGACCCCGGCGGAGGCAATCGAGGCCGCCGATCTCGCCGAAGCCGAGGCCCGCTACCGCCTCCAGCTCGGCCGGGAGATGTACGAAGCTGGCCGCCGGGACGCGCAGGCGGAGGCAGCACTGAGGTACGACGGGCTGACCCGGGCGGCCGATGAGGCCGTCGCCGCGCTGAATGACCGGCGCTGGGGGCCCGGCGGCCGCGCTCACTTCGCCGATCCCCGGCCCGGCGACTACCCCGGCCGCGTGCCAGCGCAGCGCCAGCCAGAACCCGAACCTGAACTGGAAGCGGAGGCAATCTGATGGCAGGCATCCACCCCGAACTCGCGGCGGCCCGCGCTCGTGCAGAGGCGGCCGCCGCGGAATGGGAGGCTCACCCGTCCGGGGCGAGCGGCCGCGAGAACGCGGCGGCCGCCGATGCGCTCGTACGCGCTGAGGTCAAGTACAACCACGAGCTGCCCTGGGCCACCCCCGAGCCTGAGCCCGAAGCGGAAGCAGAGCCGTGACCGGACCTGACCCGGTAGCCGCCCTGGCCGCGCAGCTGGAGGAACTCCGCGAGGAGATCCGCCAGGGGCGCGGCCAACTGGCGCGCACCCAGGGTGAGCTCGGCGCCGTCCGGGAGCGGTTGGAAGCCGAGACCAGCCAGACCGCGATGCTCCGGCTGGAGGTCAAGCAGCAGAAAGAGCGCCTGGCCAAGGCGATCGGGGAGCGGCAGCTCAAGCCGCCGCCTGCCCCGTGGTGGGAGTTCGGCACCGATGAGGCGCGGGCGATGATGGCCGAGCTGCATGAGTGGGTGGAAACCTGGCTGCGGCCCAACTACGCCGACTACCTGACCAAGCTCCCGCGCTGCTGGCCCCGGCACGCTCCCGCAGCCTGGGAGTTGTCGACGCTGCGCGCCGAGTGGATCCGGATCTACGACACCGAGGAAGAGGAAGACAGGGACCTGCAGGGCGCCCTCGCGTGGCTGGACAGGTTCCTGCCGAACACCCTGGCCCGGCTGAGCTCGGCGATCGGGGGCCTCGGATGCGACGACATCCGGGGCTGTCAGCTGGCCCCGGCCAGGCGGAACTGACAGAACCAGGCAGGCCCCCGGCGCGTCGGCGCCGGGGGCTTTTTCGTGCCCGGGCTAGATCTCGGCTTCCATATCGGCGTCAGCCTGGTGGCTGTCCGTGCCAGGACGCCAGGCCGCGTCAGCCTCGAGCGCGGCTTCGGCTTCCGCCTGGGCCTGCTGCCAGGCCATCGGCCGGAGCTCGTAGGCTTCCCGGTCAGCCTGGGCCCGCCGGGCGGCCTGGCGGGCCTCCGCGGCCGGGGCGCCGTACTTCTCGATCTCCGCATCAGTGACCGGCATCGCCCGGGCCGAGGCCTCCCGCCGCGCTTCCCGGGCCGCCTGCTGCTCGGCGGCCTGCTCGGCCCTGGCCCGCTCCCACCAGGCCATGTCGACCTGGGCCCCCGCGGGTGCCTCGGCGGTCGCCTGAGCCTCCTCCCGGGCCGCCTGGCGGGCTTCCTGCTCGGCCGACTGCTCGGCCTTCCACTGCTCCCATAGCGCCGGGTCGACGTGCTCCGGGATCTCCGCCTCGGCGGCCGCGCCGGCCGCTCTGGCGGCTTCCCGGGCCGCGGCGATCTCCGCCGTCTGCTCCGCCCGGGCCGCTGCCCACCGGGCCGGGTCGACCGGCTCGGGCATCTCCGCGTCTGCCTCGACGCGGGCCAGCCGGCGCGCTTCCCGGGCCGCCTCGTTCTCGGCCTGCTGCCCGGCCTTCCACCGGGCCCACTTCTCCAGGTCGATGGGAGGCGTGTCCCGCCGCGCATCAGCGGCTTCGGCAGCGTCCCGCCGCGCCTGCTTCGCCGCCTCGGCCTCCGCCGTCTGCTCGGCCTTGAGGCGGGCCCACTCCTCCGGGTCCATCGGGGGCGCCTCGCGTTCCCGGTCTGCTGCCTCGGCCACTTCGGCGTCGGTGACGGGGGTCCGGGCCAGGTCACGGCGGCGGAGTTCCGCCTCGGCGGCCCGCGCGTCTGCTGCCTCGCCCGCGTGGGCTTCGGCCCATTCCCGGCGGGCGGCGTCGGCGATGCGCAGGTCGGCGAGCTCGGCCTCGCGCATCCCGGCGAGGATCTCCGCTGATCCGGCCTCGCTGGCGCGTCCGGCTTCCCTCGCGGCCTGCGCCCGGGCAGTGTCGGCCTTGTGCTGCCGGTCGGCGGCGGCCAGCTCGAGGCTGACGTCGCGGGGAGCCGCGGCGGCCGCCCGGTCGTATGCGCTGACCTGGGCTTCGAGCTGGCCGCGGCCCATGGCGCGCAGGAGGGCCTCCTCGTCCGGAAGCTCCAAGGCGTGCACGGCGGCGTGGAAGGCCTCGCGGAGCTGGGCCTGGCTAGCGGGTGCCGGCCCGAGGGCATGCGCGGGATCGGTGATCCCGGCGGCTTCCCGGTAGGACTCCACGATGGCGGCACGGTGCTCCCAGTCGTGCCGCACCGTGCCCTCGGCGGGCGGGACGCCCCACGCCTCCAGAGCCCACCGTGGCGGCTGTGCGGCCAGCTGGCGGCCGAGCTCGGCCTGCCGGCCGTCGAGCATCCGGGCCGTCTCGAGGGCCTGCTCCGGGGCGTCCTGGGGGGCGCGCTCAGCCCATGTCCGCGTCCGGCCCCGGTAGGGGGCCGGTTCTTTTTCCAGGCGGCCATGGAGTACCGAGGCGACGGACCGGGCGCCGTCGAGCGTGCGCCCGGTGATGGCGTCAAGAGATTCCCCGATCGGGCGGCCGCCGATCTCGCGGGCCCGGAGCTGCTGGAGAAGGGCCGGCCGGGCCGGATCATCGATGTACCGGGCGAAGTCGCGTTCGCCGATCCGGTCCCGGATGGCCTGGTCGATGTGCGGGACGGTGAACTTCCACCAGAACGCCTCAGACAGCGTCAGCAGGTGGCGGGTGTTCGACGCGAAATCCTGGGCCGCCTGGATCTGCTCGAGCGCGGTCAGTTCCGGGTCGTCCCGCTGCATGATCCCGGCGAGGACGGACTCCCACGGTGCCCGGTCCCGCATGCCCTCCGGATCCGGGGGCGTGAGCGGGACGGCCAGGGCCCCGGCCCGGTCGCCTGCCCGGGCCAGCTCGGCCGCCCGGGCGATCGCCGCGTCGGCGAATGCTTCCCGCTCCGGGCGGGACATCCCGGCCGGGTCTTCCGGCCCGGTCACCACGTGGGCGGTGTTCTCCTCGCGGCCACGGGTCATCCCGACGTACAGGGATTCCCTGGACATGCCCTCGCTGACCACCAGGCGGCCTGTGTCGACAGTCATCCCCTGGCTGGTGTACACGTTGCCGGCGTAGGCCAGCTCGGCGTGTTCTTCCAGGTAGGAGGCGGGCAGGGTGAACGGGGCCGACCACTGCCCGGGGGCTGTCTGCCGTTCGGCGGTCGCGTAGCGGTCCGGCCCGGTCCCGTGGAAGCCGGTCAGGCGGAGCGTGTCCCGGTTGGTCAGCCGGCGTCCGCCCGCGTCGATCTTGGTGTTCTGCCGGGCCCGGACCAGGTCACCGGTCCCGGCCGGGTTGCCGTCCCGCAGCGTGACCTCACGGGCGCCGGTGATCTGGCCGCGCTCGATCCGCCGGTCACGGACCAGCCGGGCGAGCCGGGCGGCCTCCTCGTTCGTGCCGGCCAGGAGGAGCGCCTGCTTGCCCTGGGCGACGTCGGTCATGTACAGGTCGACGGCATCGTCGTAGACCCGGTCCTGCGGGCCGTCCCAGATCCGGCCGCGGGCGGCGTACTCGGCCAGCGCCATCACGTCGCCGTCGCCGATGCGGACCGAGGCGGCCCGCTCCCACGCCTGGGCGAACCGGCGGACCTCGGCGAGCTCGTGCCGCTGCCCGCGGCGGGCGATCAGCGCGAACAGGCCGCCGGCTTCCACGGCGGGCAGCTGCCGTGTGTCGCCGGTGCCGATGACCCGCGCCCCGGCCTGCAGCGCCAGGGAGAAGATCCTGGCCAGGTCCCCGGTCGACGCCTGCGATGCTTCGTCGATCACCAGGACGTCGCGGGGGCCGACCGGGACCTTGTTCGCGAAGAACCGGGCGATGTTCCACGCCTCGCTGAACCCCTCCCCCGCGGCAACGCGGGCGGCGTTCTCGGACAGGGTCAGGCAGATGACCCGGCCGCCGGCGATCCGCTCCCACGCCTGGCTGAACCCGGCCATCGCCCGGGTTTTCCCGGTGCCGGCCGGGGCCACCAGGGCGGCGAAGAACAGGCCGCCGGTGAGCATCCCGCGGACCGCCGCGCGCTGCTGCGCGTCCAGTTCCGTCCCGGCCAGCGCCGTGTCCGCCTGGTCCTCGGTGACCAGCTGCGGGACCGCCGCGCGCAGCGCCGTGCTCAGGACCCACTCCTCGGTGTCCACGTGCGAGGCGCAGGCGAACCGGGCCTCGCCGGGCACCCGGTACACCGACGTGCCGTCCTTGCGGTGATCCAGGGCCGACACGTCAACCAGGTCCGGCACAGGGGCGATCCGGAGCACGTCAGTGTCCGGGATCCGCCCGGCCAGCGCGTCATCGGCCATGGCATCGAGGTAGGCGCACCAGTCGGCGGCCGCCGGGAGCACGGGCATCTGCCGGTACAGCTCCCATTCCAGGTGGGCCCGCGTCCATGCCGGGTGCTGCCGCTGCGCCTCGGCGATCGCGGCCCGGATCACCCGGTTCCGCTCGGCCTCATCCGGCGGCTGCTCGGGTCTCGCTCCGGGATGCTCGAAGGCGTACGCCTCCACCGCTTCGCCGAGCGACTCCAGCGTCTGGACATTGCCGTCCCGGGCCTTGCGGATCCACGCGGCGAGGCCGGCCTCGGCGGCCCGGGCCCGTTCCTGCGCGGTCTCCGCTCCGTCCCGCTTCGGCTTCTGCTTGGCTGGCCGGGTCTCGAGCGTGACCCGCTTGCGGAGCCGGTACAGCGTGGCCCGGTCCGGTTCCCGGCCGTAGGTCTGCCGGTACTCCAGCAGGAACTCCGCGAGCTCGGCCTCGATCCTGGCCGAGCGGGCGGAGAACTCGTCCATGGTGGCCTGCTCCACGCCGCCGACCTCGAAGCCGTTCCCGTCTGCCCGCTTGACCAGCGGCAGGCCCAGCCGCGCGAGCTCCTGCGCCTCGGCGGCCCCGGCGTGCGCGGCCAGGCCGAGCCGCTCCTTCCACAGGTGCCGCCCGTCGAGCGCCCGCCACCGCTCGTCGGCTCCGTCGCCGCGCTGCGCCTTATTCAGGATTGTGCTCTGCACGTGGAGCTGGGGGTCATTGGCCCGGGAGGTGTGCTGCAGGAACATCGCGGCGACGAGGCCGGCGGCGTCCCGGTACTCGCCGCTGCTCGCGCTGTGATGACCGGTCCGGACGTAAGCGGCCCGCTGCTCGGCCAGGCTCAGCATCCGCTTCGCGCCGGCCATCACGGCCGCTTCGACCCGCTCGGCTTCCGCTCGGAGCCGCTCCGCTTCCTGCTCGGCTCCCGCTTCGCGGGCCTGCTTCGCCGCCGCGAGGAGGCCGGCATGCACCAGCGAGACGGACTTCTCGGCGCTGAACGTCATGTCGTAATACGGGGTCGACGTCCTGGCGGCCGCGCGGTGCCGCAGCCGGATCTCCCGCTTTTCCTCCGGGGTGGCGAACCGGCCCAGCGCCGCGATGTCCCGGGCGATCGCCTCCTCGATCTGCTGGTACGTCGCCCGGGCCCGGTACTTCGGCGCCTGCTGCCGGCTGGCCAGCGGAACCCCGTCCGGGCCGACGCCGTAGTGGAACAGGCCCCGCATCATCTTCTTGCTGGCCTCGTCACCTCCGACCTGGCCGCGCAGCCCCAGGGCCTCGGCGCCTTTCCCTGCCCAGATGCCGGGCGGCTCCCCGTCCGCGGTGAGGTAGTAGTCGACGCCGACCTGCTCGAGGTAGTAGTCGACGTCAAAGCCCGTCGCAATCGTCACCTGAGCCACACCGTCACCTCCTCACGGGCCGGGCACTGGGCTGGTCTTCCGCGGCGCGCAGCGCTCGCGTCCAAGATCATCTTTCTTTGATGCACGTGTCTGGGTTGGGTTTTGGCCCCGTAGGGAGTATGGGGCCCTAGGCCGCCGACCGGCGGGCTGCAACGCGCTAGCGTCGGGGCTATGCGGCACCTGGACCTAGCTGAGCGCCAGGCAGATATCGAGCGGTTCCTGGCCGAGAACCCAGGCGTCGACATCTCCTCGATCAGGCCGAAGGTCTACCCGGCCTACACGTACCTGCCTGGCGAGGAGTGCAGCTTCTGTCACGGCAACCGCGGCGGCCGCCGGTGCCTGATGGGCAATGAGTGCAAGTTCCGCTACCGCGCCGAGCTGTTCACCCGGCAGGGCGGCACCTGTCCGTGGTGCGCCGCCCCGCTACCGCCCGACCTCAACACGCTCAGTACCGGCGGCCCCAAGGTCTCGGTCGATCACATCATCCCGACCTTGCGCGGCGGCCCTGATCTTGAGTGGAACAAGCAGCTCGTTCACGCCAAGTGCAATACCTCGAAAGGCGCCTCGATGACGGCCGCCGCGTTCGCCCTGGCGGCCGAGCATGACGTCAGGGTGCTGGACTTCCTCCGGGCCCGGGAGGAACCGCCGTCCGAAGGCGCCGTGACTCACCTGCTCGCGCCGCTCCGGAACGGGAAAGACGGCCGCACCCGCTGGACTGCTGACCGCATCGGCTCCCGCTTCCGGGCCCTGTGCGGCCGTAATCTCGGCGTGGACTGGCTCCCCGTGCACGGCAACGCCCCGGCCGCGCCATGCGGACGCTGCGAGGTTCGCCGCGCCGAGCTCGGCCCTGGGAGCATCTCAGCGTGCCCGTATCCGTGCTGCCGCGCCTAGTAGCCGTTGTCAGGGGTCAGGCGCATACTCGGGAGCATGGAAGACGGGTTGGTGGCCGTCGCCTGCATGAGCCTGGCCGATGGCCGGATTCCCGAGGGGATGGCGGGCGCGTGGCTGGTCCGGTATGACCCGGAGGGCAACGACGGGACCGGGGATGCCCTGTGGTCGCACGACCCTGCGGACGCCGCCCGGTTCACGGTGCGGGAGTGGGCGGAGCTCTACACGGCCTCGCCGAAGTGCCGGCCCCTGCGGCCGGACGGCAAGCCGAACCGGCCCATCACGGCGCTGACCACGATGGTTGTCCCGGTCTACCCGGGCAGGCTGCCGTCGATCCTCCCGGACCGGGCCGGCATGGCGCCGATGACTGACGCCGAGTTCATGGCCCGGTTCGCTGAGGCGGCCAGGGCTCCGGCCTCTCCGCCGCGCCCGGTCGAGTCTGAGGCGGATTTCCTGGTGCGCCTCCGCCAGGTCCGGCTGGACGCTGAGGCGGAGATGGAAGCGGCAGGAAGAACGCGGGCTGACGCAGGCGGGATGTCACGGCTTGCAGACGTCAGGAAACCCTGACATGATGAGAGTGTAAGGAAACCCTGACACCCGCTTGGAGGGGCTGTGAGCTATCAGAGCGATGACGGCCAGCATGAGGGCTGGGAGGCGGCCGAGTTCCCGGACGGGCGTTTCTCGGTCGGTTCCGGAAACGGAGGCGTGCTTGTCCGGTGGCTCCGGCCGGACCTGGACACTGACCCGGAGCCGGGCGTGGCAGACGGCCGGACGGCGATCGGCTGGCGCGGCGTATGCGAGTGCGGATGGCGCGGGCCGCTGTGGGCGCGGGTCACTGACCCGCTGGAGGGCAACCTGGCCGCCCGCAAGGTCTTCGACCCGGCTCCCTCGGAATGGGCTGACGTACCTGCGGCCCTCGAGGAGCGGATCTACCAGGAATGGCGCGGGCACCTCCCGGGTCCTGCGCTGGCCGATGTCCGTGCCGCCGCCGAGGATCTCCGCAAGGCCGAGGCCAGGCTCGACGAAGCGGTAGCACGCGCCCGGGCGGACGGCTGCTCCTGGGCCGACGTCGGCACCGCCGCCGGCATCACCCGCCAGTCGGCTCACGAACGGTGGGCACGGCGATGACCGACCCTGCCGAGACGGCGAACCTGATTGGCGGGCTGATCCAGGGCTACCGCGAGCACGCGGCCGCGGAGACCGCCGCGGCGGCCGTCCCTGGCCGGGTCACCGGCGGCGACGTGGAGAGCCAGGCCGACGCCCTCGAGGCCGCCGCGGCTCGGCTGGCCGAGCTTGTGGCCGCGCTCACGCAAGAGCCCCGCCCGTCCCTGGACGTGATCGCGGTATTCCGGGGGATGAGCCGGGCCGCGGAGTCGATGGCGGATGCCGCGGCCGAGCTGCGCCGCCAGGACTGGTTCGACCTCGACGACGAGAACGAGGCGGACGCGGAAGCCTCAGCCGCGTGGACGGCTGCCCTGGAGGGCCTGAAGTCCGCAGCAGGCACCTTCAGGTGGGTCGCTGACGGCTGGATCTGACCCCGCCCTCACCGCACGCGAAAGCGCCCGCCCCGGCATCTCCTGCCAGGACGGGCGCTTGGCCGTCTGCGCCTCAGAAAGGCGGCTCG
>Ga0207652_10004862_pt1 | contig 10881 bp, 6 predicted proteins | sample KBSC63BmetaG_FD_184334 | JGI IMG/M metagenome (GOLD analysis project Ga0207652, IMG submission 184334) | Corn rhizosphere microbial communities from Kellogg Biological Station, Michigan, USA - KBS C6-3B metaG (SPAdes) (version 2) | ecosystem: Host-associated > Plants > Roots > Rhizosphere ...
CGGCCGCCACGCACGAAATGAGTGCGAACGCTCCACCCGAGCCAACTGTTCGTCCTCGCCCCGCGCCAGCGGGGAGACAGTCGCGGTGCCGCCCTGCGCCCGCCACGCACGAAATGAGTGCGAACGCTCCGCCCGAGCCAACTGTTCGTCCTCGCCCCGCGCCAGCGGGGAGAGGATGGAGGAGAGGGGACGTGCCGATCGGTGACGCCGTTCCCCTCTCTCGGCGCTGCCGCGCCGACCTCTCCCCGCTTCGCGGGGCGAGGTGACGGACCGGACGTAGGTCCGGGAAGCTCCCCTTTCATTGCAGGTGTGAAGGAGGGGGACGGGCTTCGCCTCGCAATTGGATCTTTTTTGCCGGCTATCGGTCCAGACGGCCGAAGTACGAGGCAAAGCCATTGCGAGGCACAGCCATCCGGTGGCAGGCCCCGCGGCGGGCGATGTCACGATTTGACGAAGCCCGGCGCGCCCCGCTAGGTCGGGTACTGGAAGGAGACATCATGTTCGCACCCGCCTCAGGTCTGATCCCCCACCCGCCCCGCACGCGGACGCTCCTGGCGATTGTTCTGGCGTTGGTGATGGCGCCGCGGCTCGCCTCGGCGGACGACAAGGCCCCCGCCAAGACGGGAAGCACGACCACCGGCAGCTCCGTGACCGACGGCTTCCGGAGCCTGGGCCAGCAGATCTCCGACCCCAAGACCCTGGACCGCATCAAGGGCCACGAGCAGGAGTTCGAGAAGAACGTCAAGGACTCGCGCGACCAGCAGCGCAAGAGCCACCCCGGCGAGCTGCGCGCCAGCGACGCGACCGACATGGCGAACGACCCGAAGATGGGCGGGCCGGGGCCCAAGGGCCGCACGAAGGGGGGCACGAAGGGCGAAACGAAGGGCGGCACGAAGGGTGAGACGAAGGGTGAGACCAAGGGTGAGACCAAGGGTGAGACCAAGGGTGAGACCAAGGGTGAGACCAAGGGTGAGACGAAGAGCGGCGCGAAGGCCGCCCCGGCGCCAAAGGACACCGCGGGGGTCAAGAGTGGCAGCGGCGCGTCGCCCCCCGCGGCGATGGCGCCACCGAAAGCGCCTCCGCCCGCCCCGGCGCCGGCGAGGTAGCGGTCAGGCTCCGCTCACTGCGCCGCGATCCACGCCAGCACGCACGCGGCGTCAGCGCCGCTGAGCGGGTTCGCGGCCAGAGGCATCTGCGCGCCGCAAGGCGGGTGTGACGAGAGCTTCGTGTAGAGCAGGCTGGTCTCGGGGCTGGCGGGGTTCGCCAGCAGGCCTGAGCACTCGGTGCCGTTGACGCCGACGACACGCGCGGCGACGCCCGCCGACACCAGGTCGAGGCCTTGCTGCGGGGCGAGCGCGCCGTGGCAGCCGGTGTTGCCGCACTGGGGCTGGAAGATGCGCGCGACGACGTCCCCGCAGGCGCCGGTACCGGTGTCGACCGGCGCGACGATGTCCGCCCCCGCGTCGGTCAGGAAGCGATCCTTGTCGGTCAGCGTGCCCGGGCAGCCGGTCAGCGCCAGCAGCACGAAGCAGAACGCGCCGAGCGACAAGGCCCGCCACCAGCAAACCGGTTGTCCTCGCCCAGCGAAGCTGGGAGAGGATAAAGGAGAGGGAAAGCCGATCGAGCGCGACGTCCGCGCGTCCGCCCACCGGCGGGCGCGCCCGGGAAGATCGCAGACCCTCTCCCTAACCCGGGTCCGCTGGCGCGGGCGAGGGCAATCGGTAGGCTGGCTGCGCGATGATTGCTTCGTTTGAGCATCGAGCTCGGCACCGAACCTAGTGCGCATAGCGGACCCCCGCGCCGGCCTGGAACTGCTGGTCGAGGGCGCCGCCGGCGACCAGCGCGTCGCCCACCTGCGGGTCGAAGCTGGCGAAGTAGCGGGTGTAGCGGCCGCCGATGCGCAGGTCGATGGCCGGCGTCAGCGCGATGGCGACGGCGAGGTCGCCGTCCAGACCGGCCACTTTTGGTCCCCGGAAACGGTCGTAGATCTGGCCCCGCGACAACGTCAGCAGGTAACCGGCACCCGCCAGCAACGACACGCGGCCCGTGACGACGAGCCTGCCGTCCGCTCCGAAACGCAGCGACACCGTCCGCGACGAGGGGATCAGCGCTCCCACGTCGCGGTCGGCCTGCAGGTCGAAGAAGTCGCCGTCGACGCCGACCGACAGGCCCGCCTCCTTGAAGTGCGGATGCGAGAAGAGCAAGCGTTCCCGCAGCTCGCCGCCGAAGCGCATCCACTTCGTGTCGATGTGTGCGCCTTCGGTCGTCGAAGATCCCACCGCGAAGGCGCGGCTGAAGCGGCCGCGCACGCCCAGGTCCTCCAGCACGGGAACGCCGGTGCTGGCGAATGGATAGACGTCCATGCCCACCGTGGCCAGCGGCACGGCGGCCAGGTGATACGACTGCGGCAGCTCGCCGATCGGATCGCTGTACGTGAAGTCCCGCCGGCCAACGTCCACGCCGGCCACGACGGCGACCTCGATCCGCCCCGCTGCCATCCGTGCCACCTCTCGGCGACCCAGCTCCAGCTCGAGATCGTTCGCGCCGGCTGCGCGCGCTCGCGGGCGTGGCGCCACCTCGGCAGGCCGGGTGGCCACCCTCTGCACGGGCGGCCCCTCGGCGGCCTCGGGTTCGAGAAGCGGCGGTGGCGTCTCGGCGGGAGGTCCCGCGCTGTCGGGAGGAAGCGTGTCCGCCGGTTGGCTCGCGGGCGCCGCTTCGGCCTTGGGCGGTACGGCTGGCTCGACGGGCTGGGTCTTGTCTTCCACCCTCTTGTCCACCGTCTGATGTACCGTCGGCTGTCCCTTTTTGGCCCGCGTATGCCGCTTGTGATGTCGCGCCGGCGCTGCCGCGGCGGCCGATGCCGCACACATCGCCGCGATCACGAGCACGACGCGAGCGCCCCGGAGACCGCGCCCGCTATCCCGGTCAGGCCAGCGCCGCACGCACCACGACGCCGGACGTGATCTGATCGTTCACCTGCGCATCCGTCAGCCCGATTCCGACGCCCATGGTCTTCGCCAATGAAGCCAGGCTGCTGGTCGAAGGCAGATCGCCGCCGTCCGACGCCATCCCGGACGCCGAGTCGATGTTCGCGGCGTGCCCGCCCGGCACGATGCCGCCCACCACCCCGCCCTTGAACGCCTTGCCGATCATCAGCGACACGGAGTGCGAGGCGTTGTGGCCGCGCCCGTTCAGCGTGTCGAACGTGCGCCCGAAGACGTGCATCGTCGCGAAGGTGACCTTGTCCTGCAGCCCGTAGCTCTGCAGCTTGCTCATCAGCGTCTTGATGCTGTTGATCGACGCCGTGGTCTGCGTCCCCTCGTTCGTGAAGTTGTTGTCGGTGTGGTTGTCGCCCGAGAACGGCAGGTGGATCGTCACCACCGGCGTGACGTTCATCTTGATCAGCAGCGTCGCCGCCAGCACCTGGTTGTTCGCGTCGTCCGCCGTGATCGTCGACAGATCGGACGCCACCTGCTGCACCATGGTGCGCAGATCCGACTGCGCCATGGCCATGTTGTCCAGGTAAGCGCGCTCGACGGTCGTCCGGGCGCGGTTCTCCTTCAACGCCGCATTGATCTTGTTCAGCGTGTCGTCCCGCAGCGCCTGCAACTGCGCGGCGACGCCCGTCGGCGGCGACAGCACGGCCTTCAACCCCGTCGGCGTCAGCTTGGGCAGGTACTGGCCCCCGAACGACACCTGCTCGCCGCCGATGGTCACCGGCTGCGGTTGCACGGTGCCCAGGCAGGACTGCAGCGTCTGCGCGAAGTACGACGGCATCCACTGGCCGCGGCGCAGGGCCCCGAACAGCTCCAGCACGCGCCCCAGCTCCCCGTGGTTCGCGGTGCCGGTCAGGTGATGGAAGAAGACGCTGCGATCCAGCGTCGCCTGCGGCAGGCTGGCCCACGGCTTCGCGGCCGTCCAGGCGGTGCCGCTGAGCTTCAGGCTGGTGGCGGTCATCGACATGTCGGTCGGATCGCAGTGATTGACGGTGCCCGACGCGAACGTCGACGGCAGGTCGTACGTGCCCGGCACGTTGCAGTTCAGCGCGTCGCCGTTGGCCGACATGCTGAGGATCAGGTACTGCGCGCCCGCGCTGTTGGCGCAGGCGCCGTCGGCGCGCGCCGACCGCGGATTCAGCAGGAAGGACACGGGCAACCCGGTGGCCATCGAGCGCAGGCCCAGCGCCCCCGCGCCGAAGAGCCACGACCGCAGATGTTGGCGTCGATTCGAGACGTTCATGGTGCTCCTACAGGCCGATGGCGACGGACGTGGGGGAAAGACAGGCGGTGACGAAGGTGGACTTCAGCGCGTCGGTGGCGCTGGCACCGGCCGCCATCGCCCCCGTGAAGTGAGCCGACAGCAACTGCGTCATGGTCGCGGTCATCGGGTCGCTGGCCGCGATGCCCATGACGTTGCCCACGAAGTCGGTGATGGCCGCGTCCTTCTTGGTGCTGCTGTAGCGGCTGTTCGTCTTGTCGATCGTCAGGCCGGCCACGTAGTTGCACAGCGCCTCGGAGGCGCCGCGAAAGAACGGCGTCGCCGACGTCGACAGGGCCGGCGCCTCGGCGCCGCGCAGGTAGCCGTCGAGCGGGATGTTGTTGGCGACCGCGGTGGCCGTCGTCTTGTCCGAGATGCCGGTGCAGACGCTGCTGGTCAGGCCCAGGCGGTTCGTCAGCGCGGCGCACAGGTGGTCCTGGCGGGCGATGCTGACCGTCTCGCCGACGTCCCCCCAGGTCTTCGTGGCGGCCTGGCCCGTCACCAGCGGCGACGAGAACAGCTCGACGACCAGGGTGTGGAAGTCGTAGTTGGCGGCCGCGAACGCCTGCGCCACCCGCATGAACTCGGGGTCATCCTCCGAGCAGGCGCTGGAGTTCGCGTAGTAGCACAGCTTCTGCGTCCAGGCGGTCCCGAACAGCGGATGCGTCACCAGCGCGGTGCCGAAGTCGTCCAGCGACGCCAGGCCCGTCTTCTCGCCCAGGTAGTCGAACGCCGCCGTTGAGAACAGCTGCGCCGGGTCGTGCTGCGCGTGATACGAGTAGGTGTACGCCTGGCGGAACACGTTCCGCATCGGATCCATCGTCTGGTGACAGCTGTAACAGGGGCTGGTGGGGTCGGAGTGCTGGCCGTCCTTGCCGGTGTCCAGCACGGTCGAGGTCCCCTTGTCGACCGGGTTGATGCTGCGCCCGATGCCGACGATCAGCGCCTGGTTCAGCGTATCGCGCTGCTGATTGCTGCTGTTGGTGGGCCAGTTGGCGAAGAAGGCGGGCGTCGAGAAGAAGCCGACGCGCGGCGTGCGCACCACCAGCTCGTTCGCCGTGCGCAGCGCCGGAAGATTGTAGAAGCCGGTCAACCGCTCGCCGGTCTGCGGCGCGCGCACGGTGACGGGCCGCCACACCACGTCGTCCGACGTGATGCTGGGCGGGGTGAACGACACGTCGCTGCCGCAGTTGTAGTTGTACAGCGACTTCTGCGCCGACGTGACGTCACTGGGGACGGTCAGCGTGGGCGGACCGTTGGGATCCGTCGGGTCATTCACGAAGTTGCGGCTGGCGAACCCGAACAGGGCAAGAAAGGCGCTGCCCAGGTTCGTGTACTTGCGCTGGTTGTAGGTGACGGTCACCTTCACCGCCGCCCCCTTGTCGTCCACCATGACGTGCCCGGTGTCGTCCAGCTGGGGCATGCTGCAGGTGAACGCCGCCGGCGTCGCGAAGTGCATGAAGTTCGGGCTGGTCGGATCCAGCGTCTGCGACAGCGGGATGGGGTTCGCCACCACCGGCATGGCGTTGGGATCCACCGGCGGCTGGAAGGTGATCCAGAACGCCTGGGTGGTGCTCAGCGTGCCGTCGGGCATGGGCAGGCTGATCGTGTTCTTGCCGGTGTCGTCGACCTGGATCTGATCCAGCGCCAGGTACAGCGACATCAATGACGGCGTCATCAGGAACGTGTGCGTGGTCAGGGTCTGCGCGAAGGAGCCGCCGTCGGCGATCGCCCGCAGCGCCGTGCGCGAGATGGACTCCTGCGCCTGGCTGAACACCGGAAGGTTGGATACCGTCGACACACCCAGCTGATCCAGGAAGTCGTTCTGGCTGATCTGCGTCTGCTGGAAGGCCTTCGCGAAGAAGGTCGAGAACTTGGCCTGCGCCTCGGGGCGGACGAACCAGGCGTCCACCAGCCCGCGCAACGCCGTCGGATCCGCCGTGACGGCGGCGATCTCGTCGTCCGTCGCGGGCAGGCCCAGCATCAGGTTCTTGACCTTCGCCACGTACAGCGACGCCGGCACCGCCTCGAAGGGGATGGCCGTCACTGCGTCCGGCGTTCCGGCGTCCGCCGTGGGATCGGTCGACGGCGGCATCGTGGTCGGGTTCGACGAAGCCACGTTCAGCTTTCCGTTGCAACCGGACGCGGCGACGCCTGCCGCCAGAACGGCGACGGCCAAGGAAGTCAGGAGCCGTGACGACATGTGGCGGTACCTCACGAAGGCGGCCGGAGCAGGGGGGAGGATCGCGACGCGGGGCCGTTTAGGAGCGCCTGTCTTACAGCTGCTTACTCGACGCAAAGGCCCCGCCAGAAAACCCATCGGACGGACGCAACATTCACTGTACACGAATTCCAGGCAGTCCGGGACGGTCGAAAGCGCGCTTTGCCGTCGGTGAGAGCGACCCGTTCATTCCCCGGACGATTGTGAAGTGGGCTACGGTGCGAGGGGTACGAATACAGCGTCCGCTGTGATCTTTCGCATTCCGTGTAGCAAACTCCCCGCGATTCATGGACGGGGGTCCTTATTCATTCCGCGGCACGGAACGCTTCCAGCTGATCCGCCTGATCGGCCACGGCGGGATGGGGGTCGTGTACGAGGCGTTCGACACGTTGAACGCCGCTTCCGTGGCGCTGAAGCTGCTGCCCCTGGTCAGCCCGGACTCGTTGCTGCGGTTCAAGCGGGAGTTCCGCAGCGTGGCGGACATTCGCCACCCCAACCTGGTCCGGCTGGGCGAGCTGGTCGCCCACGAGGCGCAGTGGTTCTTCACGATGGAGCTGGTCGACGGCGTCGACCTGATCAGCTACGTGCGCGGTCACGACGCGCCGGCCGCGCAACCAGCGCCCGTGGTGCTGTCGCCCGGCCCTGGCGTCTCGACCGCCGTCGGCCCCACCGCCATCGCCGATCCCCCATCCGCGCCCGTCGACGGCGGCAACAGCCGCCTGCGCCCCGCGCTGGCGCAGCTGGCGCAGGGGTTGATCGCGCTGCACGAGGCGGGCTGTGTGCACCGCGACGTGAAGCCGTCGAACATGCTGATCGCGCAGGACGGCCGCGGCGTGCTGCTGGACTTCGGCCTGGCCAGCACCGCGTCGGACGAGACGACGATGGTGGGCGCCGGCACGCCGATGTACATGGCGCCCGAGCAGGCGATGCCGTCGCCGGTGACCGCCGCCGTCGACTGGTACGCGTTCGGCGTCATCCTGTTCGAGTTGCTGACGGGACGCCTGCCGTTCGAGGGGCGGCCGCACGAGATCCTGTACCGCAAGAACCATGACCGCCCGCCGCCGGTGGCGACGCTGCAACCGGAGGCGCCCGCCGATCTGGCGCAGCTGTGCGACCACCTGCTGGATCCCGATCCGGCGCGCCGGCCCCGCGGCGCCGAGGTGCTGGCCTGCTTCGCCGCGCCGGCCGCCGGTCCGCGCCCGCGCGCCGCGCCGGAGGTCGAGGTCCCCCTGGTCGGCCGCAGGCACGAACTGGCCACGCTGGCGGCGGCCCTAGGCGACGTTCGGGCCGGCGGCGGCCCGCGCGCGGTCATCGTCCGCGGCGAGTCGGGCGTGGGCAAGTCCGCGCTGGTGCGCGCCTTTCTCGACGCGCCGGCGACGTCCGCCGAGGCGCTGCTGCTGACCGCGCGCTGCTACGAGCGCGAGCTGCTGCCCTTCAAGGCGGTCGACGGGCTGGTCGACGCGCTGACGCGCGAGCTGCGCCGGCTGGACGCCAGGACGGTGGCGGGCTTGCTCCCCCGCCGCGCCGACATGCTGCTGCAGGCCTTCCCCGTGCTGGGGCGGGTGCCGGCGTTCGCGCGGGCCCGTCGCGAGCCGCTGGCGCTGGATCCGGCCGAGGTGCGCGCCACGATGTTCATCGCCTTTCGCGAGCTGATGGCGGCGATGGCCAGGCGCGCGCCCATCGTCGCGTTCGTGGACGATCTGCAGTGGGCCGATCGGGACTCGGCGGCGCTGCTGAGCGATCTGCTGGCGGCGCGCGAGGACGCCCCGCGCGTGCTGCTGATCGGGACGCTGCGCACCGTGGGGGCCGACGAACCGGAGCACCTGTTCTCGCCCACCACCAACGAACAGCACCTGCTGCTGGCGAACCTGGATCCCGAAACCGCCCGGACATTGGCGCGTGAGCTGCTGCGGACCAGCGGCGGGCCGACGGGCGAGGAAGAGGCCGCCCGCCTGGTGCACGAGTCGGCCGGTCACCCGCTGTTCCTGCGCGAGCTGGTGCGCACCGCGCGGACGGCCACCGACGACGGCGCGCCGGCCACGCTGGAGGGCGTCCTGAGCGCGCGCATCGGCGAGCTGCCCCCGGCGGCCATCCGCCTGCTGCGCGTGCTGGCCATCGCCGGCGCGCCGGTGGCGCTGCGGCTGGTGCGCCGGGCGGCCGAGCTGGACGGTCCCGAGACGGCGCGGCTGATGGACGAGCTGCGGGCCGCCCGATTGGTGCACTCGGGCTCGGACGGCGGCGACGACGTGGTGGTGATCGCGCACGATCGCGTGCGCCAGGCGGTGATGGGGGCGCTGACGTCGGCGGGTGAAGCGAAAGCGGTGCACGAGCGCCTGGCCGAGGCGTTCGAGGACGCGGGCGACGTGCTGGGCGCGGGCGAACACTGGCGCGAGGCAGGCGCGCCCGAGCGGGCGGCGGTCCACTTCGCGACGGCGGCGCGCCAGGCGGCGGCGGCGCTGGCGTTCGATCGCGCCGCCAGCCACTACAACAACGCGCTGGCCATGGGCGTGTGGACGGAGGAGCAGCGGAACGAGCTGCTGATCAGCATGGCCGACGCGCTGTCGAACGCGGGACGAGGGCCGGCGGCGGCGCGCCACTACCTGAAGGCGGCGGATCATGCCACCGGGGCGCGCGCCCTGGATCTGCGCCGGCGCGCCGTCGAGGAGCTGCTGCGCGCCGGCAACGTCGACGAGGGGCTGATCGCCGCGTTCACCGCCGTCGAGGCGGCCGGCCTGGCCTTCGCGCAGACGCCGCTGCGCTCGTTGCTGTGGCTGCGGGCGGTGCTGCGGCTGCGCGGGCTGCGCTTCCGGCGCCGCGCCCCCGACGACATCGCCGCGCACGACCTGGCGCGCATCGATCTGTGCTGGTCATTGTCGTCGGGCCTGGGCCTGACCGACCACTTCCAGGGGGCGCACTTCCAGGCGCGCGGCCTGCTGCTGGCCTTGCGCAGCGGCGATCTGTCGCGGGTGGCCCGGGGCATCGCGGCCGAGGCCGCCTACGCCGCGGCGCTGGGCAATCACCGCCGCGCCGCCCGCCACCTGGAACGGGCGGCCCGGCTGGCCGACCAGACGGGCAATCCCCACGCCGTCGGGATCGTGTCCTTGATGAAGGGGCTCAGCAGCCACCTGCACGGGCGCTTCGCGCTGGGGCTGGGACACCTGACCACGGCCGAGCAGATCTTCCGCGAGCGCTGCGTGGGGACGCACTGGGAGCTGGCGGCCGTGCGCCAGTACTCGCTCGAGTGCCTGTACTACCTGGGCGAGCTGTCGCGGTTCGAGAGCGCGACGACGGAGGGGATCAAGGAGGCGCAGGACCGCGGCTCGCTGTACGCGGCCACCACCCTGCGCACGGGGCTGACGAACGCCGTGTGGCTGCTGCGCGACGAGCCCCAGCGGGCGCGCCACGAGCTGGACGAGGCGATGAAACCCTGGTCATCGCACGGCTACCATGTCCAGCACTGGTACGAGCTGATCGCGCGCACGCAGATCGATCTGTACGCCGGCGCCGCGGGCGAGGCGTGGCGACGGGTGCTGGAGACCTGGCCGGCGCTGGCGGGGTCGGGCCTGCTGCACCTGCAGCACGCGCGCATCGTGGCGCTGCACCTGAAGGCGCGCGCGGCGATCGCCAGCGCGGCGACGAGAAGTGGCGCCGAGCGGAACGAACTGCTGGCGGTGGCGCGGCAGTGCGCGCGGCGGGTGTGGCGCGAGGGAGATGGCTGGAACCGCGCCCTGTCCGCCGCGGCGCAGGCGGGCATCGAACGCGTGGCGGGCCGCCGGGAGCGCGCCGACGCCTGGTTGCACCGCGCCCTCGGCAGCGCCAACACGCATGGCCTGGCGCTGATGGCCGCCGCGACCGAGCTGGCCTGCGGCGATCCGCGCGGCGCCACCTGGATGCAGGAGCGCGGCGTGCGCGATCCCACCGCCCTGACGCGCCTGTTGCTGCCCGGCTGCGTCGTTCACGCCTAGCGCGGCCGCGCCAGGCGTGCTGTCCATTGGTCGAATGGCAGGGACTGCTGCGATTGGCAGGGACTGCTGCGAATGGCAGGGACTGCTGCGAATGGCAGGGACTGGTGCAAGGAATGCGGATACGCTTCCCATTACCAGTCATGGGACGAACGGGGGCCCGTGCCTTCGCGGCGACGCTGGCGGTTTGTTCGGCGGCCAGCGCCTGTGGGGGTGCGAATCAACAGGGTGTGGCGACGCAGGTCGCAGGCGCAGCTGGTGCGGCGGGGACCAGTTTGCCGTCGGGCGCGGGCGGCGGTGCCGCCGGGGGAGCGGCGGGAGCGGTGTCCGTGATGCCTTCGTGTGCCGCGACGAACAGCGCTCCGCCCCGGGTCGCTTTCCGGGCGACGGCGGGCTGGGCGACGAGCGCCGCTCTCGACTCGACGGTACACCCGTTCGTGG
>Ga0207652_10004863_pt1 | contig 10881 bp, 9 predicted proteins | sample KBSC63BmetaG_FD_184334 | JGI IMG/M metagenome (GOLD analysis project Ga0207652, IMG submission 184334) | Corn rhizosphere microbial communities from Kellogg Biological Station, Michigan, USA - KBS C6-3B metaG (SPAdes) (version 2) | ecosystem: Host-associated > Plants > Roots > Rhizosphere ...
GGCGTCCGAGGCGATCAGCGGCACGACCGTCGTGGCCTCGGCGAACACCATCTGCTCCCAGGTGACGTCGACCTTCCCCCAGGAGCAGGCTTCCTTGAGCGTCGAAGACGAGCAGGCCCCGTCGCGCACGTCGGCCACGGTGATCTGCACGGCGTATTTGTGCATGTCGACCTCATGGCCGAGGATCTCGGCGCAGACCACGGTGTCCTGGGCGAAGTTCTTCGGAACCCCGCCGCCGACCATGAACAGGCCCGTGGCGCCGGCGGCGATCTTGATGTCCGTCAGCTCGCGGAAGTCGGCCACCGCGTCGATCGTGAGGTAGGGCTTGCCTGCCTTCATCCGCTCGACCTGGTGCTTGACCAGGCCGAAGCCGGCCGACGAGTCGGTGAAGGCCGGGCAGAAAATCGGCACGCCTTCCTCATAGGCGGTCTGGATCAGCGAGCCCGGCTTCCTGGCGTTGCCCGCCGCCAGCCACTTGCCCATCTCATGGATGAACTCGCGGCTCGAGTAGGGGCGCGGCTCGAGGCTCTCGCAGATCTCGTAGATCGTGCCATCGCAGTTCTGGAGTTCTTCCTCGTCGATGTAGGTGTCGTAGATGCGGTCGATATAGAGGTCGCGCAGGTCGCGGTCGTCGACGTTCGACTGCGCCTGGTAGTGCTTGAAACCCAGCGCCTCGAAGAAATCCATGTCGACGATGGAGGCGCCGGTCGACACCACAACGTCGATCATCCCGTACTTCAGCATGTCGCGGTAGATGTGCATGCAGCCGCCGGCCGAGGTGGAGCCGGCCAGCGTCAGCCATGTCGAGCAGTCGGCGTCCTCGAGGCTCATCGACCAGATGTCGGCGGCGCGCGCGGTGTCGCGGCTGGTGAAGCTCATCTTGCGCATGGCGTCGATGACCGGCCGGGCGTCGTACTGGTCGATCGCGACGTGCTCGACGGTGTTGGCCAGCAACTCGGCCTTGCGGTTCGATTTCTGAACGTCAGCGTTCATCTTCGGAAGTTCCCTTCTGAGAGGTGATCGCCCGTCCATAGAAGAAGCGCGACCGGGACGGAGCGACCGGCCGCGCCTTTAACACGCCAGATGAGCCCGGGGTTACCGCCGCCGGCGCTTCTTGCCGGCCGCGCCCTTGGGGCGCGAAAAGCGCACGACGACCTTGCGTTCCTCGAGCTGCTCGCGCGGCAGGCGGATCGAACGGCCCGCCAGCCCGAACATCGAGGCCATGGGCGCGTCCGCCACCACCACCGTCTCGGCGTCGCCGAAGCCGTTGAAGCGGGTGTTCATCGCCACGCCATAGGCGCCCAGCATGCCGATCTCGACGAAGTCGCCCTCGCGGACGTCCTCCGGCAGCCAGAACGGGCCCGGCATATGGTCGAGGCTGTCGCAGGTCGGCCCATAGAAACGAAAGGGCTTCAGGGGGCCCTCCACTTCCATCGCCGCGCCGCCCTCCGCGCGAAACAGCTTCACCGGAAAGGGCCATTTTGCGTGCGTCGCATCGAACAGGCTGCCGTAGCTGCCGTCGTTCAGATAGAGCGCGTCGCCCTTCTTCAGCTCGACCTTGGTGAGGATCGACGAGGCTTCCGCCACCAGGGCGCGGCCCGGCTCGCACCAGAGCTCGGTGTCCTCGTGGACCATCATCTCGGCGAAGCCGCGGTGGATGGAGTCCACGTAGTCGGCCATGTCGGGCGGGACCATCCCCGGGTAGACGCTCGGGAAGCCGCCGCCCACGTCGACGACGTCGACCATGACGCCCGCGCGCACGATGGCGCGGCTGGCCTGCGCCATCGCCGCCTGGAAGGCGGTCGGGCGCATGCACTGGCTGCCGACGTGAAAGGAGACGCCGAGCCGATCCTGGGTGGCGCGCCGGGCGGCGAGCAGCAGGGCCGAGGCCTCGTGGGTTTCGACGCCGAACTTGCCGGAGAGCGAATAGGCCGCGCCATCGGCGCTCACCGCCAGGCGCACGACCAGGGTGAGGTCGTCCGCGCCGCCGGTCGCATCGAGGATCTTGGCCAGCTCTTCCTGGGTGTCGAGCGCGAAGATCTTCACCCCGAACTCGCGATAGGCGCGGGTGATCGCCGCGCGGCTCTTCACCGGATGCATGAAGGCCATGCGCGCGTCGGGGCCGGCATGGGCCGCGATCAGCTCGATTTCGGGAATGGAGGCGACGTCGAACGACATCACGCCGTGGGCGGCGAGCGTCTCGATCACCCAGGGCGAAGGGTTCGCCTTAACGGCGTAGAACACGTCGCCTTTGAAATTGTCCTGGAACCAGCGCGCCGCGACCGCTACCGCGTCCGGCCGCGCGAGTGCGACAGGACGTTCCGGTGAACGATCACGGACCAGGTCCAGGGGCGTATGATACGTGTGCAATTCACGTAACCCCCAACGGATAGTTGAACCCAATCCGGCGTTAGCAGCGCTTTTCAGGACATCGGGTCCGCCGGAACCGCGCAAATAGGGGCAATGGGCCCCGATGTAAAGAGTTCAGTCGGGACGCGTGGTTAGCGGTTCCCTGCACGCTGGACCGGATGCGGGCGGCCGTGCCATGAAGCCAAGGCAAGGGATGGGCACGATCGCCCCGCTTGCGCGTGCTCGATCGGGGAACCTAAGCCGTCCATGCCTGACGCCGCCGTCCTGTCCATCCGGAAGGCTTCCAAGACCTTCGGCGCCCGCCGTGCGCTGGACGCCGTTTCGCTGGACGTGCGCAAGGGCGAGATGATCGCCCTGATCGGGCCGTCGGGCTCGGGCAAGTCCACCCTGTTGCGCTCGATCTCCGGCCTGCAGACGATCGACGGCGGGGAAGGCCGGATCGAGGCCTTCGGCGGGCCGGTGCAGGAGCACGGCCGGATCAGCTCGGGCGTGCGCAAGGTCCGCACCCGGATCGGCTTCATCTTTCAGCAGTTCAACCTGGTGGGCCGGCTGTCGCTGTTCACCAACGTCGCCCTGGGTTCGCTCGGCCGGATCGAGGGCTGGCGCGGCGTGTTCGGCCTGTGGCCTGCCGAGACCAAGGCCGCGGCCATGGCGGCGCTCGCGCGCGTCGGGGTCGCGGAATACGCCGGTCAGCGCGCCAACACGCTCTCTGGCGGCCAGCAGCAGCGCGGCGCCATCGCGCGCGCCCTGGTCCAGAAGGCCAAGATCATCCTGGCCGACGAGCCGGTGGCCTCGCTCGATCCGGTGGCCGCCCGCAAGGTGATGGAGAACCTGCGCGACCTGAACCAGCAGGATGGCCTGACCGTGGTCGTCACCCTGCACCAGGTCGACTACGCCCTGCGCTATTGCGACAGGGTGGTGGCTTTGAAGGCCGGCAAGATCGCCTATGACGGCCCGGCCAGCGAGCTGGAGACGCCCAAGCTCATCGAGATCTACGGTCCTGAATTCGAAGACGTCTTCTGGGAGGGAGCCCCCAAATGATCGCGCGCCGCGTCCTCGGCGGTCTGGCCGTCGCCACGGCGGCGCTTGGCCTGTTCGCCTGCAGCCCGAAGCCCGCCACCCAGGCCCAGCCGAAGGAGATCACCTTCTCGATCCTTTCGGCGGAGAACCAGGCGTCCATGGGCCCCCTGTGGCAGCCCCTGCTGGACGACATGTCCGCTCAGATCGGCGTGAAGGTGAAACCCTTCTTCGCCACGAACTACGGCGCCCTCATCGAGGCGATGCGATTCAAGCAGGTGCAGGTGGGCTGGTTTTCCGCCCAGCCGGCGCTGGAGGCGGTCAACCGGGCCGACGCCGAGGTGCTGGGCCGGGTGATCGACGCCGGCGGGGACGCGACCTACAAGTCGGTGCTGATTGTCCGCAAGGGGTCCGGCATCACCCTCGACAAGGTGCTGGCCTGCGGGAAGAAGTATTCCTTCGGCCTGGGCGATCCGCAGTCGACGTCGGGCACGCTCGCGCCGATGGCCTATCTCTTCACGCCCAGGGGCATCGAGCCCACCAAGTGCTTCAAGGCGGTGCGCTCGGCGAGCCACCAGGCCAACTCCTTCGCCGTCGCCAACGGCGTGCTGGACGTGGCCACCAACAACTCGGTGGGCATCCTGTTCTTCCAGCGCGAGAAGCCGAAGGACGCGGCCAAGGTCGAGGTCATCTGGTCCTCGCCGCCGCTGCCGGAATCCTCGATCGTCGCGCGCAAGGACCTCGACCCGGCGATCAAGGAAAAGATGCGCCAGTTTTTCCTGACCTACGGCACGGGCACGGGGCCGGTCGCCGACAAGCAGCGCGAGGTGCTGAAGGGCCTGGCCTATGGCGGCTTCAAGCCGGCCGACAACTCCTACCTCGATCCGGTGCGCGAGATGCAGGCCTCCGTCGAGTTGGCGGAAGCGCGCCACACCGGCGACGCGGCCAAGATCGCCGCCGCCCAGAAGGCGTTCGACCAGATCCACGCCACCGCCGCCGCGAAGCGGGCCAAGGAGCCTGACGTCTGATGAGCCAGGCGCCCGACCCCGTTCCGGAGCCGCCGCGGCGGTCCCTCGTCCAGCGCCTGCCCGACATCCTGATCTGGGGCGTCGTGCTGGTGATCCTGCTGGCCAGCATCGGGCCGGTGGACATCGGCCACTTCGGCAAGCTGTTCAGCAACGCCGAGAACATGCGCGAGTTCGGCGCGGACTTCATGAGGCCCAAGTGGGACCTCCTGTCGCTCTACGTGCATCAGATGATCCTGACGATCCAGATCGCCATGTGGGGCACGGCGCTGGCGGTGGTGATCGCGGTTCCGTTCGGCCTGGCCTGCGCGCGCAACGTCTCGCCGGTCTGGCTGCAGCAGCCGATGCGCCTTTTGATGAACCTGCTGCGCTCGATCCCCGACCTGGTGGTCGGCACCCTGTTCATCGTCGCCGTGGGTCTGGGCCCCTTCGCCGGGGTCATGGCGTTGGCGATCAACACCGGCGGCGTGCTGGCCAAGCTGTTCTCCGAGGCCGTGGAGTCCATCGACAAAGGCCCGGTCGAGGGCGTCCGCGCCACCGGCGCCGCGCCGCTGCACGAGGTGATCTGGGGGGTGATCCCGCAGGTGGCGCCGTTGTGGACCTCCTATGCGCTCTACCGTTTCGAATCGAACTCGCGCTCGGCCACCGTCCTGGGCCTGATCGGCGCGGGCGGCATCGGGCAGTTGCTGTTCGAGACCCTGAACGCCTTCGACTACCGTCACCTCTCGGCGATCGTCATCGTGATCATCGTCGCCGTGACCCTGATCGACCTGCTGTCGCAAGCCATGCGCAGCCGCCTGCTCTGATAAAAAAGAACGCCGCCGCGGGGGCGCGGCGGCGTTTGGAGGCGGGGGAGCTTTCGTCCTGCGGCGGGCCGCGCGCGAGGGCGGCCCGCGCGTTCACCAGCGGAACTGACCGAAGAGGCCGACCTCGTCGTACGTGCCCTTGCGCGTGCCGCCGATCGCCCCGTTAGAGGTGCTGAGCAGCCCGTTGTCGACCTGGTCGCGCTTATAGACGAGGGCGAAGTCCACGATCTTCGTCGGCTCGTAGTTCACGCCGATGTTGAAGTAGCCCTCCTTCTCGCGCGGGTTGAGCGTCTTGGAGGGCTTCACCCAGTCGTAGCGTCCGAAGACGCTGACCTGTGGCGTGAAGTTGAAGTTGCCGAAGATCGACGTGCCGTCCGACTTGTCGCCGAGCACGGTGGTGACGTTGTTCCAGTTCTCGGCGGCGAAATATTCGACCCCCAGGCGGAACTTCGGGTTGGCATAGGACGCGATGGCGTCGAAGCGGTTGGCGGTGTGGAAGGTGGCGACGCCCTGCACGTCCTTGCCGAGCTTGCCGGAATAGCCGCCGACGCCGGCGGTAAAGCCGTTCATCGAGGCGCTGACGCGGCCCTCGACGTCCATGCCCTTGGACCGGGTCGGGTTCTTGTAGCCGGCCCCGTTCACGACCGAGACCGCGTAGTTGAAGACGCCCACCTTGCCGAGGGCGTGGGCCCCCCAGTCGGCCGAGGTTCCGAACTTGTCGCGATCGGCGATGGTGTTTTCGACGAACCGATAGCCGTAGACGTCCTCGGCGAACGGAACCCAGGGCAGGTCGGCGGAGCCCAGGCGCACGGTCAGGGCGTCGGACACCTTGGCCTGCAGATAGGCCTTCTTGATGTAGACCTGGGTCAGGCCGTCGGCGCTGAGGTAGGCGACGTCGGTGGTCACGTTGGCCGAGAAGACGTCGTTGAACCTGTGATCGACGCCCACATAGAAGCGCTTGATGTCGAAGCTTGAGCCTGTGGCCGGGACCTTGGCCCCGTCGCGCTTCTGCTCGATGTTCGTCAGGTCGTAGTACATCCGGCCGTTCACGGAGGTGTTGGCCTCCCAGCCGGGCTTCGGCTTGGCCGCCGCGACCGCGGTCTGCACCTGGGCGGGGATCGTCTGGATCTCCGCATCGGCCTTGGCCTGCAGGGCGCGCGACTGGTCCTGGGCGGTCTCGGCGGCCGCCTGGGCCTCACGGGCCTGCGTCTGAATCTGCTGCTGGGCCTCTTGTTGGGCGGCGAGTTGGGCCTTCAGCGCCTGGATCTCGGCGCGCAGTTCGCTCACGTCGGCCGCCGTGGCGGCGGGTCGGGGCGCGGCCTGCCTGTGCCGGGCCGCCTTTGCGTCGGCGGCCGTGCCTGCGCCGCTCGCCAGCAGGGCGCCCAGCGCCGCTCCGGCGAGCAGCTTCGTCGATAGCCTCATGATCTTGTCCCCGTTTCTCGTTGATGCCGTCGCCGGAGGTCGGGGACCGGTGAGCAAGCTCAGGAAGCAGCCCCCACGGCGCTCGCCGGGCGGTCTAGCGGGGGTGCGTGACGCCCGGCCGACAGTCTCGTGACAGATGGATGACGGCCCCTGCGCGGCGCTCGCGCGGCCTCGCGAATGGGCTGTCACCAAACTGTCGTCGCCCGCGGCTAATCAGCGGCTCGAGAGCGGCGTGGATGGGGCGCTCTATTCAGGAGAAGAGCATGTTGAAGACACTGGGGGCGGCCGTCGGCGCCGTCCTGATGATCGCTGCGGCGACGACCTCACAGGCGGCGGGCGCGATCTCGGGCGCAGGCGCGACCTTCCCGGCGCCGGTCTACGCCAAATGGGCCGAGCAATATAAGGCCGCGAGCGGCGCCAGCCTGAACTACCAGGCGATCGGCTCCGGCGGCGGCATCAAGCAGATCAATGCCTCCACGGTCGATTTCGGCGCCAGCGACAAGCCGCTCAAGCCGGCCGAACTGGCGGCCGGCGGCCTGGCCATGTTCCCGACGGTGATCGGCGGCGTGGTCCCCGTGATGAACCTGCCGGGGATCAAGCCCGGCCAGGTGCGGATGACCGGCGCGAACCTCGCCGACATCTATCGCGGCGCGATCAAGAAGTGGAACGACCCGATCCTGGCCAAGGCCAATCCGGGTGTGGCCCTGCCTAACCTGCCGATCACCGTGGTCCACCGGTCCGACGGCTCCGGGACGACGTTCCTGTTCACCAGCTACCTCAGCATGAAGGCGCCCCATTGGGCGAGCGAGGTCGGCGCCAGTGACGCCGTGCAATGGCCCGTCGGCCTGGGAGGCAAGGGCAACGACGGCGTCGCCGCCTTCGTGAAGCAGACGCCGGGTGCGATCGGTTATGTCGAGTACGCCTACGCCAAGCAGAACGCGATGACCTACGCGCTCATGCAGAACAAGGTCGGCAAGTTCGTCCCGCCCGCGGCCGAGAATTTCAAAGCCGCCGCCGCGGGCGCGAAATGGAGCGCCGCGCCCGGCTTCTACCTGCTGCTGCTGGACCAGCCGGGCGCCAGCGCCTGGCCGATCACCGGGGCCACTTTCATCCTGGTGCATACCCGCCAGACCGACGCCGCCAAGGGCAGGGACGTGCTCAGCTTCTTCGACTGGGCCTACAAGAACGGCGATGCGGCGGCGGACCAGCTCGACTACGTGCCGCTTCCCGCGCCGGTGAAGGACCTGGTCCGCAAGTCCTGGTCGAAGATCGTCGGGCCGGACGGCAAGCCGGTCTACCGCTAGGCCCCGACCGCCGGGGCACTGACCCGACAGCCCTGCCGCCGTCCGCGGCGGCAGGGCTTCGCGGCCTCCGGCAGATCCGAAACCCAAAGGTTCCCAAGAGCCCAAGTCCCGCCCGAGATGTCCGAAGCAATCCTCACTCCGCGCGCCCGGCCGGCCCGACGCACCGCTCCACGCGGGGCGGCGCTCGGCAAGATCTTCGAAGGCTTGTGCTTCTCTGCGGCGACGGCGCTCCTGGTCGCCCTGGGCGGGCTTCTGGTTTCGCTGCTGGTCGGCGGCTGGCCGGCGATCCGCAAGTTCGGCTTCGGCTTTCTCACCACCGCCACCTGGAACCCGGTCACCGACGTCTATGGCGCGGCGGGCCCGATCGTCGGCGCCCTGACGACCGCAGGGGTCGCGCTGGTCATCGCCCTGCCGATCGCCGGCGGGGTGGCTTTCTTCCTGACCGAGCTGTGCCCGGCGCCCCTGAGAGGGCCCATCGGCACGGCGGTGGAGCTGCTCGCCGGCATCCCGTCCATCGTCTACGGCATGTGGGGCCTGTTCGTCTTCGCGCCGCTGTTCTCCCGGTTCGTGCAGGCGCCGCTGATGATGGCGGCAAAGCCGGGCTCGCTGCTGGAGAAATTGACCGCCGGCGTCCCCAACGGATCGGGCATTCTCTCGGCCTCCATCATCCTGGCGATCATGATCCTGCCGTTCATGGCGGCGACCCTGCGCGAGCTGCTCCTGACCGTGCCGGCCGCGGTGCGCGAGAGCGCCTATGGCCTCGGCGCGACCACAGCCGAGGTCGTGATGTCGGTCACGCTCCCCTACGTCCGAACCGGCGCGATCGGCGCGGTGATGCTGGGCCTGGGGCGCGCGCTCGGCGAAACCATGGCGGTCACCTTCATCATCGGCAACGCGCATGGGCTGCCGAGCTCGATGTTCGACTCAGGCTCGACCATCGCATCCACCATCGCCAACGAGTTCACCGAGGCCTCGACGCCGATGCACACCGCAGCCCTGATGGCGCTCGGGCTCGTGCTCTTCGTGATCACCTTCATCGTACTGGGCCTGGCCCGCCTGATGCTCCGCGCCTCGGCGGTGAAGTCATGAGCGCCCCGGCCATCAGGCTCGCGCGCCGGCGCGCCGCGGACATCGTCTTCAAGGCGTTTTGCCTCGTCGTGACGATCGTCGCCCTGGCGGCGCTGACCGCCATCCTGTGGTCCCTGCTGAGCCAGGGCCTCGGCGGCCTGGACCTCGACGTCTTCACCCGGTCCACGCCTGCGCCGGGGTCGAAGGGCGGCCTCGCCAACGCCATCGCGGGCTCGGTGATGATGTGCGCCCTGGCCATGGTCCTGGCCCTGTTCGTGGGCGTGCTGGCCGGCACCTGGCTGGCGGAGTACGCCGGCCGCTCGGCCTACGGGGCGGTGGTCCGCTTCCTCAACGACATGCTGCTCTCGGCGCCGTCGATCCTGGTGGGCCTCTTCGTCTACGAAATCCTGGTCGCGCCCTTTCACGGCTTCTCGGGGTTCGCCGGCGCCGTGGCGCTGGCGCTGCTTGCCGTGCCGGTGATCGTGCGGACCACCGAGGACGTGCTGTCGCTGCAGGCGGCGACCTTGCGCGAAGCCGGCGTGGCGCTGGGCGCGCCCTATTCGTTCGTCGTTCGCCAGATCCTCTGGCGTTCGGCCCGTAGCGGCTTGCTCACCGGGGCGTTGCTCGCCTTCGCCCGGATCAGCGGCGAGACCGCGCCCCTGCTGTTCACCGCGCTCAACAACCAGTTCTTCTCGCTGAACCTCACCCATCCCACCGCCAGCCTGCCGGTGGTCATCTTCAACTTCGCGCTGAGCGCCTACGATGACTGGCGCAGGCTGGCCTGGGCCGGCGCCCTGCTGATCGCGGCCACCGTGCTCGCGGTCACCATCGTCGCGCGTATCGTGGCCAGGGAGCCGAAACGCTCGTGAACACCCTCAATCCGGCCGTGGACGAATTCGAGACCAGCATCGCCGACGTCGACCGCGCCGACGTGCGGGTGGACGTGCGCAACCTGAATTTCTTCTACGGCAAGATCCACGCCCTGAAGAACGTCTCGCTTCCGTTCGCCCGGAACAAGGCGACGGCCCTGATCGGACCGTCCGGCTGCGGAAAATCCACCCTGCTGCGCACGCTGAACCGCATGTACGCGCTCTATCCGGGCCAGCGCGCGGAGGGCGAGATCCTGCTCGATGGCGAGAACGTCCTGGCGCCCGGCGTCGACCTGGCGCGGCTGCGTGCGCGGGTCGGCATGGTGTTCCAGAAGCCGACGCCGTTCCCGATGACCATCTACGACAATGTGGCGTTCGGCGTGCGGCTCTACGAGAAGCTCTCCAGGGCCGACATGGACGCCCGCGTCGAGGAGGCGCTGACCCGCGCCGCGCTATGGGACGAGGTCAAGGACAAGCTGAGAGGGCCGGGCCTCGGCCTCTCCGGCGGCCAGCAGCAGCGGCTCTGCGTGGCGCGCGGCGTCGCCGTGCGGCCCGAGGTGCTGCTGCTCGACGAACCCACCTCGGCGCTCGACCCGATCTCCAGCGCGCGGCTGGAGGAGACCATCATGCAGCTCAAGGCCGACCACACCATCGTCATCGTCACCCACAACCTGGGCCAGGCGGCGCGGGTCAGCGACTACACCGGCTTCATGTACCTGGGCGAGATGGTGGAGTTCGGTTCCACCGACAGCCTCTTCACCAGCCCGGCGACGCAGAAGACGAGCGATTACATCACGGGGCGGTTCGGGTAGGCGCATCCTACAAAATCCTCCCCCGGGGCGAAGCCCGATCGAGGGGCGGTGTGGCTCAGTCCGCCCGACGGACCTGCTCCTCTCCCAGGCGCGGCAGCGCCGTGGGAGAGGTTGGGAGAGGGCGGCAAAGATGGTCGCGACAGATGCGGCCTTGGCTCCGGTCGCGCCAACGTCGGCCAGCAGGTCCA
>Ga0207652_10004864_pt1 | contig 10881 bp, 7 predicted proteins | sample KBSC63BmetaG_FD_184334 | JGI IMG/M metagenome (GOLD analysis project Ga0207652, IMG submission 184334) | Corn rhizosphere microbial communities from Kellogg Biological Station, Michigan, USA - KBS C6-3B metaG (SPAdes) (version 2) | ecosystem: Host-associated > Plants > Roots > Rhizosphere ...
CGTCGGATTGCCCTTCTGATGCTCGCGATAGTGCCGCGTCACCGTGCCGTGCGCGGCCTCGGCTTCCATCGTCTTTCCGTCCGGCGTGAGCAACACGCTCGTCATCAAGCCGAGTGACCCGAAGCCCTGCGCGACGATGTCCGACTGCACGTCACCGTCGTAGTTCTTGCATGCCCAGACGTACCCGCCTTCCCACTTGAGCGCCGCGGCCACCATGTCGTCGATGAGACGATGCTCGTACGTGAGTCCGCGCTTGTCGAACTCTGCCTTGAACTCGTTGGCGAACACCTGCGCGAAGATGTCCTTGAACTGCCCGTCGTACGCCTTGAGAATCGTATTCTTCGTGCTGAGATAGACCGGATAGTTGCGCTGTATTCCGTAGCGGAAGCTCGCGCGTGCGAAGTCGCGGATCGAGTCGTTGTAGTTGTACATGCCCATCGCGATGCCGCCGTCGGCGCCGAACTTCGCGACATCCCAGGTCTGCGGCTCTCCATGCTTCGGCGTGTACGTGATCGTTACCGTGCCTTCGCCCGGCACCTTGAAGTCAGTGGCCTTGTACTGATCGCCGTGCGCGTGGCGGCCGACGACGATCGGCTTCGTCCACCCCGGCACCAGGCGCGGGATGTTCGACATGATGATCGGCTCGCGGAAGATCACGCCGCCCAGAATGTTGCGGATCGTTCCGTTCGGGCTCTTCCACATTTTCTTGAGACCGAACTCCTTCACGCGCGCTTCGTCGGGCGTGATCGTCGCGCACTTCACCGCGGCGCCGTGCTTTTTCGTCGCGTTCGCCGCGTCGACCGTGATCTGATCGCTCGTTTCGTCGCGCCGCTGGATGCTGAGATCGTAGTAGTCGATCGGGACGTCGACGTACGGCAGGATCAGCTTGTCCTTGATGAACTTCCAGATGATTCGCGTCATCTCGTCGCCGTCCATCTCGACGAGCGGGTTGGCCACTTTGATTCGAGTCATGAGCGCTGGAAAAAGAGATGTCCCGGGCTGCCGTGACGTGGAAAACTAGCGGGCCCGACGACAGCGCCACAGACAAACCAGACCGCCCCGGTACTGACGATTCAAACCGCGTCCAGCGCAAACCCGGCCTGACGGAGCAGCTTGTCCGCGACCTCGCGAGGACGTGCCCGAAACGTGGCCCCCTCTTCGATCTCCACCGCGCGGAACCGATCGAACCGAAACGTCCGCGGTTCGCCGCGCAGATGGTCGAAGCCGAGCAGGTACCACGCCGGCCAATTGATCAGCAGCGCGTGCGGCTCCAAACGGCGCCTCGACGCTTCGCCGCTCTCCTTCACGTATTCAGCGCTGACGATCGTTTCCCGCACGAACGCGACCTGAAGCGGTCGCATCACTTTCTGCTCGGGCGCGGCGTACGTGAACTGGATGCGCGTCGACGCCGGCCGCCCGATGAACACCCGCTCGCGCAGCGGCGCGATCCGCTTTCGCTCCGCCGTCGGGAAAGCGTCGACGATCTTGCGCCGCGCCCGCGCGACGTCCGATGAGAACATTGGAAAGGACAGCTTCTCGCTGATCGCGAGACTCAGCAGTGTGCAGAGCGCCTCCTCGGTCGACAGGAGAACTCGGCTCAGTCCCCAGCTCGGATGAAGGCGAAGTCCGCCGCCTCGACCGCGGTCCGCTTCGATCGGAAGACCGCGCTCGCGCAGCACATCGATGTCACGAGAGACACTGCGCACGCTCACCGCGAGCTCGCGGGCGAGGTGAGCGATAGTAATCCCCGGCCGGTCGCGAAGCACACGGGTGAGGAGATCGAGGCGCTCGTGGCGCGGAACGGGCGTCGGCATGTCGCCACCGGAAAGGGGTCGAGCTGGAGCCTACGAACAAATATGCCAGAAAGTGGCATGATATCCGATATCCTGTCCGTTGTCACCCTGCACGACTTCATTGCCAACCGACGAGGATCTCATGTCCAACACCGTGACCATTCGCAACTTCCACGTGATCATCGACGCGCCAGTCGAAACGATCTACGATTTCATCGCCGACCTGCGTACGCTGCCGCAGTGGGCATACCACTTCTGCAAGTCCGCCCGCCTGGTCGAAAACGGCGCCATCATCGTCACGCCGAAGGGCGAGCAGTTCTTCGGGATTACGGGCAATCGCGACGTCGGCGTGCTCGATTGGTGGGCGGGTCCGACGATGGAGACGGCCGAGCGATGGCCGACGCGTCTCGTGCCCCTCCCTGGCGAGCGGTCGTTGTACAACGTCACGGCCATCTTTGGCGCCGACGTTCCGCCGAGTGTGGATCAGCTCTTCGCCGATGAGCTGGGCGCGCTCAAGCGGCTGGTGGAATCCGCCGTAGTTTCAGTATGATCGAGCAGAGAGTCAGGACATTCTGAGTTGGAGAGATGACCATGCCGTTCTCGCCCGCCGCCTTTCGCTTTTTCCGCCAGCTTGCGACGCACAACGACAAGCAATGGTTCGAGGCACGGCGCGACGAGTACGAGACTGAGGTGCGCCAGCCGATGCGCGAGCTGATCGAGGAGCTCGACGCTCGGCTCGCGCGCTTCGCACCGGAGATCGGCGGCGATCCGAAGCGCTCGATGTTCCGAATCAACCGTGACACGCGCTTCTCGAAGGACAAGTCGCCGTACAAGACGAACGCCGCTTGCTGGTTCCATCATCGGATGGCGAGCCGGCGCGTCGGAAGCGAAGCCGCTGAGGGCAGCGGCGGATTCTACTTTCACCTCGAGCCGGGCAAATCGTTCGTCGGCGGTGGACTGTGGATGCCGCCGCGCCCATCGCTCAACAAGCTTCGCGACGCCATCGCCGAGGATCACCGAGCGCTGGCCAAAGCGGTGAAGGCGCTCCCGAAGCGGTTCGGCGGACTCGATGACGAGCACATGCTCACGCGAGTACCGCGAGGGTTCGCACCCGACCATCCCGCGGCAGCCTGGCTGCGCTATCAGTCGTTCGTCAGCGGCCGATCCTTGACCGACGCGCAAGTCACGAGTCCAAAGCTCCCCGGGCTCTTGGCTCGCGAGTTCGAAGAGATGCTGCCACTCGTGCGCTGGATCAACGGTGCGCTCGGCTTGGCAGTCGCCGGCCGGTCAGGCTGAACGATGCCCTCTTGACGAGATTTCCTAACGCTGTTAAGTATCTGAACAGTGTTCCAGGAGCGAGTCATGGGCGTCAAAGAACGACGAGAACGCGAGCGCACCCAGGTCCGCGAGAAGATTCTCGACGCGGCACTCGAGGTGTTTGCGAAGGAGGGCGCCGAGGGCGTCACCATGCGCGCGCTCGCTGACGCCATCGAGTACTCGCCGCCGGTTCTCTACGCACACTTCCGCGACAAGGAAGCCATCATCCAGGAATTGTGCTATCGGCACCTCCGCGCGTTTGCCCAGCAGTTCGCGAATTTCGGCGCGATGGATCCGGTCGAGCGGCTTCGTCGCATCGGGTACCACTACGCCGACTTCGCGATCGATCATCCGAGTCACTTCCGCTTCTTGTTCCTGACGCCGCACGCGGCGGTCGCGGACGAACAGGAGCTCGGCAAGGATGATCCGGAACGGAACGCGTACGCATTCCTCAAGCAGACGGTGAAGGACGGACTCGCAGCCGGCGCCTTTCGACCGGAGTTCACGGATGCGGACGAGCTCGCGCAGATCTGTTGGGGAAGCGCTCATGGCTTCATGGCGCTGCAGAACATCAAAGGTCCGAACGGCTGGATCGACTGGCGCGACGCGCGGACGAGTGCGCATCGGCTCATCGACGCGACCTTGACTGGCCTCGTGAAACCCGAGGCGCTCGAGAGCTCCGCGCATGCACGCGCGGCTCGAGGACAGAAGAGTCGGCGCTGATCCGACTCTCGGAGAACGCAGGAGAATCGAGCAGTCGCCCATCGGGCGTTTTTTTAGGTCTTGAAGTTAACGCTGTTAGCAGTGATACCGTTGTTCACCACTCGTGGAGGACGTATGAGATCGCGCATTACAGCAGTTGCAGCATCCCGCATCCGGACTACATCACTCGCGCCGTTCACCGTACTGGGCGCGATCGCGATATCTGCCTGCGCGCCCGCCGCGGCGAAAACGACGAGCTACGCAGACAGCACCGCCATCACGGTCGTCGCTCACCCCGTTTCGCTGTCGGCGCGTGCATGGTCGACGACGGCGAGCGGCATCGTGCAGGCCAACAGCACTGTCGATGTCGCGTTTCAGGTGCCAGGCAAGGTCGTCACGATCGGGCCGGACGAAGGACAGTCCGTGCGCGCGGGACAGACCATCGCCGGCCTCGACCCGACGGAATTCCGGCTAGCCGTTGACCAGGCCGTCGCACAAGCAGATCGCGCCTCGCATGATCGCGATCGCAATCAGCCTCTGCTCGCCTCGGGCGGAATCGCGGCGGCGGACATGGATCATTTCGAGAGCGCAGCGCGTCAGAGCGCCGCCGCCGCCGATCTCGCGAAGAAGCGCCTGTCGGACACGCGACTCGACGCTCCCATCTCCGGTATCATCGCGCGTCGAACGATCGAAGTCGGCGCGACTGTCGCCGCGGGTCAGGCAGTCTACACGATCGTCGCGCTCGATCCGGTTCGCGTTCGCGTGGGCGTGCCGGAAGCCGACATCGGTCACGTCACCGAAGGCGCCGCCGCCACGGTCCGCATTCCGGCGCTCGACACGGGCTTCACCGGACGTGTGTCGCTGATCGGCGTCGCCGCAGATCCAACGACGCGGAGCTACACTGTCGAGATCTCGGTTCCGAATCCGGCGCGGAAGCTTCGCGCTGGCATGGTCGCCGAAGCGACGATTCAGACGCGAGAGAAAACGGCGGCCATTTTGGTTCCCGCGCCCGCGGTGCTCCATGACGCTGGCGTGAACGGCACAACGATCGTCTACGCGCTCGATCAGGATGCGAAGCGCGTGCATGCGCGCCGAGTGACGACGGGCGCCGCGCACGGCGACTCGCTCGAGATCACGTCCGGCATCGCGGCGGGCGATCAAATCGTCGTCGCCGGACAGCAGCGGCTCCGCGACGGCGCGCGAGTGCAGCAGATGAACTCCAACGCGACGTCGGGAGGCGTGAAGCCATGAACCCGATTCGCTCTGCACTCGAGAACCGCTCGGTGGTGCTGGTACTCACCGGGTTCGCCGTCCTCCTCGGCATCGGTGCGCTGTTCACGATGCCGCGGCGTGAAGATCCCAAGATCACCATTCGCACGGGTCTTGTGCTCGCGCGCTATCCGGGTGCCAGCGCGCAACAGGTGGAGGAGCAGGTTACTCGAAAGATCGAAGAGCGGCTGTTCCGGCACGAAGAAGTGCGCAAGACGAAGACGTTCTCGACATCGCGCGACGGCGCCGTCGTCGTCAATGTCGAGCTCGAGGACAAGGTCAAGGATCCGGACCGGTTCTGGGCCATGCTGCGCCACGACATGAACGAGCTGCACGCGACCGATTTGCCGGCGAGCGTGCAAGGGCCGATCGTCAACAGCAGCTTCGGCGACGTCGTGGCGATGTTGCTCGCCGTGCGTGGGCCGACGTACGGGCCGCGCGAGCTGCGCGAGTATCTCGACAAGATCGACGACGCCATCCGAACGATTCCAGAAGTCTCGAGAATCAACCGGCTCGGCGAGCAGCGCGAAGAGCTTCGCGTCTCGACGACGAACGCGCGACTCGCGGGCTTCGGCGTCACGCCGTTCGACGTCGCGGGAGCGATCCGGTCTCGCACCGCGCTCGTCGATGCTGGAACGATCGACGCCGGCGATGCCGGTCGAGTGCCGATCGCGGCGAACAATCTCTTGTCGACCGAGAGCGCGCTCTCACAGCTGCTCGTCGGCACGTCACGCGACGGCCGGCCCGTGCACCTCGGTGACTTCGCGACGGTCGATCGCCAGTATGCCGATCCGCAGTTCGTCGTGCGAGTCGATGGCGAAAGCACGGTGTTGCTCGCGGTCGAGATGCAGGAGGGGCACAACATCGTGGAGTTCGGGAACAAGGTGCGTGAAAAGCTCGCGGAGCTTCGCGCCACGTTGCCCCCGGATCTCGTCATTCAGCCGATCGCCGATCAGCCGCAGCACGTGCAGCAGCGCATGATCGAGTTCGGGCGCGAATTCCTCATCACGCTCGCGGCAGTGATTCTCGTGACGGTGCTCCTGCTGCCGCTTCGGGTCGCGGCGATCGCCGCGGTCGCGATCCCGATCACGGTGGCGATCACGGTGGCGATTCTGAACGCCGTGGGGATCGAGCTCCATCAAGTGACGTTCGCAGGGTTGGTCGTCGCGCTCGGCATCGTGGTCGATGACGCAATCGTCGTCGTCGACAATTACGTCGAGAAGCTCGACCATGGCATGAGCCGCGTCGAGGCCGCGTGGCGTTCGCCGACGGAGCTCGCGGTTCCAGTGTTGGCCGCAACGTTGACCATCGTCGCGTCGTTCCTGCCGCTCGCGTATCTGCCTGGCGCGCCGGGTGAATTCATTCGCGCGATGTCGTTCACGGTTGCGATCGCGCTCATGGTGTCGTTCGCCGTCGCGATGCTGCTCACGCCGATGCTCGCGCTCACGCTGGTCAAGACCGGCCTGCATCAGGCGCCGAACGCAACGACCCATCAGCGGCGCACCCCGCTCAACGTCATGCAGTCGGCGTACGAACGCGTGATGAGCATGGCGATGCCGCGCAAGCGACTCACGATGGTCGGCGCGGTGCTGGCGTTCTTCGCGGGGCTTGGTCTGATGTCGGCGGTTCCGTACCGCTTTTTCCCGATGAACGAGCGCGATCAGCTCATCGTCGATCTGTGGATGCCGGCTGGAACTCGAATCGCGGGTACGGACGACGTGCTGCGCCGCTTGGCGGACGCCGTGCGCCGCGAACGGGGCGTGCGCACGGTTGCGGCGTTCACCGGCGGCGGCGCTCCGCGTTTCTACTACAATCACAATCCCGAACCGCCGACGCCGAACTTCGGCGAGCTGTTGATCAATACAGAGTCACCCGAGGCGACAGACGCGCTCGTCGCTCGTCTGCACAGCCGAGCCAACAACATCGTGCCCGAGGGATGGGTGTACGTCAAGCCGCTGCAACAGGGACCGGTGTTCGCCGCGCCGAACGAAATTCGGCTCGTCGGCGACGACGCCAACCTGCTCCGGACCTACGGCGACAGCATTGCTCAGATCTTCGAGCATACGCCGGGCAGCGCCTACGTTCACACTGATTGGCGCGACCAGGAGCTCGCGCTCGGCCTCGATGTGCATCCCGAGGTTGCGACGCGTCTGGGACTCAATGACGCCGACATCGCGATGCAGCTCTCCGGCGCATTCGCGGGAGCACCCATCTCGACGTACTGGGAAGGCAAGCGCGACCTCGATGTCGTCTTCAGGCTCGACGGTGCGGAACGGTCGGGAATGAATGATGTCGCCGCAACGACACTCGTCTCGCCGACGACCGGCGCTCGTATTCCACTCCGCGAAGTTGCCGACGTCGCGCCCGGTTTTCGGCCGAGCCGTATCGTTCGACGCAATGGTGTTCGCACGCTGACCGTTCGAAGCTTTGCGGCGCCGGACATTCTGCCGTCCGTGGTGCTCAAGGCGGCGACGCCAAAGCTCGCTGCGCTCAAACTCCCGGCTGGAATGCGCTTGGAGTTCGGCGGCGAGAAAGAAGGCTCTGCTGAAGTTCAGGGCGCGGTGAACATCGCACTGCTCGCGTCGCTCGTCGGCGTCTTTCTCATTCTCTTGTTCCAATTCCGCACCGTCCGGCATCCGCTCGTGATCATGACGTCGATCCCGCTCGCGGTGGTCGGCGCGGCGATCGGACTCGTGATCACCGGGAATCCGTTCACCTACACGGCCAACCTCGGACTCAATGCGCTCACCGGCGTCGTCGTTCGCAACGCGATCATTCTCGTCGACTACGCGAACGAGCTGCGACGCAGCGGCGTCGACATCGAGACCGCGGCGCTGCTGGCAGGTCGGCGTCGTCTACGCCCGATCTTTCTGACGACGATGGCGGCCGCACTTGGCGTGACACCGATGATCCTCTCGAGATCGCCGCTCTGGTCGCCGATGGCGAGCGTGATCGCGGTCGGCTTGGTGGTGTCGATGATCTTCACGCTCGTTCTCGTGCCTGTGCTCTATGTGGTCGTCGAGCGGCGGCAAGAGCGTCGCGCGGCGCGGCGTGCACACGATGACGTCGACACGGGCGTCGTGCTTCCGAGCTCGGCGAAAGTTCCAGCCGGCATCGCCGCGATGAGTCCGGCCAGTGCGGCGCTGATCGTCGGCTTTGTCGCAGTCGCGATGTCAGTCCCGCCGCAGCATGCCAGGGCGCAGACTCCGTCGCGAGCCACAACATCGACGATCGTGCGCTTGACGATCGATGATGCTGTCTCGTTGGCGATGAAGCAGAGCTACGCGACGCGCCTCGCAGGCGCGCGGCTGGAATCTGCTGAAGCACACGAGCACGGCGCCGCGGCCGACCTTCTCCCGCAGCTGTCGGTGTCGGGCAATCATCTCCGCTCGAGCGGTCGCACCACGATCGTCGTCCCACGCGGTGCGCTGGGCGACGAGGCATCGGGCGCTCCCCTGCCCGCCTCCGATCGACGCTTCGACCAAGGCGCCGCCGCGCTGACGTACACGCAGCTCTCGTTCACACAGCCGGTCACGCAGTTGTGGCGCATCCGTCAGGCGCAGCAGCTCGCCAGCGCGCAGACCCTCGGCGCCGCGGCCGATCGTGCTCGCACGGAATCAGAGATCACTCTCGCGGTTGAACGAGTGTACGCGTCGGTCTTGATCGCGCGAGCACGCGAGCACGCGGCTGAGGTCGCGCTGCGTGCGACGCGTCAGCAGACCGCGGATGTCGAGCAGGCAGTCGCGGCCGGCATCAACGTCTCCGCGCAGGGCCTGGGGGCGACGGCATCGGCGCTCGACGCCGAGTACGCGCGCATGGCGGCGGCGGACTCCGCGTCCGACGCCGAGGCGCAACTGCGGAACCTGCTCGCACTTCGTCCAGGCACTCACCTGGATCTGGTCGTGCCGAACGCGCCGAACGAGACGCTGTCCTCGCTCGATCTGTATCTCGCGAAGGGGCTCGCCGCGAACCCTGACATCGCCGCGGCGAGCGCAACCCTGGAACAGGCACAGCATGCGTCGGCGCTCGCGCGAGCGAGCTACATCCCGGACCTTGGCGTTGGCGTGACGTACACGATGTTGAATGGCGTGAGCTTTCTCCCGCAGCACGCCGTGGGATTGAGCATTCAAGGATCGTGGACGGTGTTGGACTGGGGGAAGCGTGGCTCACTCTCGCACGAGCGCGCGGCACAGGAAGAAGCCGCTTCGATCGGTGTCGCTCTCGCGCGAGACCAGGTGTCGCTGGACGTCGAGCACGCGTATCGAAACGCGGTCCGAGCCGACCGTGGTGCCGCTGTCGCTCATGCGGCGGTCGAGGCTCGGCGCGCAGAGCTCAGCATCATCAGGGACCGAGCATCCCGGGGACTGGCCCCGGCGGCGGCACTCGCCGCTTCCGAAGCGGATTTGGCCGAGGGGGAAGCACGCGCGCTTGCGGCGGATCTACAAACACGAATTGCTCGCGCGGAGCTGACACGCGCGGTTGGCAGCCACATTCCGTGACTCGTGGTCTCAGGCTTGCTGAGAGCCAGCCTGCCGTCTGATCAGGAGGAACCGATGGCAACAAAAAAGAGCAGCAGCAAGAACGACAAGAAATACGAAGCGCTTCGGGACAAAAGCAACAAGGAGCGCTCGGCGAAGATCGCGAGTAGCGGAAAAAGCTCGTCGCGAAAAGGCGGGCGGAACAGCCCCCGATGACGGTTCGGAGTTCGCGAAAGGGCACGGCGCCTCATGGTGCCGTGCCCTTTTTCGGAGGTGCCGTGCGGTTGATCGTACGGCGCGGCAATCCGCACCGGCTCACTCCACACGCATCGCGACTACCGGATCCGCGCGGGACGCACGCAGAGCCGGCACCACGGTCGCGAGGATCGTCGGCACGACCAGACTTGTACTCGCGAGTACCCACGTTGTCGCATCCACCGCGCTTACGCCATACAGGATGGACACCATCAAGCGTGTAAGTGCGAAACCAGCCACCAGTCCCACGAGCAATCCGACGGCAACGAGTGTCACGCCATGCAATGCAACGAGCCGAACAAGGCGGCCTTTCGAGCTGCCAAGTGCGACGCGAATGCCCAACTCGCGCGTGCGTTGTGCGACCGCATAGCTCATGACGCCGTAGAGGCCCGCGATGGTGAGCAGCAGCGCGACCGCCGCAAATGCTCCGAGCATCATCATGTAGAAGCGCGCCCGGCCGACGCTGCGCATGATGATGTCGGGCATCGTGCCCACGTTCGAGATTGCGGCCGTTGGATCCGCTTCCCGGATGGCGCTCCGCACCCCGGCGACGACCTCCAGCGGGTTGCCGCGCGTGCGAATGACGATCGGGAAGGCGCTCGCGCCTGCCTGGGTCTGGAGATACGTCCAGTACATCTCGGGCGCGGGCGCGGCGACCGGGCCCACATTGCGAATATCGCTGACCACACCGACGATCGTCGCGAGCTGCGTATCAGAGATGTAGAATCGACGGCCGACCGGATCCGCGCCCTTGAAGTCGCGCTTCGCGAGCGCCTGATTCACGACCACGACTTGCGCCGCCTTCGGACTCTCGTCGTCGCCCGGACCCAGCAGGCGACCCGAGATGAGCCGCTGATGCGTGACTGCGAAGAACTCGGGGGTAACGGAACGCTGTTCGACGAGCGGCAAGCGAGTGGGGTCGTCGCCCGGCATTCCTTCGTAGCGGATGTTGCTGTTCCAACCCCAGTTCACGTACGGAACCAGGTTGATCGACGCGGCCGCGTCGACGCCGGGAAGTTTTCGTATGGACTCGAGCGCGGGCTGAAGAAATCGCCGCGTGGACGTGT
>Ga0207652_10004875_pt1 | contig 10868 bp, 10 predicted proteins | sample KBSC63BmetaG_FD_184334 | JGI IMG/M metagenome (GOLD analysis project Ga0207652, IMG submission 184334) | Corn rhizosphere microbial communities from Kellogg Biological Station, Michigan, USA - KBS C6-3B metaG (SPAdes) (version 2) | ecosystem: Host-associated > Plants > Roots > Rhizosphere ...
CCGGAACGCTCCGGCGGCCGGATCGTGGGCGAGGGCGCGGATGCAGTGCCCGAGCTGGTGCGGCTGCTCCAGACCGAAGCGAAGGTGCTCTGATGGCGGACATGTTCGCGTTCGCGGAATCACGCGGCGGTGAATTGCGGAAGGTGGCGCTCGAAACGGTCACTGCTGCGCGCCAGGCGGCTGATGCCACGGGTGGCGGCACCGTGACGGCGCTTGTCATTGGTGCGCCGGGTATCGCAGGGCAGGCGCCGGCGCTGGGCCGTGTGGGTGCGGACAAGGTGCTGGTGGTGGAGCACGAGGCATTGGGTAACTGCCTGCCCGAAGTGTACGCGGCGACCGCCGCGGCGGTGCTGGCGGGCGGGAACTTCCGTGGTGGGTTCTTTTCGGCGTCGGCGGAAGGACGGGACCTCGCACCACGGGTGGCGGCAAAGCTCAAGGTGAGTCTCGCGTCGGACGTGACCAGCTTCCGGTTCGATGGTGACGCGATGACCGCAACGCACCCGGTGTATATCGGCAAGGCCGTCGTGACCGAGCGGCTGATGGGCACACCGGCGGTGATCTCGCTCCGGCCGAGCGCAGTGGACGCGGTGGAAACACCGAGGGCGGGCGCCGTGGAGTCCACGATGCCGGCCATGGATCCGGCCGCTGCGCGCGTGCGCGTCAGGGAGACGGTGGCGCAGAAGGGCGCGTCGCTCGACCTCGGCGAAGCGCCGGTGATCGTGAGTGGTGGGCGCGGGTTGCGGGCAGCCGAGAACTTCAAGCTGGTGGAAGACCTGGCGGCGGCATTCGGAAATGCAGCCGTGGGCGCGACGCGGGCCGTCACCGATGACGGCTGGCGCGCGGCAACCGACCAGATTGGCCAGACCGGTCGGGTGGTGAGCCCCGATCTCTATGTGGCCGTGGGCATTTCCGGCGCCGTGCAGCACCTGGCCGGGATGCGCACCTCGCGCGTCATCGTGGCCATCAACAAGGACAAGGACGCGCCCATTTTCAAGATCGCCGACTACGGGATTGTGGGTGACCTGTTCGAGGTGGTGCCGGCGTTGACGGAAGAAGTAAAGCGGGTGAAGGGTGGCTGACCGGATCGCTCGGTGATTTCACGCGACTGAAGTCGCTGCTCGGCAGGTGTCGCCTGAGGCGACATCGCGCGTGGTAGGCCCTCAGGTTTCAGCCACCAGTCCGCTCCCAAACACCTCCCTAAAGAATTCCGGCAGCTGTGTCAGCAGCGGCGCCAGCTTCGGATCCGGCTGCCAGCGCAGTTCCTCATCCACGATCACCGGATGGTCGCTGGCTGGAGTCCAGACTTCGACCAGCCGGGCATCCAGATCCACGATCCAGTAGGTCGCCACACCAGCGCGCTGGTAAAGTCGGCGCTTGGTGATCCGGTCGAAGCGGGCTGTTGATGGTGAGAGGATCTCCGCCACCAGGATTGGAACGCCGGATTCGTCCCACTCCTGCGACTGGCGCTCGTCCTTGCCGGCTTCCACGAACAGATCGGGCTGCACCAGCTGGCCCTCGCGGAAATCGAGATCTGCAGGGGAGAACAGCGTCGTGCCGAGCCGATGGATGCGGACGTATGCATCCACCTGGCGGAACAGGTCCGCCAGGGCGATCTGGTGGAGGCGACGCGGACCCGGGCTCACCAGCAGTTCCCCGTCCACCAGTTCGTAGCGCTTCCCGTCATCGGGCAGCGCAAGCACCTGGTCGCGGGTCCAGCGGCTGGCGGAAGCTGGCATGCCCATACGGTACGCTCGGCGGCGGGAGGGAGGCAAGGGCGCATCGGCCCCACGCTAGCGGGCGTCAGCCCGCGTCCGTCATCGGATCATCGCGGGCCGGCACGGCGCGACGCGCAGGCTTTGACACGAATTTCGTGTATCACCAAAGTCGTGTCATGAAGTACATGACCCTCTCCATTGATGATGACCTGGCGCGCTGGGCCCGGGTGCGGGCGGCGGAGCTCGATGTCAGCGTCTCGAAGATGCTGAGCGAGCTTCTGCGCGACATGATGCAGCGGGAGGCCAGCTACCAGGCGGCCATGCAGCGCCACCTCAACCGGAAACCCACCGTCATCGCGGAGCCCGGCACCCGCTACCCTGGCCGAGATGAACTGCATGAACGCGCCGATCTTCGTTGATGCCAGCATCCTGGTGTACGCGCTGGATGCCGGTGCGCGGGAAAAGCAGCGCCAGGCAGCGATGTGGACGGAGTTGGTGTGGCGCAGTGGCCGAGGGCGGGTCAGTACACAGGTGTTGCACGAGCTCTATGTCACGGTCACCCAGAAACTGCGCCCGGGGCTCGATCGCTCAGCGGCGCGGGCTGAAGTGCGCGGGCTCATGTCTTGGCGGCCGGTGCAGCTCGATGAAGTGATGCTGGAGAGCGCCTGGGACGTCCAGGGCCGGTTTCAGTTGTCGTTCTGGGATGCGCTCATCGTGGCTGCGGCGCGCGCGGCTGGCTGCGGCTATCTGCTTACGGAAGACCTGCAAGACGGCCAGGTGCTGGACGGCCTGCGCATTATCAATCCGGTCCAGCACCAGCGGGCCGAGGCGGAGTAGGGCCGCCCAGCTCCCGGAACAATCCCTCCACATCCAGTTCCATTGCTGGGCCACCGGCCAAAGGCTGCCATGCGAGCCGGCCGGTGATCACCTCCGGCTGATTGTCGGCAGGGTGCCACCGTGCGATCTGCCGAGCGTCGAGATCCACGATCCAGTATTCCAGCACGCCCGCGCGCTGGTACCGCGCTCGCTTGAGCTGGCGGTCGTACCGAGCCGTACTCGGCGAGGACACTTCGGCCACCAGCAGCAGTTCGCTGATGTCGCTCCAGTTGAGGAGCGGCCCGCCGTTGGGCGTTCGGTACACAAACAGGTCGGGCTGGAGGATCTCGTCTTCGCCGAGGGAGATATCGGCGGGTGAGAAGAGCACGTGTGCCACGGGGTGGGCGGAGAGCCAGGCGCTGAGGCGCAGGTACAGTGCGGCGACGGCGCGCTGGTGCAGCGCTGCGGGCGCCGGCGTCACGATGTGCTCCCCACCGATGAGCTCGTGTCGCTGGGCATCGTCCGGCAGCGCAAGTACCGCTGCCCGTGTCCAATGTCTCGCGTCTTGCGTCTCGCGTCCCGCAGTATCAGGCATACCCATAACGCTCGGCTCGGCGCGGGGGGGACGCAAGGGGGCATGCGTCATGATAGGGCGGCTCCATCGCCGCTCGACAACCCGAACTACGCCGAACGGTGCGGGAGCATGCACTGCACGGAGTGCCAATGGAGTGGGCCCGAGCCCGATACGGGGCGCGTATGCAGCGAGGTGAGCCGGGGACCCGCCGCCAAAGTTCCCAAGCTGTTGCCCCGTTGGGGTTTGCCAGCATCGGCCGCGGTTGTTTGGCGGACTGTCACAGCCCCCTCTTAATGTTGGTCAGTCTCCTGTAAAAGCGATTAACGAAGTCGGAATTGGGATTTTCACAGTAGCGGTGGCTGGGGTTGCGCTGCATCATGGAACAAGGCGCTTAGGAGACTTAGGAGATCTGCTGTGCGGCATCGGGCGTGGACGGGGGGAGACAACTCGGGGCAGCGATGGAGTTCGATAATGGCGAGTGGGTCAGAGTGTTGAAGTGACCTTCACTCAAAGCATATACACTAACTTGTTTTTCTTGGTGGCCTCCACTAGTTTGGTTTCTGTGCTGTCACGATCATGTCGAGCCTCTAAAACTCGAGGGCCCAGTGCCAGCACGAAGACCGTTCGGTGCTCGGTGGCCCCTTTGAAGCGAGTACACGCTCTGAGTTGATATCGAAGCCCACATTTTTCCACCGACACCTGCGGTCCTCTCGCAGAGGATAAAGAGAGAACAAAATGGCAGACCTTCTCAAGCTCGACGCCCTTGTGCACGCCCTCTCCAGCACTGCTGCTGCCTTTCGTTGCCGCCGCACCCTCCAGCCCGCTGGCGGCCCCGGGGACAAGGTCTTCCCCCCGACCTACGCTGGTGCGGTATACGCCGTCGAGGAACGACGTGTACGGAATGCCAACGGCGAAGATGAGGTCGTACCATGCGTGCTCCTCGATGCAGTCCAGTCCAGTGCGAATCGAATGGAAGAAGCGCTGCAGGAGGCCGTGGACGCTGGTGAACTCGCACTCCCCGTCATCGAGGTTCGATTCCCCGATAAAGAGCTCCTCCAGCCGGTGGGCCGAATCACCAGTCTTCAGGCCCCGCACCGCTCCGCAGACGCCATACTGCGGGACAGTCTCCTGAACGGCACCCCCTTCCCCGCAAGCGACGTTGGGCAGCGCTTGGCACGGTGCACCCTCCAGAACGCTACCGCACTCTATGAGTACTGTCCCACCGCCTTGGTGTTCGGCCTCTGGGATTCGACGGGACCTCGCGGAGGACTCGGCGCGAAATTCGCACGAGCCATCGTGTCAGAGATCATGGGCATGAACGCCAGCTTCGGCACCAAAACCAGCAGCCGGATTGACCCTCTTGGGATCCAACTGAAGGCTGGGCCGGTATACCGATCCGCCGGCGGACCGCTTGGATGGACCCTCGATGAGAAACAGGCGACTTCGAAGGGAAAAGATCCCGAAAGGATCAAGGATGGCAAACCGTCGCAGGTGAACCACGGCAACATTGCGCCGAGTCTCTCAGCGATCGATCGCGAGTCCGGTCGCCCGCTGGCGGGTGGTGTGACCATCTCGCATGCCGAGCAATCCATCGTGCTTTCCCTGCCCGCGCTGCGCCGGCTGCGCTTCCCTGATGGAGATGGCAAACTCAACCCGGCCCGTGATGCCGCAGCCCGGACCGTTCTTGCCGCCCTCGGCCTCTGTGCGTCGACTCTCGCCATGGACAAGGGGCTCGACCTCCGTTCCCGCTGCCTCCTTTGGCCCGAACAGCCCGCCGAGTGGGAACTCCTCGACATTCCTGGGTCCGATCCCAAGCGCTTCACGCTCGACCATAACAGTGCTATCGCCCTGCTGAAGGAGAGTGTGGTGGCCGCCGCGAAGCACGGCCTCAGGTGGTCAGGCCCGATCGCACTCACCGCCTCCGACCCCTTGGTTGAACTGGTCCGCAAGAGCCAGGAGCTGGCCTTGAAGGAGGGTTCCGAGGAGTCAGAGTGATGCCTTCCCTCGTCCTCGGAATCCGGTATCTCACGGGATACGCGGTCGCGACCGATCCCACGAACCGGGACATCGCCGAGTGGCCGCCGCATCCCGGAAGGGTCTTCATGGCCTTGGCAGCCGCCTACTTTGAAACTGGGGAAGACGTTGCGGAGCGGGCCACCCTCGAGTGGTTGGAGTCTCTTCCGGCGCCGTCACTCCACGCACCGGAAGCCGACCCTCGGACCGTGGTGACTCACTTCGTTCCGGTGAACGATACCGCCGGGCCCTCCAAGGCGCCCTTGCAGTCTGCCCCGGACTTCACCCGCGATCGCGCTGGCCGGACCTTCCCTCGCGTTCGCTTGCGTGACGATCAGGTTTACCTGACATGGAACGGAATCGACGTACCGGAGAGGCATCGCACAGCCTTGCAGGGTCTGTGCGCCAAAGTCACTCGCGTTGGGCACTCGTCATCCCTCGTGCAGATGTGGATGGCGGATGAGGTCAACGGGGATCTCCAGCAGTTCGACCCCGACTCCGTCGCGGCCGATCAGCACCTCCGCATTGTGAGCCCTGGCACGCTCCAGTATCTCCTCCGCGAATACAACGGTACAGCCATTGAGAACTTTGCCCGGCTCTCCGATGCCATTCTTGGAAGCCGGGGCAAGGAGCAACTCGCCCTGAAGGAGGAGTTCGAACGAACATTCGGGCTGCCATGGAGAAAGTCGCTTCAGCCGCCCGAGAACCGGCGCCCGGTACTCGGCCTCTGGCAAGGTTACCGTGCGGTCGAAAAGCCGAGAGAGCCTCCGGCGCGGACTGTGTTCGATCCCGCCTTGATCGTCCTGCGCCTGGCGAGGGAGGACAGCCGGTACGAAGCCCTCGAACTGGTGACGTCACTCAGGGTGGCCGATACGCTGCGCAAGGCCGTGCAGCGGGTGGCCGACCAGGACCTGCAGCTTGGCATTGTACCCGAGGTTCTTTCGGGCCACCGGCACGATGGAAAACCAAGCGAACGGCCCCACGCCGCTTTCATACCTCTTGGCTTCGTCGGCGATGAGCATGCTGACGGCCATCTACTTGGGATTGGGATTGCCCTCCCGCGGAAGGAACATTGGCCCAACGAGGAATCGGAGCGCAGGATCGTGATGACAATCCTTACCCGGGTGCCACATCTGACGCTGGGACCGCTCGGGGTCTGGACACTGACCCCCGAACTACGCGAGACTCCGCCCAGGGCGCTCATACCCGAGATTTGGACAGGGGCGCCTCGCGGAGCGATGACGTGGGCCTCCGTGACTCCGGTCGTGTTCGACGAGCACCCGAAGGAGAAGGAACGCGTCGCCTATCTGGAGGCCGTGGGCCGGATGGTGCGCGCGGCCTGCGTCCGCGTCGGCCTCCCCGAGCCGGTGAACGTGGATGTGAGCCCTGTCTCATGGCACCTCGGTGCCCCGGTAGCCAAGGATTTTCCCCGACTGACACGTAAGGACGGGAGCGAACGCCGCCACCTTCACATCTGGTTGGAGTTCGCCCAGCCGGTGGTAGGCCCCATCATCCTTGGTGCGGGACGGTATCGCGGGTACGGTCTCTGTCGCCCCTTGCTCAGGAAGTCTGGGGTGACGCGATGACCCTTACCGCCGGGGACTTCCCCGCCTTCTTCCGGGCCATCCACGGGGACGACCCCTTCCCGTGGCAAGGAATGCTCGCGGAGCGAGTAGCTCAAATCGGCTGGCCGGACGCGCTCGACCTGCCCACAGGAAGCGGGAAGACCGCGTGTCTGGATATCGGCATCTTTGCGCTTGCCTGCCAGGCTGATCGGCCGGCCGCGGAACGCACGGCCGCTCGGCGGATCTTCTTCGTCGTGGATCGTCGTATCGTGGTGGATGCCGCCTTTGCGCGCGCATTGAAGATTGCGCGCGCGCTGCAGAAGGCCAGGGAGGGTGTCCTGGGGGAGGTGGCGGACGCCCTCCGCCGACTCCATGGAGAACGGCTTCCGTTGTTCGCCGCTCGGATGCGGGGAGGAGTCACCCGCGACGACGGGTGGATGCGCTCACCGGCCCAGCCGGCGATCATCACGGGGACGGTGGACCAGGTCGGCTCCCGCTTGCTGTTCCGTGCCTATGGTCCGCGGCTGGCCACGGCGCCGATCCACGCCGCCCTGGTCGGGAATGACAGTCTGATCCTGCTCGATGAGGCGCACTGTGCCGTGCCGTTCTACCAGACGGCGAGTGGGGTGGCGCGCTATCGCCGGCCCGACTGGGCCACAGAGCCGTTGCCGTTACCGTTCAACGTGGTGGTCATGTCTGCGACGCCGCCCGAGGGGGCCACGGATGTCTGGCCGGGCCCGGCGGAGCGGACTCGCGCACTGGAACACCCTAAGCTGGACCAGCGGTTGCAGGTCCCCAAAGGCGCAGAGTTGGTCTTGGCACGTATCCCGAAGCGGCCAAAGAAGGGCGAAATTGGCCTTCGGGGCGATCCAGTCAGCGATGATGATGAACTCGTCGCAGACGCGGCCGACCGCGCGATCAAAGCCGTGGCGCAGGGAAGAAGGCGGATCGCCATCATGGTGAATCGGGTCCGAACGGCCCGGAGGATCTACCAGCAGCTTGTGGCCGAGGTTGGTAGCACCACGGACGCCCTCATCGCGGATCTGGTGCTCCTCACTGGGCGGATGCGTCCGCTCGATCGCGATACGGTTGTCGGCCGATGGAGTGCGGACCTGAACGCCGCAGAGATTCAGCCCGCGTTGGACCGCGCAGTGATCGTCGTGACGACACAATGCCTCGAGGTCGGCGCCGACTACAGTTTCGACGGTTTGATCACTGAGTGTGCCAGTCTCGACGCCCTTCGCCAGCGTTTCGGCCGCCTCGACCGGCTGGGCATTATTGGTGACGCCACCGCAGTGATTCTTGTCCGGAAATCCCAGGTCAAGAACGAGGAGAAGCTTGAGAAGCTCGATGGTGAGGGGAAGCCCGACGATCCAATTTACGGCAACGCGTTGGCTCGCACCTGGAACTGGTTGAGTTCGGTGGCCACGGAGGAGGATGGGCGGCAGGTCGTGGATTTCGGCGTGGCGGGCCTCGGACATCTGCTGCCCAAGAATGAGGAGGAACGACGCACTCTGCTCGAGAGGCTGAATGCCCCGGCCCCCGATGCTCCGGTTCTGCTTCCGGCGCACCTTGATTGTTGGGTGCAGACCGCGCCTCCACCGAATCCTGATCCCGACCCAGCGGTGTTCCTGCACGGGCCGAACCGAGGGGAACCCGAAGTTTCTGTAGTCTTGCGCTCCGACCTGCTGGAGAACAATCCCGAGGAGTGGCCGGAGGTAGCGAGCCTCTCTCCCCCCAGCTCGCTCGAGGCCCTATCAGTGCCGCTCAGGGTGATACGCGCCTGGATTGGCGATACCAGCGACGTCGACCCTGGTGGAGACGTGGAGGGCGAAGTGAGAGGCGAAGATGAAGGCGAACGCCAGCGCGGCCGGCGCCCGGTACTGATCTGGAAGGGGCGAGATCGGAGCAAGGTCACCAGCCACCCCAAGGACATTCGTCCGAATCAAGTACTCATACTTCCTGCGACACCGGACGCCCACGGTCTGGGCGATTTTCCGCGGGATGGACTGATCGAGGACCTTGGCGATGCCGCGTCGTACGTGGCACGACGGCGACCTCGGATTCGTATCAATGGAGCGGTGCTGAAGCCATGGAAGGATCACCCTGCTGTCGCCGCCTTGTTGGAATGGAGCAGCACTGAGGAAGTGGAGGACGACGAGGTGCTATCAGTCCTGTCAGGTCGGCTTGAGGCGGTGGCGACCGCAGGCGGTGAACAGGAGGGTGGGCATGCCGATCCGCTACCGGACTGGCTCCGGAAGGCAGCGGGGTATCTCACGGCTCCGTCCCGGCGACAGGTGCTCTTGAAGCACCCGGGCGGAGGTTGGATCGTGGAGGCCCGCGGCCGTTTGCCGGTTGAGGACCCATTGGCCGAAGCCGTGGAAGAGGAAACCACTGCGGATGGGGACGATCTGACCTCGTCCTCGGACGTCGAAGTCACCCTGCAATCCCATCTCGCGGATGTGGCCGTAATGGCGGGGCAGTTCGCCACCCGCTGCCTGCCGCCGCCGCTGCATCCGGTGCTCCAACAGGCTTCGCGGATGCACGATCTGGGTAAGGCGGACTGGCGATTTCAGGTCATGCTTCATCGTGGCAGCGAGATCGAGGCCTATCGGACTGCGAGGCTGCTCGCCAAGTCCACCGACGTACCCCGATCGCAGGTGGCGGCAGCCCGGGCGCGCCGGCTTTCCGGGCTCCCCGAGGGATGGCGCCACGAGATGCTCTCGTTGCAGCTTGCCGAACGGGCAGCAGTGGATTCCGAGCAGCGCGATCTCCTTCTCCACCTCATCGCCAGTCATCACGGTCATGCCCGGCCTTTCGCACCGGTGATTTCCGATCCCGACCCGGGCGCGGTGGATCTCAGCACACTTCCCGGGGCACCCGCTGGGCTGGATGCTGCAGCGCGGGCTACCCTTGTTCCATCACACCGGCTCGATTCTGGAGTCCCGGAGCGCTTCTGGCGCCTGACACGGCGCTACGGCTGGTGGGGGCTCGCTTACTTGGAGGCCAGCCTGCGGCTCGCCGACTGGAAAGCCAGTGGCGTCGAGGAGTCGGCAGCCGGAATGGCTCACCAAGAACCGGGTGTCGTATGACTACGTCGCCGGAACGAACCGCGTTTCTCCTCGAGGGACTGGATGGGGGTAATCCTCTGGCGTTTCTGGCTGCCGTCGGGCTACTCCGCGCGGCATCTCTGGTGGAACCATGCTGGACACCTTCGATGTCGTGGGCGGTGGCGTCCGGAGGACTGCGGCCCACGCTGGCGCTTGCCGGCGCTGTGGACCAGGCGGACCTCCTCGATCGAATACATCGACTCCTTCAGACCATGGATGGCCATCTGGCATTGGCACGATGGGACAATCTCGGCGTTCCTTTGAAGGAATACCGGCAGTACATGCAGGATGCTGCTCTCGCGGCTACACCATCAGATCGCACCTGGGCGGACTTTGCCGCTGCCTTCGGCTCCGACGCCGTCGCGACCCGGGATGCGAAGAAGAACATGGTGATCGAAGACACGGCGTTGCGTACCGTCAGTGGAGCGGGGCACCAGCATTTCCTTGGGATCATGCGAAACGTAATCGCCATCACCACGGTTGATCACCTCCGGCGGGCGCTCTTCGCTCCTTGGGACTATGCCGACCCCATGCCGAACAGCACGCTCCGGTGGGATCCGGTCGATGATGCCCGCCACGCGCTCCAGTGGCGGAATCCGAGCGGCGATCCGGCACGAAAGGTGGGAGGCACGATGCTCGGGGCCACCCGTCTGGCGATCGAGGGACTGCCTCTCTTCCCAACCATGCCCAGTGGGACTCGGCTCCAAACGACTGGCTTCACCGGTACCGGCCGGCGAAACACGTTTTTTACCTGGCCCCTCTGGGAGGGAGAGATCGGGGTGGACAGCTGCAGGAGCCTGCTTGCGCTAGCCGCACTGCAGGGGGAGGTACCGGACGCGGCCATGCTTCGGAAGCGAGGAGTGCTGGCGGTATTCCGGAGCCAGCGGATCACCGAGGGAAAGTACCGGAATTTCACGCCTGGACGGAGGGAGGGATGACGTACCGGGGCGCATATGAGAGGCCCGCCCTGCAAACAAGAGGACTAGCCTGTATTTCCTTGCGAGTCGAAGTCTTCCAGGTCGCATAAAATGCCAAGGCCAGCCGAGATCCTGTCCTGCCTAAAGGCTCCTTTCAT
>Ga0207652_10004877_pt1 | contig 10867 bp, 9 predicted proteins | sample KBSC63BmetaG_FD_184334 | JGI IMG/M metagenome (GOLD analysis project Ga0207652, IMG submission 184334) | Corn rhizosphere microbial communities from Kellogg Biological Station, Michigan, USA - KBS C6-3B metaG (SPAdes) (version 2) | ecosystem: Host-associated > Plants > Roots > Rhizosphere ...
ATCGCGGCTGAAAATCCGAAAGGTGGAATTCTTCGGCTTAATCGGCATTAAAAACTTTTTCGGGTTTTGATCAAAGTCAATAAAATTATCGGCCAGTTCCTTAATCTTGCCGGAGGTGCTTTTGCCGAATGCCGCAACTTCAACCAGCTGGCCGGAAATCTGCAAATATTCCACCAACGGCACAAAATCGCCGTCGCCGCAGCATAACACCACAACATCCAATTTTTGCAGCATCTTGATAATGTCCACGGCAATGCCGACATCCCAGTCGCCCTTTTGATAGCCGCCGTAATAAGTTTGCAGGTCCTTAGCCTTAACCTCAAAACCGGCCTTATCGAGCGCATCAAAAAAAGTATGTTCTTCGGGCATGTCAGCGCGGATGACGTAAGCGATCGCACGGATCAGCTGGCGATCGCCGACCGCAGTTTTAAGCACCTCGTTAAAATTGATGCGCGAATTGTAAATGTTGCGCGCGGAATAGTATAGATTTTGAACGTCGACGAATACGCCGACCCGCTGATGCGGATTGCGAATGGCCATTAGTTGTTATCCAGCAGTTGCACTGGCTCCTTGTCTTGTTTTTCGATTTTTAATGTTGAAATCTCTTCGATCTTGTTGTGGATCCGGTCGTACGAAGAACCGACCAGTTCCAGCGTGGACTTGGCATTGGTAATGTGCTTGGTCAGCACCCCGAGATTAGCCGAAAACTTTTCGGATTCCTGGCGCAGACCCTGAATGGTGCGCAAGATGTGTTCAGCCTGTTCGTTAATGCGCTGACCTTGCATGCCGATAATAATCACCTGGATGAAATAATAGAAGGTGCCCGGCGAAACCAGATGGACATGTTTGTTGCGGGCGTATTCGTAAATTTCCACGTCGTCAGTCACCTCATTAAATACGCCGTCGGCCGGAACGTACATCAATGCAAAATCAAAAGTGTTTTCCGCGGGCAGTACGTATTTTTTTGAAATTTCATCAATGCGCTTCTTGATATCGCGGATAAACAATTTGCGCATCGAATCGCGTTGTTCGTCGGTTTCGGCCTTAACGTACGCGCGATAATTTTCCATGCTGAACTTCGAGTCCACTGCTAGAATCCGGTCGCCGAGGTTAATGGTCGCGTCCACTACTTCCCCGCTTCTGAACCGGAACTGAAAAGCGTACTTATTGGGCGGCAGCGACTGCCGAATCATATCTTCCATGATTTGTTCGCCGATGTTGCCGCGTTTTTTAGCAGATAGCAAAAAATCCTGAAACTGCTCAAATGATTTGCCGATTTGCTGCATTTGGCCAAGCTCTTTGGTTACCGCGCCGATGACCCGTGCAGCATTGTCCAGCCGCTCATTAATAGATTTATTAGTGCTTTCAATGCCCTTTTGCAACTCCTGGCGGGTTTGCTCGCCGCTTTCCTTCATTTGCCGCATCCATTCCATCATCACTTTTAAAGCCTGGTCGTCCTGAGGCTTTTGAGCGGCGCTTTGCAGGCGCGTTAAAAAATAGAAGAGCGCGGCAAAGCCGAGCACTACGAGTCCGATTAAAATATATACCGCCGTATTCATAAATTAAATATAACACATGGCCGCAAGCGCCGCCACGCCTGAAAACCTTAGCAAAAAGCCCGAAATCCGGATCTTCGGGCTTTTGAATTTACCGTCTAAAATCGTTGTCAAATCGCAGGACCAACAGCGGCCTAAACTGCCGCTCCGGACTTGCTTTTGAGGCTTTCCAATTCTTTTTTCATTTCAGCCATTTTAACTTCGCGGCCGATCATCATTTTGTTCATATTTTCCAGTTCCTTGTTCGCAGCCTGGATTTTTTCTTCGGCCTGGACCTGTTCGGTAATATCTTTGCCTTCCGCAAGAACGTAAGAGACCTTACCCTCCCGGTCCTTAACCGGAATCAAACTGAATGTGAGGTATACTGCATCGCCACTTGCTGGCCGGATCCGTTCTTCATAATTGACATTGAGGCCCTGAGCCAAAGCCTTATCAAAGGCATCGCGCAAGCGCTTGCCAACCTCGGGGTCATAGTTGAACGGCTGCAGTTCCAGAAAATTTACTCTGGTTAGATCCGCTTCGGTCAAACCCGCGGCATCAAGCATGGTCTTGTTGGCAAACAACAGCAGGCCTTTCGGATCAATTTTTGCATTGTAGGTCGACATGTTGTCGACGTATTCGCGCAACTCAATATCCTTGATTTGAATTTCTTCTTTGGCTGCGGACAGCTGTTCGAGCAGAGCGTCAATGCCGTAAATACTCTCCAGCGAACCGCCATGCTGGTAAGCAATTAAAATTGCATAGCACAAAATCGAAAAACCTGCGGCCCAAAGCATGTGGGAAAACCACCATAACGAATCCCAGGGCTGGCTCATCACCGCCGCAAGCGAACCTTGGGCCAGAAACAAGAAAGTCCAGCCGTAATATTTTAGGATCGGGCTCTTTGCTTTCAGGGTCAAGACGTAAATGCTTGAAACCAAAGACAACCCGAGCGCAAAACCCTCCACAATATTCACGGCTAAAGGAGTTTTATCTTCTTCTGAAGGCACATATTTTGAAAGCAGGAAGATCGCCAGGTCTACGGCAATAAATAGCAGGAAATGCGGCAACCACTTGCTTAGCTTGCCACGCTCCTCGACCGGATCCGGCTGGCGGTTCAAAAGGAATAGCCCGCGGGTTACATAGATTGCGACAATCGCGCGCGCAGCCGAACTGAACATTAAAAACATGGTTTGATGGTCATCGTAGTTTTCCGTGGCAATGCCGTGCCAGACGTAAATCAGACCGAACCCGTAGAAACCCAGCGCAATATAACGCAGCACCGGATTGCCGTGCTGCTTATAATTGTTGGTGGCGACGTACGCAATAAACGCCGAAGCAACGGCTGCCAGAATCATGCTGATTTCATGCGGAACGCTGAATTCTGTTTCGCGGGTTTGCGCGGTGAAATAATAGATGTACAGGATTGAAACCAGCGGCGCAAGAATCGCGGTAAGCAGAATGTAGTTCTCCGCGACCTTGGTAAAAAAGAGCGTCAGCTTATTGCCGGTATTGGTATTTGTTGGCATTTTGTTTCTTAATTGAACTTCAAAACGAACTTTTAAGCATTATACCAGATTTGGCCTCAAATTAAAAACCGCCGCTATAACGGCAGTTTTTAATGGCGGACCCGGGGGGACTCGAACCCCTGACCTTCCGCGTGACAGGCGGACGCTCTAACCAACTGAGCTACGGGTCCAGACTTTTTCTGGTAGCGGAGAGTGGAATTGCACCACTGACCTTGGGCTTATGAGTCCCACGCTCTAACTAACTGAGCTACTCCGCCAGATATTTTAAAACCCCTGGACAGGGGCAAAATCTGTCACGATTTGAATTATCACAAAAAATTTTTCTTGGTTGCGGGGGGCGGACTCGAACCGCCAACCTCAAGGTTATGAGCCTTGCGAGCTGCCAATTGCTCTACCCCGCGGCGAGCTAACTTAGATACTTTAACACTTTTAAGATTTTTTTTCAACTAGGCGCTACGGCAGCCGCTCCGGGCTTGTTAGAAGCCGCGGCCTGTGCTAATATATCCAGCCCAGCGGTTTGATCCGCTGAGACTAAAAAACAGGAGGGTTCGCCCTAATGTCAAAGTTGCGTTCTTTGGTTTTAACTTCCCAGCGCGTCACAACTCAGGATTTTGTGGAGATGCTGCGCGAGCTGCGGGAACACTTTTTGTTCACATACGAAAAGACTTTTTCCTGGCCCGAACTTGGCAGCACTAAGTGCATTAAAGCCGGCGATGAATTACTGCCGCTGAATCATCCGAACTTCCGCCAGTTCACCGCAAAATTTTCCGGCTTCCGCGCCCAAGGCATCTTCACTGCCAACCCTGTGCCGACCGATTTTGAAACCTGGATTGCCGGACTGGACCGCCACGGTCAATGGGTTTACGCGCAAATCCAAACAGCTAAAGCTGAACAAGGTCATATTCGGCCGTTAAACCTCGCCGGAGCATATTACGGCAGAGTAGAACCTCTGTTGGAACAAGTCGACGGCAAAGTGCTTGTGCAGGCTTTCGTCGCAAGACTGGAAACCTGGAAAAAACTGACCGAGGAACGGCTGCGCGCGCTTAATGCCAGCATTGAAACCGTCGCGGGCTGGGCCGCGCACTTCTGACAGTTAACGGCGCCCAACAATCCGCCCCGAGGCAATCTGCTTCGGGGTTTTTCTTTCGCAAAAAACATCCCCTAATTTTGGGGGATGCTTTGCTTCTTGCGAAGCTTCAGGCCAAAACGCCTAATCTAATATAATTTTGGCCCTAAGCACTGCTAATTTTGGCAATGCTTTAAAATTTTTGCTACATCCCGCGAATTTTCTTGCGAAAGTTTCCGGAATTGTAGTAAGTCAGAATTAAAATTCTGAGTTCCCGAAATTATCCGAGCGGATCTTTGAAGTTCTGACTTCAAAATACGCTTAACCTTTTCGCTTGTCAAGCGATTTTAGGAAAGTTATCCCCTGTTCCCTGGTTTTGATTTTTCCCTGGCGCTGCAAAATATAAATTTCATCCAAAATTTCACCGACCCGCTTGCCGGGTTTTAATTTTAAAACCCGCATGACGTCGCGCCCGTCAATTATTTTCTCCGGCTGCGGCTTTTGCCAGCGTTTAACTTTCGCAAGCAGCCGCTGCCAATCGCCCATTTCTTTTTTTACCACTTTTCCGGAAGCCGAAGTTTGAATTGCGCCAAGACTGTCGGCAATCCTCAGCCGGACCAGGTCCGCAAACCACGGATTTTTGGACCAGCGAATCAAAGTCGCCTGGCGCAGCATTTCGATCGGGCGCAAATCCATGTGGTGCAGCGCAAGATAATAAAGTTTTTGAGTTTCAGTGCGGCTGAAATGCAAACGCCTGGCAATTTTCAAAATCATTTCACCGCTTTTTTGAGCATGGCCGGAAAAAGAAATATGCGGGCGCCCTTCCTTGACGGTCTTGCGGCCCATTTGATATTTGCCGATGTCGTGCAGCAATCCGGCGTAGCGCATTAACAAGTCCTCGGATTGCAAATTTTCCAAGACCAGCATGGTGTGCACAAAGACATTGCCCTCGGCATGATAATTTTTAGACTGGCGGACTTTTTTCAGCCGCGCCACTTCCGGGAAAATTGCGGCAAGCAAGCCGGAAGTATCCAGCAGCCGGATGCCGTGCATAAAATTTTCTACGGCGAGCAGCTTGTCCAGCTCCTGCTTGATCCGTTCGCCTGAAATCTTTTTGACCAGCGCCGCGGATTTTTTTATAGCGCGCAAATCCGCCGGCGCAATCTTAAATTTCAACGTCGTTGCAAACCGTACCGCGCGCAAACAGCGCAGCGGATCTTCCTTAATCCGTTTCGCCGCATTGCCGACAAACCGCAGCTGTTTTTTTGCCAAATCCTGCAAACCGCCATGGAAATCTTTTAACTCGCCGGAAACCGGATCATAAAACAGCGCGTTAACCGTGAAGTCGCGCCGGCCGGCATCGAACTCGGCCGAAACGCCGAATCGGACCTTGCTTGGATGGCGGGAATCAACGTAGCCTTTTTCCGCGCGAAAACTGGTCAACTCCAGCCGCCGGCCTTGCAGCAAAATTCCAACCGTGCCGAATTTTTCGCCGATCTCAAAACTGCGCAGGCCAAGTTCGCGCGCAACCCGCTTTATTTCAGCCGGACTTGCGCTGGTGGCCAAATCCAGATCAAAATTCGGACGCTTTAAAATCAGATCGCGGACCGCGCCGCCGACCCAGTAAATTTCAAAGCCGCGGTTTTGAAATTCCGCGCATAGCGCGGCCGCGGCCTTTTGAAACTGATCGGATTTAAATTGGATTTTTTTGGTAACTGCCATTTTAGTGGCCGGTATTAGCCATGCCGTTAGTCATCGCGCCCTTGCTCTGACCATGCTTGCCGCGGTGCTTGTTTGCGACCTTGATTCTGGTCATATTCTTTTGGAGCGAAGCGGCCAGCGCGGCATATTCCTGAGAGGTCAGCTGTCGATCGCGCATTGCTTCTGCGGCAACCCGGCGCGCCTGTTCAGCCCGCTCCAGGTCGATGTCGCGGACATGTTCGGCAACATCGGCCAAAACCACAACTTCATTGCCGGGGCGGACTTCCACAAAGCCCCCGGTCACCGCGATCGGTTCAACTTCCCCGCCGGTTCGAGCCAACAGTTCGCCGGACAGTAAAGTTGAAATTAATGGCGCGTGGCCGGGCAAAATTGTGATATGGCCGGTGGTGGTCGGACAATTCAAAGAGTCCACTTCTTCCTGAAGCACCACTTTTTCCGGAGTGACTAATTTTAAAGTAAGTTTCTTATTCGCCATGCTTCTAAGTTATTTTTATGAAAAGCTGTCAATTTCGGGGGTTTGGGTCACAGCCCGGATTTCTTGCCGTTGAGAAATTTATTGGAGGCAGTTTGCTGCCGACTAAATTTCGAGGCGGCAAGAAATCCGGGCTGAAAACCTACTTCACCTGATCAATGCTGCCTTTCATATAAAACGCCATTTCGGATTTATCATCATGCTTGCCGTCCAGAATTTCCTTGAAGCCGCGGATCGTTTCTTTCAAGGGCACGTATTGGCCCGGCGTGCCGGTAAACTGTTCTGCAACGAAGAACGGCTGGGACAGGAATCGCTGGATTTTACGGGCGCGCTGCACGGTCAATTTTTGATCGTCAGAAAGTTCTTCAACGCCAAGGATCGCAATGATGTCCTGGAGATCGCGGTAAGCCTGCAAAGTGCGCTGCAGTCCGCGGGCAACGTCATAGTGTTCCTGCCCGACAATGTACGGATCCAAAATCGTGGAAGAAGAATCAAGCGGGTCAACCGCCGGGTAAATGCCAAGTTCGGTCAAAGCGCGGTTCAAAACCACGGTTGAGTCCAGGTGGCCGAAGGTCGTAGCCGGAGCCGGGTCAGTAAGGTCGTCTGCCGGAACGTACACCGCCTGCACCGAAGTGATCGAACCTTCTTTGGTGGAAGTAATTCTTTCTTGCAGTTCGCCCATTTCAGTGGCCAAAGTCGGCTGGTAACCTACCGCCGAAGGAATACGGCCGAGCAAAGCGGAAACTTCAGAGCCGGCCTGGGTAAATCTGAAAATATTGTCGATGAACAGCAAAACATCCTGCTTGGCTTTATCGCGGAAATATTCAGCCATAGTCAGCCCGGTCAAAGCCACGCGGGCGCGGGCTCCCGGCGGTTCATTCATTTGGCCGAACACCAGCGTGGTTTTATTCAGCACGCCGGATTCTTTCATTTCATGGTAAAGGTCATTGCCCTCGCGGGTGCGTTCGCCTACTCCGGCGAACACTGAAACGCCGCCATGCTCGGATGCGATGTTGCGGATCAATTCCTGAATAATAACGGTTTTGCCGACGCCGGCGCCGCCGAACAGTCCGACCTTACCGCCTTTAACGATCGGCGCGATCAGGTCAATGACTTTGATGCCGGTTTCCAGGATCTCCGCTTTGGTGGACTGGTCCGTGAACTTCGGCGCGTGGCGGTGGATCGGATAGTACTCCTCGGATTTAACCGCAGCCTGGCCGTCAATCGGGTCGCCCAGCACGGAAAACATCCGTCCCAGGGTTACATTGCCGACCGGAACTGCAATCGGCTTGCTGGTATTATGCACCGGCATGCCGCGTTTTAAGCCATCAGTGGAAGACATTGCCACGGTACGGACAATTCCGCCCGGCAGCTGCGACTGGACTTCCAAAATCAGCTTGTCTACCGCACCTTCGGCTTCCTGGTGCTTTAAAGGAATCTCCAGCGCGCTGTAAATTTCCGGCAAATCTCCGGCAAATTTCACGTCAACAACCGGACCGATTACCTGGTCGACGTGCCCGATATTCTTTTGTTGGTGTTGTTCTGCCATATTATTTTCCCATTCCCGCGATTATCTCCGCGAGTTCTTTGGTGATATTCGCCTGTCTTAATTGGTTATATGTTAGGGTTAAGTCTTGAATCAAATCGGTTGCCGCGTCAGTCGCATTTTTCATCATGACCATCCGGGCCGAATGTTCCGAAGCGTCATTTTCCAGAACTGCCTGATAAATTTGCGCGTCAATTATTCTGGGCAGCAGGTAGTCGAGCACTTCGGTCGGATCGGGTTCAAACTGATATTCGTAATTAAATTTCTGATAATGCTCGGGCAGGTCCTTGGGGTGTTCCGCAGTTTTCAGCGGCAAGAGCTGCCGGACCATCGGCTGCTGCCTGATTGTTGAAACAAAGTGGGTGTAAGCAATCAGGATTTGCGAGTAAGTGCCCTTGAGATATTCGTCAACCATCATGCGGGACAGCGGGAAGATTTCTTCAATGCGCAGCGCGCGGTCCGCTTTCGGAAATTCCGCAACAATGGTTTTGCCGACCCGAACCATCGCATCGCGGCCCTTCTTGCCGACCGCGATCAGCTCCGCCACCAGTTCGCCGTCCAGCTTGTTTTGTGCCAGATACCGCTGAGTTTCAGCGGTGAGATTAGCGTTATATGCGCCGACCATGCCGCGGTTGGTTGTAATCAGAATTACTCCGACTTTTTTTGATTTATTCGGGTTCTCAAGCAAAGCATGGTACTTTGGATCGATTCGATGCGAAAGGTTGGTAACGATCTGCCAAGCCAGCTCAGAATAGGCGCGGCTGGACAGCACCGCATTCTGCGCTTTGCGCATTTTCACGGCGCTGATCATCTGCATCGCACGGGTAATCTTCTTGGTGCTGTTGACCGAGCGGATTCTTCTTTTAATTTCCTTAGTGCTTGGCATTCAATTTAAAATTATTTGGCGTAACCTTCTTTAAAAGCTGTGATCGCTTGCTTCAATTTCTCTTCCGTTTCAGGAGCCAGGTCCTTGGTGGTGCGGATTGTTTCGACTACGTCGCGGGCCTGAGTGTCCAGGAATTTATGGAATTGCGCTTCAAAGTCGCGGATTTTTTCCGGATCAACGTCGCTGAGATAGCCGTTGGTTACGGCGTAAATTGCGCAGACCTCGTGTTCCATCAGCATTGGCTCATATTGGCCTTGCTTCAAAATTTCCTGGGTTCTGCGGCCAAGTTCAATCTGCTTTCGGGTTTGTTCGTCCAAATCCGAACCGAACTGGGCAAAAGCCGCAAGTTCGCGATACTGTGCCATAGTCAACCGCAGCTTGCCGGCCACTTTTTTCATGGCCTTGGTCTGCGCGGATGAACCGACGCGCGACACGGAAATACCGACGTTCAATGCCGGCCGAATGCCCTGGTAAAACAAGTCTGATTCCAGGAAAATCTGACCGTCAGTAATAGAAATAACATTAGTTGGAATATAGGCGGAGACATCGCCGGCCTGGGTTTCAATAATTGGCAGCGCGGTAATTGAACCGCCGCCGAAATCTTTGCCAAGCTTAGCCGCACGCTCCAGCAATCTGGAATGCAGATAGAAAACATCGCCCGGATAAGCTTCCCGACCAGGCGGACGGCGGAGCAGCAGCGAAATTTCGCGGTAAGCCACGGCGTGTTTGGAAAGATCGTCGTAAACTACCAGCACGTCTTTGCCCTGGTCCATGAAGTACTCGCCCATTGCCACGCCGGCGTAAGGTGCGATGTAAGACATTGCGGCCGGATCAGAAGCGCCGGCAGCAACCACGGTGGTGTATTCCATGGCGCCGCGCTTTTCCAGCTCGGCCACGATTCTCGCCACCTTGCTTTCCTTTTGGCCGATCGCAACGTAAATACAAATAACATTTTGCCCTTTTTGATTGATTATCGTGTCGATCGCAATTGCGGTTTTGCCGGTCTGGCGGTCGCCAATGATCAATTCGCGCTGGCCGCGGCCAATCGGGATCATCGCGTCAATCGCTTTGATGCCGGTTTGGAGCGGCTGCTTCACTGACTCTCTGGTAATAACACCCGGTGCGATTTTTTCCACAGGGTAAAACGCTTTTTGTTTCAGATCGCCTTTTCCGTCGATCGGTTCGCCCAAGGAATTAAGCACGCGGCCGATTACGGCTTCGCCGACCGGAACGGAAAGAATCCTGCCAGTCGCGCGGACCACCTGGCCCTGGCTGACCTTTTGAAAATCGCCGAAAATAATGGCGCCGACCGTGCTTTCTTCCAGGTTCAAAGCCACGCCGAACACGCCGCCTTCAAATTCCAGCATTTCAGAGGCAGCTACCTCGGACAAGCCTGAAATTCTGGCAATGCCGTCGCCAACTTCGATCACCGTGCCGACTTTTTCAACCTTAACTTCGGCGTTAAAATCCTTGATCTTCTCTTTTAAATTTTGAATTAATTGGTCGTTCATATTATTGTGCGATCTGCTTTCTTAATTTATCCAAATTGCTTTTGAGCGAGGCGTCGATCAGAGTGTCATCCACTCGGACCACCACTCCGCCGATTATTCCAGGGTCGACCTTGTGCCGAATTTCAGCTTTGCCGCCGACAACTTTATTTAAATGCGCGATAATTTCCTTGGGATCGAGGTTGCTTGCGGTGGTCAGCTGCACCTCTTTGATTCCCCGACCGACCGCTTCCAGCTTTTGATATTCCGCTTCAATCTGGCCGTAGCGCCCGAGGTCGCCGTTCTGGTTCAAAATCTTGACGAAGTTGTCCAGAACCCGGTCGTGATCTTTTTCGCCCACTTCGGATAACGCGCCGTAGAGCGCCTGGGCGTAAGTTTTGGGATCAATCATACGTTTTTCAGGCTCTCTTTAATAATGTGCTGGTCTTTCTGCTGGTCAATTTTTTCGCGCAGCAATTTTTCAGTGGCCAGGACCACCAGTCCAGCGGCCTCTTCGCGCACCTCGCGCATCAGCTTGTTTTTCTCGTCGGCAAGCTGCTGTTTGGTTTGCGCCAAAAGTTTTTCGGCCGACTGTTTGGCTTCAGCCAGAATCTGCTCCTTGGT
>Ga0207652_10004879_pt1 | contig 10865 bp, 8 predicted proteins | sample KBSC63BmetaG_FD_184334 | JGI IMG/M metagenome (GOLD analysis project Ga0207652, IMG submission 184334) | Corn rhizosphere microbial communities from Kellogg Biological Station, Michigan, USA - KBS C6-3B metaG (SPAdes) (version 2) | ecosystem: Host-associated > Plants > Roots > Rhizosphere ...
CCCGGCCCCGAGCGAATCAGCACGCCCGCGGTCCGTCACGCGCCTGCGCCCGACCTGATAAGCCGCTACACCTTCGACACGTTCGTGGTCGGCCCCACCAACCAGTTCGCGCACGCCGCCGCACGGATGGTGGCCGACGCCCCCGCTTCGCGCTGGAACCCGCTGTTCATCTACGGCGGCGTGGGGCTGGGCAAGACGCACCTGCTGCAGGCGGTCGGGCACGAGCTGCACCGCCAGCACCCGGACTGGGTGGTCACCGCGGTGACGGGCGAGAAGTTCGTCACCGACTTCATCAGCGTGATGATGTCCCAGAAGCGCGGCGGCCTGTCGTCCATGGAGCAGTTCCGCACCCGTTACCGCGAGATGCCTGACGTGCTGCTGGTCGACGACGTGCAGTTCCTGTCGAACAAGGACAGCTCGCAGGACGAGTTCTTCCACACCTTCGAGGCGCTGTACAAGGCGCACAAACAGATCGTCCTCACGTCGGACAAGTTGCCGGCAGAGCTGCCCGGGGTCGAGGACCGACTGCGCAGCCGGTTCACCTGGGGCCTGATCGCCGAGGTCGAGTCGCCCGACCTGGAGACGCGCATCGCGATCGTGAAGCACAAGGCGGAGCAAGAGAAGCTGCACCTGCCCGACGAGGTGGCCACGTACATCGCGGCCCACATCCGCAGCAACGTGCGGGAGCTGGAGGGCGCGCTGCTGCGCCTGGCGGCGCGCGCGTCCTTTCAGAACCAGCCCGTCACGATGGAGCTGGCCCGGGATGCGCTGCACAAGCTGATCTCGCTGGCCCCCACGGGGCTGACCGTGGAGAGCATCCAGCGCGAGGTGGCCGCCTACTTCGACGTCAAGCTGCACGACCTGAAGGGCCCGAAGCGGCATCGTTCGGTGGCGCACCCGCGCATGGTGGCGATGTACCTGTGCCGGAAGCTGACCTCGATGAGCTTCCCCGAGATCGGCAGCCGCTTCGGCGGCAAGGATCACTCGACGGTCATCAGCGCGGTCCGCAAGATCGAGCGACTGTGCACCGAGGACCCCGCCCTGCGCAGCGTCGTCAACACGATCGAGACCCACCTGCGCCAGCCGTGAGCCGTCCCGTCATGGGAGCGCGGCAGAAGCGCCAGGGCCTGCCGTGGGTCGTTGTCCGCGCGTTTTCGCGGGAGCACGGCCGCGCGCGCGAGAATGCGCGTCAGCGAGGCAATGCGCGCCATCCGCGAGGTGGCAGCGACGACGACGCATCGACGGCAGGCGGTGGAGCGTGGATCGCCACGACGCGCATTCCGGACGGCGGCGCGGTCAGCGCCACGGCGGCTTCAGTGGCCGCGACGCACGCCCCGTGCGAGGCGCTCGCCAGTCCTCTCGGACGAGGCACTCGCCAGCTCCACGGCGAGGCGCTCGGCAGCTCTCGGGCGAGGCACTCGCCACTTCACGGCGAGGCATTCGCCACCTGTGGAAGGATTGTGTTGAAATGTCGAACTCGGGGGCTGGCGGCGGTTTTCACGTGCCCACCCCCGGTCCCGTCCCCCGGCCACCAACAGATGTCGCAGAGTGCTCACCGACGGAGAATCCGAGTTATCCACATCTCCACAGGGCCTACGGCTTCTGCTGTTAAGATTTAATCTATTAAGATACGGAACGTGTGAAAACTCGGGTCCCGGCCAGGGCGCCAGGCCCCCGAGGTGAAGAGCCAAGTAAGGAGCGACGCGATGGACTTCAAGATCGACAAGAACGAGTTTCTCCGGGGGTTGTACCTCGCGCACGGCATCGCCGACCGGAAGAGCACCTTGCCCATCTTGGCGAATGTGTTGCTCCGGACCGAGGGGAAGGATCGGGTCCTTTGCGGCGCGACGGATCTGAACGTCACGGCGATGGCCAGCCTGTCGGCCCGCGTGGAGAAGGAAGGCGGCCTGACCGTCTCGGCGCGCCAGATATACGAGATCGTCAAGGGCCTGCCCGGCGAAGAGGTCAGGGTGCGGCGCACGGAGCAGAACTGGGCCGAGATCCGGGCCGGCAAGGTCGAGTTCAAGGTGGTGGGCATGGCTGACCGGGACTACCCGAAGCTGCCCAGCGCCAAGGAGACCGAGACGTTCAAGGTCGACTCGGCCACGCTGCGCGACATGATCGGCAAGACGATCTTCTCGGTGTCGCAGGACGAGACGCGGCAACACCTGGCGGGTGTCCTGTTCGAGTGGGACGGCGCCAGCGCGCGCATGGTGTCCACGGACGGCCATCGCCTGTCGAAGGTGGGGCGGCCCCTGCCGGGTGGTCAGAAGCTGGACAAGGGCGTGTTGATTCCGCGCAAGGGCATCCTGGAGGTTCGGCGCGCCATCGAGTCACGCGAGGCGCCCTGCGAGATCGGCATCGGTCAGGGGTACTTCGTGCTGAAGGCGGACGACGTCAGCCTGTGCGTGAAGCTGATCGACGGCCAGTTCCCGCCCTACGACCAGGTCATTCCCAAGGACAACGAGCGGGCCTTCACCGTGTCGCGCGTGGCGCTGCTGGATGCCCTGCGCCGGGTCGCCATCATGTCGTCGGACAAGACCTGGGGGGTGAAGATCGCCATCGACAAGGGCAAGCTGCGCGTCGAGAGCGACAACCCCGACCTGGGCGCGGCCCGCGAGGAGATCGACGTGCCGTACAAGGGCGCGGCGGCGCAGATCGGCTTCAACGCCCGCTACTTCATCGATCTGCTGTCGGAGATCGAGACGCCGGACGTGCGGGTCGAGCTGTCGGGCGAGCTGGATCCGGGCGTGATCCGGCCCGCCGACGGCAGCGACTACGTGGGCGTGGTCATGCCGATGCGGCTCTGAGCGGGCATCACCCGGCCCACGAGCCTCGCCTTGCGAATCGAGCGGTTTCGGGCGGTGGGGTGGCGGAACCTCGAGCCGCTGGACCTGGCCTTCGATCCCGCGGCGTCGCTGCACGTGCTGTACGGACAGAATGGACAGGGCAAGACGAACGTCATCGAGGCCCTGTACTTCCTGTCGACGTTCCGGTCCTTTCGCACCACCCAGGCGGGTGATCTGATCAGGCGCGAGGGGACCGAGGCGCGGGTGTCGGTCGACGTGCAGACGATGGAGGCGGCGCGCCTGGTGGAGGCGCGCCTGTTCCGGGAGGGCGCGGCCGCCAAGGCGACGGTCAACCGGACCATCTCGGTGGACGGCAAGGCGGTGAAGCGGGTGTCGACCGCCTTCGGTGTCCTCAGCGCGGTGCTGTTCGTGCCGGAGGATCTGATGCTGGCGCGCGCGGCTCCGGCGGCGCGGCGGCGGTTTCTGGACATGGCGGCGGCCGGGACGGCCCCCGCCTATCTGGCGGAGTCCTCGACGTTCCAGCGCGTGCTGCGGGGCCGGAACGCGCTCCTGCGCAGCGGACGGGCCGCCGGGTCGACGGCCTGGCTGGACACGCTCGATGAGCAGCTGGCGCGGGCGGGGGCGCGGGTGGTGCTGCGACGCCGCGCCTTCGTCCGGGAGATGGCGCCCCAGGCGCAGGCCTTCTTTCGGGCCCTGCACGCGGATCTGGCGGTCGAGCTGGTCTACGACGCGGACGAGACGGTCGCGGCGGCGGAGACGGAGGAGGGTGTCGCGCAGGCGCTGCTGGCGGGCCTGCTGGCGCGGCGGGGAACGGATCTGCGGCGGCGGCACACCACGTTTGGTCCGCAGACGGACGACCTGGGCATTCATCTGGGCGGCCACCTGGCGCGCGAGCACGCCTCGCAGGGACAGCTGCGTTCGCTGATGCTGTCGCTGAAGCTGGCCGAGCTGGTGCTGGTGGGTCAGGCGCGGGGCGAGACCGGGGTGCTGTTGCTGGACGACGTGCCCAGCGAGCTGGACCTGGAGCGGCGTCAATTCCTGTTCGAGACCCTGACCCAGCTGGGCTGCCAGTGCGTGCTGTCGGTGGCCGACCGAGGGGTCGTTCCGGCGGTGGCGCGACGGGCCGACATCGAGGTCGCCGCAGGCCGCGTGATGCCCGTCGCCACCGGCCAGGAATTCTCTTTACTTGCCGGTAACTGAATGCTAGATATCTGGAACCTTTAGTATTTTTGGAAATGGTGCCCGGCATCGTGTCTGGCAACGATCCGCGCCTTCCGGACCCGGCTCCGGCGGCCGGGCAGGTCTCGGCGGGCGGTTGGTTCGAACGTTGCGCCGCGTGAAAATGGCTTCGGCCCCGAGGACGTAATTTGGCAGCGAGCGATGCCCCGACGACGACGGTGGAACCCGGCGTCTACAACGAAGAAAGCATCCAGGTCCTGAAGGGACTCGAGGCGGTTCGCAAGCGCCCGGGGATGTACATCGGCGACACGGACGACGGCAGCGGTCTGCACCACATGGTGTACGAGGTCGTGGACAACGCCGTCGACGAGGCGCTGGCGGGCTACTGCACGCGGGTCGACGTGACGATCCTGTTCGACGGGTCGGTGTCGGTCGAGGACAACGGCCGCGGCATCCCGGTCGGCGAGCACCCCGTCGAGAAGCGGTCCACGGCCGAGGTGGTCATGACCGTGCTGCACGCGGGCGGCAAGTTCAACCACTCGAACTACAAGGTATCGGGCGGTCTGCACGGCGTGGGCGTGTCGGTCGTGAACGCCCTGTCGGATCTGCTGAAGCTGGAGATCAAGCGCGAGGGCAAGACCTGGTACCAGGAGTATCGCAAGGGCGATCCGGTCAGCCCGATGAAGGCCATCGGCGTGTCCGAGAAGACCGGCACCAAGGTGACGTTCCATCCCGACCCCGAGATCTTCAAGGGCACGGAGTTCAGCTTCGAGATCCTGTCGCAGCGGCTGCGCGAGCTGTCGTACCTGAACCGGGGCCTGATGATCACGCTGCGCGACGAGCGCACGGAGAAGTCCCACGAGTTCCACTCCCAGGGCGGCATCATGGAGTTCGTCGCCGATCTGAACTCATCGAAGACGCCCATCCACGACAAGCCGATCGGCGTGCTGGGTGAGTTCGAGGGGACCCAGGTCGACGTGGCCATGCAGTGGAACGACTCGTACCAGGAGTCGATCTACTGCTTCACGAACAACATCAAGAACAAGGACGGCGGCACGCACCTGACCGGGTTCCGCGCGGCGCTGACGCGAACCGTGAACGCGTACGCCCAGTCGGCGGGCCTGTTGAAGGACCTGAAGAACGGCCTCAGTGGGGACGACATCAGCGAGGGTCTGACGGCGATCGTCTCCGTCAAGCACCCCGATCCCAAGTTCTCGAACCAGCCCAAGGACAAGCTGGTCTCGTCCGAGGTGAAGGGCATCGTCGAGCGGGTGACCAACGAGAAGCTGGGCCGCTTCCTCGAGGAGCACCCGCGCGAGGCAAAGCAGATCATCGAGAAGGCCGTGCTGGCGGCGCGCGCACGCGACGCCGCCCGCAAGGCGCGCGAGATGGTGCAGCGCAAGGGCGCCCTCGATTCGTCGTCGCTGCCCGGCAAGCTGGCCGACTGTCAGGAGCGCGATCCGGCAAAGTCCGAGCTGTACATCGTCGAGGGCGACAGCGCCGGCGGCTCGGCCAAGCAGGGCCGGAACCGGAAGGACCAGGCCATCCTGCCCCTGCGCGGGAAGATCCTGAACGTCGAGAAGGCGCGCCTGGAGAAGATGCTGTCGTCACAGGAGATCGTGACGCTGATAACTGCGCTGGGGTGCGGGGTGGAGAAGGAGAAGGAGATGGAGAAGATCCGGTACCACCGGATCATCATCATGACGGACGCTGACGTCGACGGCAGCCACATCAGGACGTTGCTGCTGACGTTCTTCTACCGGCACTTTCCGGAGATCGTCGCCAGCGGGTACCTCTACATCGCCCAGCCGCCGCTCTATCGCGTGAAGAAGGGCAAGAAAGAGCTGTACCTGAAGAACGAGCAGATGCTGGAAGACTTCCTGCTGGAGAGCGCGGCCGAGAACCTGAGCCTGCGCCACCCGAACGGCGGCGAGCCGATCGTGGGCGAGGCCCTGCGGGCCTACACGCGGGCGGCGGGGAAGTACAAGCGCCTGCTGGCGATCATCGACCGCAAGTGCGACGCGCGCATCGTCGACGCCATCGTGAAGACGTCGAAGCTGACGAAGGCCGATCTGGCCGATCAGGCGGTGGTGGCGAAGACGCTGGCCCGCCTGCAGGAGTACTTCGACAAGTACGCGCCCGAGCTGTCGGACGCGGTGATTCGCATCGCCCCGGACACCGAGCACGGGGGCTTCAAGATCGTCGTGCCGGTGGGCGCGGGCAAGGCGGGCGGCGTGCGCAAGGCGACCACCATCGACTTCGCCTTTCTCGACTCGCCCGAGTTCATCGATCTCTCGGAGATCTATGCCCAGCTGGTTCCACTGGGGCCGCCGCCGTACGTGCTCGACAACGGCGGCGAGACGGAGGAGTTGCAGCGGCTGGAAGAGCTGGCGAATCGGGTCAATGAGCTGGGCAAGAAGGGGCTGGCCATCCAGCGGTACAAGGGCCTGGGCGAGATGAACCCCGAGCAGCTTTGGGAGACGACGATGGATCCGACGCGGCGAACGTTGCTGCAGGTCCGCGTCGAGGACGCTTACGAGGCGGACAAGCTGTTCTCCACGCTGATGGGCGATCTGGTCGAGCCCCGGCGCGAATTCATCGAGACGAACGCGTTGAACGTTCGCAACCTCGACGTCTGAGAGCGGCGCGCGACCGCGCGCCTCGAACACTGCTCGTGGGGGCAGCCGAGGGCCGGCGAAGCCGGACCGCCGGGGAACCGGCCTCGGGTTCGGACGCCGGCAGCGCCAGGACGCGGCGGTCGCGGAAGGACCGCCGGCGACCTTCCGGGGGCCTCCTCGAGCGGCGATGTCTCCATGATCGCCCGTTCATGTCGTGCATGGCGGACGGCGTCTTCGCTTGATCGCTCAGGCGCGGATGTTCTGGATGACCGCCCTGTTCATGTCGTGCATGGCGGCCAGCATCTGGCTGATCAGCTGGTTCATCTCGGAGATCTCGTTCATGCGCAGCTGAAGCCGTTGCATGGCAGCGGGATCGTCCTTCACGGCGTCCGGCAGCTTGCCGTCGCGCACGGCGGCCATCAGATCGGTGTCGGACTGGGCGAAGAACTTCGTGACGTCCTTCGCGTCCGAGCTGGAGCTCGACTTGCTGGACGACGAGGACGACGACTTCGACTTGCTGGAGGACGATGACGATGTCGACTTGCTCTTGGACTTCGATTTGCCGTCGGTCGCGGCAGCGCTCGTGGTCGTGCTGCCGTCGCCGTCGCTGACGACGGACGTGGTGCCGAGCGCCGTCTCGCCGGTACTGTCGGCCGTGCCGATGTTCTCGGTCGTGCCGGTGGACGACCCGGTGTCGGTGGCGGTGATGTCCGAGGACGGCGCCTCCGCCGACTTCGTGCTGGAGGACGTCGCGGGGGACTGGGAAGCCGATGACTTCGCGCCCGACGTCTTCGTGGAGTCCGCGGCTGACGCGGCCGGTGGCGCGTCCGGCTCGGTGGCGGTCGAGGGGAGCGAGGTGGCCAGGTTGGTGAGCGGCGCCATCGCGGTCTCGGCATCGTGCAGGAATGAGCCGACGTCTTTTCCAAGGGCGCCGTAATTGCCGCCGACCACGTCGAGGGCGACGTCGACCAGGTCGTTGCCCACCGCCTTCAGGCTGTCGGGCAGCACGGAGTCGACGATGGATTCGGCGGCATTCTTGGCGAGGTTGATGGGGTTGAGAGAATCGAGCAGGCCCATGAGCGCATCCTTTCGTTTGGCCAGCGCCGGAGTGGCGACGGCTTACGGAGCGCTATCGGTGCGTAAGCGGGCGCGTTGCTCCGCGGGGCGATGGTCGCTGACGGCCGAGCCAGGGCGGCGCCACGCCAGCTCGCTCGTCACCCCCGTGACGGTACGGCAAGGGTCGCGACCAGCTCGGTCCGCATGGCGCGCAGCTTCGCGTGGTCAGGCTCGTGGATCAGCCCGCACTCGAGCTGCGCCAGGGACTGTTCAGGCCGGCCGAGCTTGCGAAGGACCGCGGCATGGAGGGAGTACGTCCACCCGACCTGATGGTCGCACGCGATCAATCCCCGGCAGACGATGTCGGCCTCGGCGAAGCGCCCGGCCCCGTACAGCTGGTGGGCGATGCGCCGGGCCTGGTCGATCACGCCTGGTGGAATGTCGAGCAGCTCACGAATGGTCACCCGCTGCAGAAACGCAGCCGTGTCCGGCCGAAGAATGTCCATGAAGGCCTCCCGCGGCGCGGGGAGGGCGCCGACAGGCGGTCTTCGGAGGATGGCCGGTAAGGTTGCCGGCTAGCCGTGTCGAGTCACGGACCGACAGGCCCCTGGAGAATGCGGGCGCCGGCGTCCAGGGCCCGAAAACGAATCGAGGCGTCGACCCTGGGGGGCGGACGCCTCGATTCCGGTCAGCAGCGGTAGCTGCTCAGCAGGCGAAGATCCGGTCGAGCTTCTCCTCGATCTTCACTTCCTTGCTCTTCGTGGCGACGGCGATCTCCTTCACCAGGAGCGTGCGCGCCGTGTCCAGCATCTTGCGCTCGCCGAAGGACAGCTCCTTGTCGCCCTTCAGGCGCTGCAGGTCGCGCAGGACCTCGGCGATCTCGAACACCGAGCCGGTCTTGATCTTCTCCATGTACTCCCGGTAGCGCCGGTTCCAGGTCTGACCTTCCACGGCCACTTCCCGGCTCTTCAGGATCGCGAAGACCTCGTCCACCTCGTCCGCCCGGATCAACTCCCGCAGCCCGACGGCGCCCGCATTGCGCGTCGGGATCATGATCTTCATCCCATTCTCGAGAATTTTGAGAATGTAGAACGTTTGCTTGTTAGCCGAAATCTCGCGCGTCTCGACGCCCACGATCTGGGCAACCCCGTGAGCCGGGTAAACGGCAAGATCTCCCACTCGGAAAGTCGGCTCCATATGACGAAAGCTCCTCGCTGAGGGCGGTTTGGAAAGCTCGCGTACCTTATCACGCGGACCCGGGGCCGGCAATCGCAAACGGGGTCGCCGGAAACGATAGCAACTGCGCGCGTTACGACCGCGATCGGCTCCGCGGCGGTTGCCTCACACGGTGCTAAGCGAGCGCAGATACTCGACAATCGTCGCGACGCCGAACCCCGTGCCGCCCTTTCCGAAGATTCCCCATTCCTTGTCGGCGGTGGAGGGACCAGCGAGGTCGACGTGCACCCACGGGGTCTTGCCGACGAACTCTTTCAGGAAGTGACCAGCGGTCAGCGCACCTCCGGCCCGGTCGCCCGTGTTGCGCATGTCCGCGATGTCCGATTTCAGCTGGTCCATCAACCGGGGCGGCAGCGGCAAGCGCCACATGTCCTCGCCAGCGGCGCGCGCTGCCCCTAGCCACTTCGTGGCCAGCTCGTCGTTGTTGCTCATGACGCCTGCGGTGTGCGGGCCCAGCGCGACGATGCACGCGCCGGTCAGCGTGGCGAAGTCCAGGATGGCGTCGGGATGCAGGCCCAGGCCGTAGGTCAGGGCGTCCGCCAGGGTCAGGCGCCCCTCGGCGTCGGTGTTGTTGATCTCGATCGTCTTGCCCGCCATGGAACGGATCACGTCGCCCAGCTTGTACGCGGTGCCGGACGGCATGTTCTCCGTGCAGGCTGCCAGCGCGTGGACCTCGACGGGCAGGTTCTCCTCGGCGACGACGGTCATCGCGCACAGCACGGCGGCGGCGCCCGCCATGTCGGCCTTCATGCCCATCATGCCGTCGTTGGTCTTCAACGACAGGCCACCGGAATCGAACGTGACGCCCTTGCCGACCAGGACCACCCGCGCGACCGCTCCGGGCGGTCGCCAGGCGAGGTGAACGAATTGCGGGGGCTCCGCGCTGCCCTGCGAAACGGCCAGGAAAAGGCCCATTCCACGGGTGCGGCACTCCTCCGGACCCAAAACGGTCGCCTGCACGCCGGCGGCGGTCGCACGCGCGACGGCCTGCTCGGCCAGCCGGCTGGGTGTCAGGAACCCGGCTGGCTCGTTCACCAGGTCACGGGCCTGCGCGATGGCCGCCGCGACGCGCGCGCCCCGCGCCACGGCTCGGTCGGCCAGGTCGGGGGCAAGCTGGTCGGACGTCTGCAGCCGGATGCTCTCCAGCGTTCCGGCCTCTCGCTTTTCCTCGCCCAGGTACTTGTCGAACCGGTAGAGGCCCAGGGTCGCCCCGCGCACCAGCGCTTCCAGCCATGCCGGTTCGTCCGTGACGGCCAGCCCGGGGGCGATTGCCAGGCTGAGGGTGCGCGCCCCCACCGAGGCGGACAGGCGGGCCAGCTTTGCGCCCAGATGCTGAGCGTCGGCAGCAAGGAAGCGGGCGCGGGGGCCGGCGCCCACCACGGCGATGCGGCGGGCGGCCAGGGCGCCATTCGTAGGAACCATCACGGCCTGGCCTGATTTCCCGCGAAAACGCTCGTCCAGCAGGCTTTGCCGCAGAAAGCCGCGCATGGCGCGGTCCAGGGTGGCGAAGGCGGGATCGTCCAGCTGCGGGACGTCGTCTTCGAACAGCACCAGACCCAGGACGTCGGCCGGTTCGGAAGTGGCGGTGGCGGCGGGATGGAATGAGGGAACGCCCATGTTGCTGGGATGGTAGGTGTGGGTGGGGGCCGATTCAAGGCGCCAGGTCTGCGATTTCCCGGCTGGCCGGCTCGACGGGCGGCGGCGAGATTGTCGCGATCGGGCCTGGTTTCAGCCAGCTGCGGCGTTGACACGATCCGCGCCCGCAAAGTACCGTGGGCAGGATGCGGAAGGCAAAGACGCCGCCGAAGCGGAAGCCGGTGCCGGCTGGCCGACGTGCCGCCAAGCGCAAGGCCGGCAAGGATCCGCGCGCCAAGGTCGGCAAGACCGTCAAGGCCAGCAGCGTCGGTGGCAAGGTCGCGACCAAGCTCTCCGCCAGGACCGAGGGGAAGACGGTGGGCAAGACCGG
>Ga0207652_10004883_pt1 | contig 10849 bp, 7 predicted proteins | sample KBSC63BmetaG_FD_184334 | JGI IMG/M metagenome (GOLD analysis project Ga0207652, IMG submission 184334) | Corn rhizosphere microbial communities from Kellogg Biological Station, Michigan, USA - KBS C6-3B metaG (SPAdes) (version 2) | ecosystem: Host-associated > Plants > Roots > Rhizosphere ...
CTTGCGGGCATACTGCTTAAAGTGGGCGGATATGGTATTATCAGGGTTTGCATCGGTATTTTTCCGGATATCGCCGCGGCCAATGCATACTGGCTCGGGATGCTCGGTGTAATTTCCATTTTATACGGCGCACTGAATGCCCTTGCGCAAAAGGACCTTAAACGGATGATCGCCTATTCGTCGGTATCGCATATGGGTTTTGTATTGCTGGGTATCGCTTCTCTAACGACAGAAGGGATAAGCGGGGCGGTTATGCAAATGGTGAGCCATGGATTCCTGTCGACGATGCTGTTCTTTTTGGCGGGTGTTATTTACAATCGTGTACACGACCGCGGTATTGGTCATTTCAAGGGTTTGGCATCGCTCATGCCCCGATATACCACCTTTGTGATGATCGCCTTTTTTGCCTCATTGGGATTGCCCGGCTTTTCGGCTTTTATCGGTGAGATTTTTTCACTTACGGGGGCATTTAAATCACATTCTGTAAACGGCTTATTGCCCTACTGGATGGCCGCCTGCGGAGCCCTGGGTATTTTATTGGGCGCCGCTTACTTTTTATGGACGCTTCAGCGGATGTTTTTCGGCACCGTGAATCTAAAGGGGGGAGACGTCTGGCATACCGCGTTAAGCGACCTGAACCTGCGTGAGAGGATAACCTTATTGCCATTGGCCCTTATCGTGCTGGCCCTGGGATTGATGCCATCGCTCGTTTTTGATAAGATCAATGATTCGGTATTAGGCTTTATTCAGTTTATACAACATAGTTTGTAATCAATGCACGACCTGCTGCCATTTCTTCCTGATTCCATATCCAACGTTTTGGACAGCATTCCTTATTTTATGCCCGAGATCTATTTGGCGGCATTATTTGTATTGGTATTGATCACCGATCTACTATTCGGAAGAAATTCGGAGAAACTTTGCCGGATAGTCGCCTGTGCAGGTATGGTGCTCGTGCTGGCAAAAGATATGGAGCAAATTCCGCTGCTGATTGTAAACGGACAGGCAAACGGCTATTTTTTATTCAGCGAAATGCTGCTCATTACGCGTACGGCCATCAATTTTAAACTGGTTATTGATGTATTGTCGCTGGCGCTGCTGCTATATATTGGATGGGATAAGCGGCTGGCGACACACGCTAAAAGACTATCCGACCTGTACACCATCGTAATTGGGTCTATTTTTGGTTTACACCTGATGGCGATGGCCGTAAATCTGCTATCAATTTACCTGGCTATTGAAATTGTTTCGATCGCCTCCTACCTGATGGTGGCCTACCGCTCGGAAAATGCACCCGGTACGGAAGCGGGATTAAAATATATTTTGTTTGGCGCAGCTATATCGGCGGTTATGCTATATGGTATCTCATTGTTATACGCTTTTACGGGGTCGCTCGACTTATTTGGCGGAAATTTAATACCCGGTTTATTGAAGGTTAATCCCTTACCCGTGTCGTTCGCTCTTGTACTGGTGTTGACCGGCATAGGCTTTAAATTATCATTTTTGCCAATGCATTTTTGGGTGCCCGACGTTTATGAAGGCGCGCCTACACCCGTAACGGCATACTTGTCAACACTGCCTAAAATAGCCGCTTTTGCGCTGCTGATCAATTTTTTGACGCCGTTCATTTATTTCGCCAAATGGACCGCCTTTGATTTCCGCTTAGCGTTATCCGTAATAGGGATTATAACGATGGTCGCGGGCAATTTTGCCGCGGTATGGCAAACCAATGTTAAAAGAATGCTTGCCTATTCGAGTATAGGCCATACCGGGTTTGCGCTAATGGCACTCGTAACGTTTACATCAACCGGGTTATCGGCCTTAACTTTTTACCTGGCTGCGTACGGACTTGCTAATATCGGCGCACTTGCCTTGGCAACGTACTTTACTAACACCGCGGGGGCAGAGGATATGGATAGTTACCGCGGCCTTGGCTTAAAATTCCCGGCCGCATCTATTTGTTTCATTATCGTGCTGATCTCCCTAACCGGTTTACCTGTAACCGCAGGGTTTGCCGGTAAGTTGTTCGTATTCTCGGCGGTTTATGGCGTTTACGAGCAAAGCCATAGCATTTGGCTGCTCCTTTTAATGATCACCGGCGCTGTAACTACCATCGTTTCTTTGTTTTACTATATTAAAATACCACTTAACCTGTTTTTAAAACGAACAGAAGTTGCTATAAACACGCCTGTGAAATCCTATAACGTTGTTACTTTCGCAATAATCATTAGCTTTCTGCTGATATTATTAGGGATATTTCCAAATATCCTGATACGGCATTTGTAAATTGGCAATTTTTGCGATTTTAATCAAAAAAATGGTTGATTTATTTCCTTTTAATCGACTATAATCATATTTTGAGCCGTAATTTCGTCAATCCCTAAATTAATGAAACGGTATTTTCCATTTTTTGTCATTTTACTTATTCTTTCTTTAACATTTTTGTTTCCGTCGGTAGAATATCACAATACCGGTAACCCGCATTTTGATACGGGTGATATTGCCTGGATGCTGATGTCGACCGCCCTGGTGTTAATCATGACGCCCGGGCTTGCTTTTTTTTATGGCGGCATGGTAAATAAAAAAAATGTGATCTCCACTATGCTGCAAAGTATAATCTGCATGGTTATCGTTACCATTATATGGGGCATATTCGGCTTCAGCCTTGCATTTGGCGAAACGATGGGTGGCTTTATCGGAAATCCTTCTACGTATTTTATGATGAAGGGCATGCTGGGCAACGCTACGTGGAAGCTTGCGCCAACCATACCGTTGCTGCTATTTGCCATGTACCAGCTAAAGTTTGCCATTATTACCCCTGCGCTGATAACCGGCGCTTTCGCCGAGCGGATCCGGTTTAGCTCATATATCATATTCGTATGCTTGTTTACTGTTTTTATATTTTCGCCGCTGGCACATTCCACCTGGCATCCGGATGGGATACTAAACAAACTGGGCGTACTTGACTTTGCAGGCGGTACCGTTGTCCATATGTCGGCCGGGTGGGCGGCGCTGGCTTCGGCGCTATTTTTAAAGCGCCGAAACGAACGTAACCATTCGCCTGCGCGAATTACTTACGTGATGATCGGTACGGGTTTATTATGGTTCGGGTGGTTTGGCTTTAACGCGGGCTCGGCATTTGGCGCTAATCATTTAGCAGTCACAGCACTTGCTACCAGTACGACAGCCTCTGCTGCAGCCGGACTAACGTGGATATTTTTTGATATGTTCCGCGGAAAAAAGCCGTCGGCGATGGGCACTTGTATCGGTGCTGTCGTCGGCCTGGTTGCTATCACGCCCGCAGCCGGTTTTGTTTCGGTCCCGCATTCGCTGGCTATTGGCATTATATCGGCGGTGGTGAGTAACCTGGTGGTGGAATGGCGCACCCGTACATCGATCGACGACACACTGGATGTTTTTCCATGTCATGGCGTAGGCGGTATGGTGGGGATGCTGCTAACCGGCGTATTCGCCAATCAAAACGTAAACCCGGGAAATACCACTGGCAACGGGCTGTTTTTCGGGCATACTCACTTGTTCTTTGTGCAATGTATCGCCCTGGTGGCGGTTTCCATATTTTCGTTTTTCGGCTCCATGGTGTTATTGAAGATTACCGATATGATATCCCCGCTAAGGGTATCTGCCGAAGATGAGGTAATCGGCCTGGATATCAGCCAGCATGGCGAGAAATTATAAATTACCAACTTCAAACCAATATTATGTATAGCCGGGCTTATAGCCCGGCTTTGTTTTTAATTCGCTTTAAAAAATGATAACTTGCCGTAATAACAACTAACCTTATTCCAATGAAAAAATACCTGCTGCTTTGTTTAACCGTGTTATTTTTTAAAGCCAGCGCTCAAAACAACAGCGCTATCGATAGCGGTACGTTCTTCCTGCATAAATTCGAAAAACATATCGGTAAAGAGACCTATCATGTTATCAAAGCCAACAACACGATCACTTATACGGTTGATTTTAAATTTGTCGACAGGGGATCTGCGGTGCCGTTAAGGGCAGAGTTGAGCGTAACGCCACAGTCGGAGCCTCTAAAACTTGATATTAAAGGCAGGGTAGCGCGCACAGCCACTATTAACGACAGCATCAGTATTCACGGTAACCAGGCAAGGGTGAAAGTGGATGATTCCGTCTTTACGAAAAGGCTTACCGGGTTAACCTTCCCTGTTGCCGGGTACGCACCGGGGACAGTGCAGCAGGTGCTGCTTCAGTATTGGAAAAACCATCGCCAGCTGGCAGTTATCAATACCTTACCTTTTGGCTCCGTACAGATAAAGAAAGACGGGGAAGATGTGCTGAATTATAATAACAAGCCGTTAACGCTTGACAGGTATACGATAAGCGGGCTGATATGGGGCAATGAACTGCTATGGACCGATAAAAGCGGCCTTTTGATGTGTTTAATAACCAACGATGCCGAAGCAGATAAGCTGGAAATGATGCGCGAGCCGTATGAGGCGCTGTTGCCGACGCTGATCAGCAGGGCGGCTACCTATAGCATGCGGTTATTCAGTGCCGCTATTCCAAAGTCTGCAGGCGGCGAGAAAGTTATTGCCATTGTAGGCGGCACCGTGATCGACGTAGTAAACGAAAAGACGATGCCAAATTCGGTTGTGCTGATAGAAAACGGTATCATACAAAAGATTGGAAAAACAGGACAGGTAACTATACCCGCAAACGCGAAAATTATCGACGCGAAAGGCAAAACTGTTTTACCTGGTTTGTGGGATATGCACGCCCATTTTGAGCAGGCGGAATGGGGGCCGGCCTACCTGGCGGCTGGCGTAACCTCGGTGCGCGATTGCGGTAACGAATTTGGTTATATCAATGCTATACAAAAAGCAATAGATGATGGCAAGGGAATAGGCCCGAAGATATACAAAGCAGGTATTATTGACGGGAAAGGCGCGATGGGCCTGGGAATTATCCAGGCGGATACCAGGGCGGAAGCGATAAAAGAAGTAGACCGCTATTATCAAAACGGGTTTGTCGAGATAAAGATATACAGCTCGGTAAAGCCGGCTATTGTAAAGGCCATTTGCGACGAAGCGCATCGGCTGGGATTGCCGGTTACGGGGCACATCCCCAACGGCATGACCTTGCAGGCAGGCGTAGATTCGGGTATGGATATGGTTAATCATGTGCAATACGTGTATTCGATCATGAAAAGGAATAAAGACCGGTCCATAGATTTTGAAGATCCCATCAGCAAAGCCGCCATCCGGTTTATTAAAGATCATAAGGTGGTAATTGACCCGACTATCGGCGTTTTTGAGATGAGCTTCAGGTCGGTAAAAGATGATATCACCATCATGGAACCTGCTTTTTATACACTCCCGCTGCCATTACAAGCACTGTTTAAAAACACGGGGCAGGAAGCAAATGGCGCGGCGAAATTTAAACCACTTTACGATGGCATGTTGAAATGTGTGAAGGTTCTTTCGGATGCCGGGGTCACGCTGGTTGCAGGCACCGACCAGGGATTTCCGGGTTACAGCCTGGACCGCGAACTGGAATTATATGTGGACGCAGGTTTGACCCCATTCCAGGCGATCAGGACTGCGACCATAGTGCCGGCACAGGTATTAAAAGTGAATAATATAACCGGATCAATAGAAGTCGGCAAGCAGGCCGACCTGATCATTGTAGACGGCAACCCCCTGAACCGCATCAGGGATATTCGTAACGTAACAACCGTAATAAAATCAGGCAAGATTTACAATCCCATACAATTGCACCGGTTGGTAGGATTTAGCAGGTAAACACTATACTCGTGCGACCCCGCAACTTGTACCGACCACGAATCTATCGGACTCGGATATTGCGCGGTTCAAAAACGAAGCGACATTTACAACTTCAGTTTTATATTTGTATAAAAATATCTATCATGAAATATAGGGAACTTGGTAAAACAGGGGAGATGTTATCTGCTACCGGCCTGGGCTGCATGGGCATGAACCACGGCTACGGCATTTTTGACGATAATGAATCTATAGCGACGTTAAACCTGGCGCTGGAGCTGGGCATTAACTTTTGGGATACGGCCGATGTTTATGCCAACGGAAAAAATGAAGAGCTTGTAGCAAGAGTGCTGGCGCCCAACCGGGACAAAGTATTTATCGCTACAAAATTTGGCTTCAGGCAAAAAGAAGATAGCGATGCATTTCCGGGCGGATCGGGGTCGTATTTTGACGGGTCGCCGGCGTATGTTAAAACCGCCGTGGAGAAAAGCCTGAAAAGATTGAAGATAGATACGATAGATCTTTACTACGCCCACCGGATCGATCCGAACGTACCCGTAGAAGAAATGGTTGGCGCCATGGCCGACCTGGTTAAAGAAGGTAAGGTACGTTACCTGGGCTTATCGGAAGCATCCGCGGCTTCGATCAGGAAAGCGCACGCTGTGCACCCCATCGCCGCCCTGCAAAGCGAATATTCGTTGCTTACGCGCGATGTAGAAGCCGAAATATTACCGGTTTGCCGCGAATTAGGCATATCCCTGGTACCATTTAGCCCGCTCTCGCGCGGATTGATCACCAATAAACTGAATATCGATCAATTGGGCAGTAACGATTTTCGTAAAACGCTGCCCCGTTTCAGCGACGATCACAAAGAAAACAACCAACAGCTTGCGGCTGCCTTTGCTGAGTTAGCAGTTAAAAAGGGCTGCACACCCGCCCAACTTGCCCTGGCTTGGGTATTGGCCCAGGGCGATGATATTATTCCTATCCCCGGCACGAAAAAAACGAACTATTTGCGGGAGAACGCGGCGTCGGTCGAGATTGAACTAACGGACGCAGATAAGCGGGAAATTCAAAACATCATCGGCAAATATCCCCATACAGGCATGCGTTATGGTGAAGGAGCATTTAAATTGGTAAACAACTAAGTAGTTCAGTTTATTTAGGCGGAATAACAGGGAGAAGGCCCTTCGATACTAAAATAGTACCAATAGCCGCTAAAGCTAACCCGATAAGCAACGGTATCCAGATGGGCCGGGCCCGGTACAAGGTTGGTTTGCCGATATACCTGTTCCAGAAAAAATTATCCATGATATAAGCCCCGGCAATGCTGGTCAGGATGGTAAATATTGGATTATAACCGCCGGATATTATAGCCTGGAGAAAAATAAACCCGATGCCGTAAATTACCACCCACAACGCCTTATCCCTGTTTTGAGTTTTGTTGACATTGATGGCCAGCAGAATAGCTCCGAAAAGCACGCTGCACAAAACAGAAAATGCAAATATCGCGCGTTTTGAAAACATGCCGGGCGCATCGGGGTCGTAAACCTGGTTGTTGTCCCAGTTGGTATTGAAGATGCCGAAAATACCGGTTCCATGCTCGGCCATTTCCCTGCGCGCCTGCATATCTTCTGTGATCACCCGCAATTCTTCTTCCGAAAACTCGGCGCCGCGTTTTTGTAATTCGGAAACGGCAGCTTCGACAGTTTCAGGCAGGTATTTTTCGCGATTATCGATACAATAGTAAAGTTCTTCGTCTGACTTTGAAGCCGCTCTATCGTAAAAATTGTAATTCATAGCCAAACATGCGTAGATATTGGTAGCGAAAATAATTAATTTATTCGGCTAAGCGCTTATTGCGTTTACCAATTACTGATTTAGCAGTGAAACAACTAAGTTTACTGCAATGAATAACACGAAGCCGCAAATAACCGCCGAAAGGATCCGCTCCATTGTGGGTGGCTCGTTAGGTAACCTTGTCGAGTGGTACGACTGGTATGTGTATACGGCATTCTCCATTTATTTTTCGGGTGCCTTTTTTGCTTCCGGCAGCCAGCTCGCCGGGTTGATCAACACGGCAGGAATTTTTGCCATCGGTTTTTTAATGCGGCCGATCGGCGGATGGGTAATGGGCTCGTTTGCCGATAAAAAAGGCCGTAAAACCGCGCTAACACTCTCAGTTTTATTGATGAGCGCCGGTTCGCTTATCGTTGCTATGGTACCGGGTTATAAACAAATAGGCGTGGCAGCGCCCATTGTACTGGTTATTGCACGCGTTATCCAGGGATTAAGCGTTGGCGGCGAATATGGTACCAGCGCTACTTATTTAAGCGAGATCGCGACAAAAAGGCATCGCGGCTTTTATTCGAGCTTTCAATATGTTACCCTCATCATGGGGCAACTGCTGGCACTGGGGGTATTGGTTTTATTACAACGTGTTTTTTTAACCGACCAGCAGCTTCATCAATGGGGCTGGAGAATCCCTTTTGGCATTGGTGCTATTTTGTCTGTTACTGTAATGTATTTACGACGCAGCTTACAGGAGTCGGTCGCTTTGCCTGATGAACCGGCGGAAAGGAGATCCCGCGGAACCTTGAAAGCGCTAGCGGAGCATCCAAGGGCTGTTTTCACCGTTATTGGTTTAACCATAGGTGGTACGGTTGCCTTTTATACCTTCACTACTTATATGCAAAAGTTCCTTGTACTGTCGGCGAAATTCTCTGTCAACAACGCTACGCTAATCTCGACGCTTACGATGGTGATTTTTATGCTGATGCAGCCGTTATTTGGCCTTTTATCTGATAAGATCGGTCGAAAACCTTTACTGATCGGATTTGGCGTTTTAGGCACAATCACAACCGTTCCGATCCTGACGTTATTAAGTCACACAAAAGATTTTTGGCTGGCGTTCGGTTTGATTATGCTTGCGCTTATTATTGTAAGCGGTTACACCTCCATAAATGCCGTTGTAAAAGCCGAGCTGTTCCCTGCTAATGTCCGTGCGCTGGGTGTGGGCCTTCCCTATGCTGTTGCCGTATCGCTGTTTGGCGGCACTGCTGAGCTTATTGCATTGCAATTTAAACAAAGCCATCACCAGGAGTGGTTTTACTGGTATGTAAGTATGTGCATAGCTATTTCGCTGGTATTATACAGTACGATGAACGATACCCGAAAGCATTCGAAAATAGAAGACTAGCGTTTGTAAGGCCGGGTAATCGGCCTTCCCCAAAAAACACTATTTTTACCACACAATGGCCAATATAGATACACTTTTTCAGCAGGCGCTTCAATTGCTGCAGCAATTAATTTCGACCCCTTCGTTCAGTAAAGAAGAGGACCGGACTGCAGATATTATTGAATTGTTTTTAAAGGAAAGCGGTGTTGAAACGAACAGGAAGGTGAATAATGTATGGGCGTTCAACAAGCATTTCGATGCTTCAAAACCGACCATATTACTCAACTCACATCACGATACGGTAAAACCGAATTTAGGCTACACCCGTGATCCCTTTGACGCAAAAATGGAAGACGGGAAACTTTACGGTCTGGGCAGCAACGATGCCGGGGGGTGCCTGGTATCGCTGATGGCGACATTTCTTTATTTTTATAATACAGAAAACCTGGACTACAATCTTTGCCTTGCTGCAACGGCGGAAGAGGAAATATCCGGTGTGAACGGTATTGAACTGATCGTTCCGGAATTGGGTAAGCTTGATTTTGCGATCGTGGGGGAGCCTACCCAAATGCAGCTGGCAATAGCTGAAAGGGGATTAATGGTGCTGGACTGCACAGCACACGGCAGATCGGGCCACGCAGCGCGGGAGGAAGGCGACAATGCGATATATAAAGCCCTGCCCGACATTGAATGGTTCCATACCTTTCGTTTTCCCAAAGTATCGGATATTTCCGGCCCTGTGAAAATGTCGGTGACTATTATCAACGCGGGCTCACAGCATAATGTAGTACCGGCTACCTGCAATTTTACGGTGGATGTCCGCGTTACGGATGCTTATCAAAACGAGGAAGTTCTCGAAATTATCCGGAGCCATGTGACTTGTGATGTTACACCCCGTTCAATCCGGCTAAAGCCGTCTAAAATCGATAAAAACCATCCTATCGTGCAAGCGGGGATCTCCCTGGGCAAAACCACCTATGGCTCACCTACCACGTCCGATCAGTCATTGCTGGATATTCCTTCACTAAAAATGGGTCCCGGCGATTCAGCGCGGTCGCACATAGCCGACGAATATATTTATGTGGATGAGATCCGTGAAGGAATTGACCTGTATATTCGAATGCTCGAAAAGATTCTGTGAGTTATCAATATTTATTTCAAAAGCAGTAAGTTTGACGTCTCCACGCGTCATTGCGAGGTACGAAGCAATCCCAGCAGAGCCAGTTGGATGTCAGGAATAAACTTTTTATTCGCTCTGTAAAGTATAGAGATTGCTTCGTGCCTCGCAATGACGTCGAATAGTTTTAAATCAATGAGTAAGATTTGGCAAAAATCGGTAAATGTTAACGAGCTGGTAGAAAGCTTCACGGTTGGGCACGACCGCAAGTTTGACCAGCAAATGGCTGCCTTTGACGTGCTTGGCTCGCTGGCGCATACCCAAATGCTGGAGAGCATAGGCTTGATGAGCGCGGAGGAGCTAGTGCTCGTTCAAAAAGAGCTGAAGAATATTTATAAGGAAATTCAAAAGGGTGATTTTACTATTGCACCGGAGGTTGAGGATATTCATTCGCAGGTAGAACTGCTGCTTATCCAGAGGATAGGCGAGGCCGGCAAGAAGATACATAGCGGTCGTTCGAGGAACGACCAGGTGCTTGTTGATCTGAAACTTTTTTTTAGACATCAGCTGCAACTGATAGTTGAAGAAACAGAAAAGCTGTTTCGTTTGCTGATCGATCTGAGTGAAAAACATAAAGATGTTTTGCTTCCAGGTTATACGCACCTGCAGGTGGCTATGCCATCATCATTCGGGTTATGGTTCGGCGCATACGCTGAAAGCCTGACGGACGACCTGGAGATGGTGCTGGCCGCGTATAAGATCACCAATAAAAATCCTCTTGGTTCGGCAGCCGGA
>Ga0207652_10004884_pt1 | contig 10845 bp, 13 predicted proteins | sample KBSC63BmetaG_FD_184334 | JGI IMG/M metagenome (GOLD analysis project Ga0207652, IMG submission 184334) | Corn rhizosphere microbial communities from Kellogg Biological Station, Michigan, USA - KBS C6-3B metaG (SPAdes) (version 2) | ecosystem: Host-associated > Plants > Roots > Rhizosphere ...
TATGGTCAGCGATGCCTATATTTCTTATAAGAAAGGAAATACCATTTATATTTTACCTTACAAGCAAAAAGTTCTTATTCCTCAATATACTCAGGAAGAAGGTTATAAACTTATTTTAAGAAGCAGGAGATAACATTTACATCATTATATATTTCATGGGCCTGCAAATTTCTGCGGGCTTTTTTGCTGCCTGCAAACAAGCATTGATTCGAAAAAAAAGGCGCCTTAAGATTTCTGCTTTGTTTCATCGTAAGTGAGTACACGGTACCCTGAGGTGGGTATTTCAAACTCTGATGCTGAGATCGGATTATAACTAATTGATGCCAGCGTAAATTTTAATTTCAACTTAGATGTTTGCATTTCATATTGAACTGGCAATCCTGGCAAGGTCTTAAACTGTGCATCATAGGATTTGTTTGCCAGGTTAATTTCAGTGGTATAGTAAACAGTAAAGCTCTCCCCGTTTTTCAATTTTGCAATAGCTTTATTACAAGTAAAGCCTGCAATTTTTTGAGTTTCGCCTGTATTTTGAAAAACAATACCTTCATATTTGCTGTTGTTCTGGGCCCAATTGGCAGCAGTAAGCGTTATCATAAGCTTTTGTCCGCTATAATCTTTTAAAATCACCCCCGTGCCGCTTTCGGCATCGTAAATAGTGGCCTCCCTCCCCAAACTGCTTATTAATTCAGTTTTACTTTTATTGCCTTTCAGATAAATAGTGGTGGTGGCTCCATCAAACATATCGGCGATTTTCGGTTCGCCACTTCCGGTCTCAACAGACATGTTATACACCAGCGTGGCTTCTGTCAAAGTTTTTTGACCGATTGAAGAAGTGGAAATAAATATCAGTGAAAGAACAAATACAATAAATTTCAATTTCATACCTAAATTGATTTAAAATCAAATCAACCATAAAGATAGAATTATCCAAATAATAGTTGCACTTATCTTTTCTTTTTTAGTGCATCGCTCTTTTCTTTCATGGATTTGAGTTTTGCATTTGATTGCTGCATCGCGTTTACCCTCTCCTGCCATTTGCTTTGGGTGGCAGGTTTCTTCTTATTTTCCTGCAGCTTCGCCATTATTTTATCATGGTCGATAATATATTTTTGAATTACAAATTGAATAAGAAGAGTAATCACATTTGAAACAGTGTAATACCACGTAAGCGCGGCGGGCATCCTGTTAAATACTCCTATCAAAACCACAGGGAAAATATAAGGAATATATTTCATTATAGGATTGCTGTTGTCCTGCATATTGCTCATGCCATACACGGAAATAAGCATGCTCGTAACAGCAGCAGTTATAGTAAATAAACTTACATGGTTACCATAAAACGGAATATTGAAAGAAAGGTTAAGAATAGAATCGTAGGTAGATAAATCTTTGGCCCATAAAAAACTTTGATGCCGGAGCGCTATATTGGAATTGAAGAAATCGTACAGTGCAAAAAAGATGGGAACCTGGAACAAAGCCGGAATGCAACCACCAAGCGGATTTACGCCGGCGCTTTTGAACAATTTCATTTGTTCCATCCCAAACGCCTGCTTGTCATCTTTAAATTTTGTTTTTAATTGTTCTATTTCCGGCTTTAATAATTTCATCTTCGCGCCACTTAAATAGCTTTGATAAGTGAGTGGAGATATTAATAACCGGATAATTATCGTTAATAAGGCAATTACAAGACCATAGCTGGCAATTTTGCTTGAAAGAAAATTAAAAACCGGCATAATAAAGCCACGGTTTATATACTTAACAAATGCAAGAATTCCACTGCCAAGGGGAACCATATTATACATTTGGTTGCCATAGGATTTAAGAATTTTATAATCGCTCGGCCCATAAAATAATTGCAGCGGAATTACCGCATCTTTTGCAGAAGAAATATCCAGCTTAAGCACGGCTGATGCTTCTGCAATAACATGTTTGCTGGTATCCTCAGGCGATTTCCAGCTAATTTCCCCGGAATTAAATTTGTTTTTTGCAACAATAGCTGCCGCAAAAAATTGCTGGTTTAACGCAAGCCATTCCACAGGCTGGTCAAATTTCTGGTTATCATCTTTTCCTTTTACAATGTGCTGAAAATCGTAATCCCCGTTTTCAACATAAGAAATATGAGATTGTTGCGTTTCCCATTCAATATCTTTTTCCTTTTTTGTGGCCTTTGCTTTCCATAATAAATTGACTGTATTATTCGGCACAAGCTGATTAGCGCCGTCCAACTTTATATTAAAAGCCAACATATAATCATCAGGCTTAACTATATATTGATGTTCAATAGACTGCCCACCGCTTGTTTGCACAGTGAAGGTAATTACCTGGCTGCTGTCGGCAGTTACCTGAACGACTGAGGGCGTAAAAAGAAGATCGGAGGTCTGAACTGTTTGGTTACCCGTTTGCACTGCATAAGAAATATCATTAAAACTCCCGTCCTGCAATATCAGCGGCTTCCCATCAAAAGTTTTAAAGTTTTTAATCAGTATTTCCTTGGGCTGGCCGCCTCTGTTAGTGAATGTAATTTTCAGCACTTTATTTTCTACGGTCAGTAATTGTTCTTTGCCCGTTGAATCCTGTTTAAAAGCTGAAGCGAGGGTATCTTTTTTTGCCGTGATGGAATCGTTGATTGCCTTCATCCTGGCTGCAGTATCTATTTTAGGCTTTAATCTGTCTATAGAGTCCTGGATATGCTTCTTTTGTTGTTCAGCGGCCATCTGCCCCTTTTGAGAATAAAAAAAATATCCAAAAAATAAAAGAGCCAGCAATACAAAACCTATTACCGTATTTCTATCCATACCCAATTTAAATTAGTGTGCAAATGTAAGCAAAACTGCACGAGAGCGTTTTTTGAATGATACTATTAAATGAAAATGCCCCCTTATTAAAAGAGGGCATTTCCTTCGCATCTTATATTATTTCTTTGCAGGAGCACCTTTAGCTTCAGCCGCGGGAGCAGCTTTTGCATCGGTAGCTGCAGGCGCTGCCTTAGCCTCCTCCTGTTTTAATTGACGGGTCATTGTTACAGACGCTATTGGAATGCGGGGGGAATTCATAATTTCCATGTTTTCCGGCTTTACATCCTGCACGCGAATATTTTCGTTTAATTTAAGATCATCAAGATTTACTTCAATATTTTCCACCAAATATTTCGGAAGTGATTTTACTTTTAATGATTTAATCTTGGTTACTAATTTTCCTCCTTCCTTTACGCCTTGCGGTACGCCTGCAAATTTGATAGGAATATTTACTGTTACTTTTTTATCGGCTACCAGCTCAAGAAAATCTACATGAATCAGATCGTCTGTCACTTTGCCAAATTGCAGATCTTTTAATACGCAATTGTACGAGTTGCCGTCCACGCGAACTTCGGCCTGCATAAATTCCGGCGTGTAAATAATACCTTTGAACGCTGATGCCGGAGCAGAAAAATTTATTTCTTTTGCACCTCCGTAAATTACAGCAGGCACTTTGTCCTCAGAGCGAAGCTGGCGGGTGGCTGCTTTGCCAAATTCGGTCCTGAGTTGTCCTTCGATTGTAATTGTTTTCATTTTTAAAGTTTAATTTTTTTGAGGCGCAAAGGTAGGCGAAAAATTGGAACTTAAAGCATTATTCAGAGTGAAAAGCTGGAATAAATGAAAATAAAAATCCTGCTTTTTTGTGCTTTTACTGCAAAATCGTTTAGTCTTGAAAAAAATGCCGTTTATATCAATTAGTCAGATTCTTTTTATGCATTTTACTTCTGATAAACAGGCTGTTGATGCTTTTATTTTCGTAAGCATTACGAATCGCCACTGCAAAAAGATCGGCTACAGATAGAACTTTAATTTTGTCGACTTTTTTTTGTATTGGAATTGTATCGCAAACCACTAACTCTTCTAAAACGCTGTTTTGAATATTCTCGTAGGCGTTATTACTCAAAACAGGGTGAGTGCAAAAGGCCCGCACACTTCTTGCGCCTTTTTCCAATAATAAACCTGCACTTTTACATAAGGTACCTCCGGTATCGCAGATATCATCAATCAGTACAATATTACGGTTAGTTACATCGCCAATTACCACCATACTTGCAATTTCATTGGCTCTTCTTCGGTGCTTATCACAAATTACCATGTCTACTTCAAAATAACTGGCGATTTCCCTGATCCTATTTGCACTGCCCACATCAGGCGCGGCAAAAGTTAAATTTTCGAGGTCCAGGTCTTCTATATAAGGAATATAAATGGCAGAAGAATCCAGGTGGTCTACCGGAATATCAAAATATCCCTGGATTTGCGGCGCATGAAGATCCATGGTAATTATCCTGTCGGCACCGGCGGCCACAATCATATTGGCTACCAATTTAGACCCTATGGCCACCCTTGGCTTATCTTTCCTGTCCTGCCTTGCATAGCCATAATAAGGAATCACCGCAATTACTTTATCGGCCGAAGCTCTTTTTGCAGCATCAATCATCAGCAGCAATTCCATCAGGTTATCGGTGGGAGAAAATGTGCTTTGTATCAAAAAAACATATTGCCCCCGTATGCTTTCCACATATTCTACCCCGATTTCTCCGTCACTGAATTTTTGAATATTTATTTTACCCAAAGGCTCTCCAAATCTTAATGCTATTTGTTTGGCAAGATATTGAGAGCCGGTTCCCGAAAAGAGTTTTACGTTCGGATGCATACTATTAATAGTTGTGAGATAATTAGTTTGGCGAAATTATAATTAATATTTTTGGAAATAAACTCTGATTTATGGAAAGTACTAACAAGTCATCCACCTCCATAAAAAACTGGGCGATTGATGACAGGCCTCGTGAAAAACTTTTGTCGAAGGGAAGAGAAAGTTTGAGCGACTCAGAACTGCTTGCCATTTTAATTAATAGCGGCAGCGGCAAGGAAAGTGCACTTGATTTAGCAAAAAAAGTGTTGAGATTAAGCGAAGATAACCTTGATGAATTGGGAAAAATTTCGATAAAAGATCTCAAAACCATTAAAGGAATCGGTGAAGCGCGCGCTGTAACAATCATTGCCGCATTGGAGTTAGGAAGAAGGCGGCACGGAACTACGGTCCTCGATAAAAAACGTATTCATTCCAGCTCTCAATTAGCCAGTTTCTTAAAATCTTCTCTAAAAGATTATACCTATGAAGTTTTCGCGGTGGTTTTTATGAATGTGTCAGGAAAGGTGAAGCATTTTGAAATCTTAAGCAGAGGAGGGATCAATCAAACCATCGTTGATCCGAGAATTATATTTCTGAAAGCGCTGGAAGTACAGGCAACTTCTTTGGTGCTTTGCCACAATCATCCTTCGGGAAGCCTGAAGCCGAGCCGCGCAGATGAAGAACTCACCGCCAAATTAAAAAACGCCGGAAAACTGCTGGATATAAAGGTAATGGACCATCTTATTGTGAGCGATGAAGGTTATTACAGCTTTGCAGATGAAGGCCTGATGTAATTTCGCGTATCCAAAAAATTAATGGTGTGGTTCAGGCCTGGGCTGTTGGCCCACCAAAATTCATAGGAAGCTCCACTGCCTCTAAATCCTGGATTGGCCCATTCGTGGCTTCAAATTTCTTTACATTTTCAATCATAGCTTTCATAAAGCGTTTTGCATGAGACGGAGTTAAAATGATACGGCTTTTTACTTTACTTTTTGGTGTTCCGGGCATCACGTTTACAAAATCTACTACAAATTCAGCGTGGCTGTGAGTAATAATGGCAAGGTTGGCATACTGGCCCTCAGATACCTCTTCCGAAATTTCAATATTAAGCTGGTTGGGTGCGGCTGCTTGATCTGGCATAAAACTTTTTTTTCAAAATTAGTCCAAACATCGTGGCTTATAAAATAAAAAATGGTTGTATTTATTTGTTTACTATAATAAATAGCAGATTATCGGTTCCTTTTTAAGAAATAAGAAATACAAAACGGTAACACAAATCGAAAAACTCCAAAATTAAAAAATCGTATATCATCAATCGTAATGCAAAATGTTTTTTCCTAAAGATTTGTTACCCTGAAGTCCGCCGGTATGGATACACAAAATTTTAGAATCTCTTTCAAAGAAATTTTTGCCCACCAGGTCATAAATTCCAAACATCATTTTGCCGGTATAAACAAAATCAAGCGGAATCAAATGTTTATCAAAAAAATCATTCATGAAAGAAATCAGTTCCTTATTTTTTTTTGCATAACCGCCAAAATGATAATCATTGATAAATACGAAACCTTTTGCCGGATCTACTTTCAAAAGCTGAAATCTTTTTTGCAGATCATCCATGCCTTTTAAAATTCCAAATCCTAAAATTTTTAAGTCAGTTTTATTGGCCTCCACAATACCGGCCAATGTTGTTGCCGTTCCTATGGCAAGCGCCACATGAGTAAATTGCTTACTATCAAAATATTCATTTATCAAAGAAGCTCCGCATTTTCCTTTTTCTGAAAAGCCGCCTTCGGGAATCAGAATATGCTCACCGTAAGTCTCTTTGATTTTTTTTAAATAGATTTCATCAACATTTTTATAATTACTGCGGCTTATAAATTCAAGCCGCATTCCATGTTCAAGGCAAAATTGCAACGTATGGGATAGATTTTTTGCCCGTTCACCCCGAACGATTCCGACGGATTTCAATTGTAAGTTTTCACAGGCAAAGGCAGTAGCTGCCAGGTGGTTTGAATAAGCGCCTCCAAAAGTAATTACCGCTTTATGGCCGGATTCAATGGCGTCTTTCAAGAAGTAAACGAGCTTGAATAATTTATTGCCGGAAATTACCGGATGAATATTATCCAGCCTGAGCATAGAAACACTGATCCCTTTTTTATCAAAAAGATTATCTTCTAAATCAGTGATTCCAGGTTCGTTTAATTGTAACGCCGCACTAATTTTGGAGAAGACAGAAAGTGGCATAAATGTTTCTTGCTTAATTTCGCGGCAATTTAATTGATAAAAAATTGACAGACAGATAAGAAGTAAAGCTTTAAAATCATTTATTTTTTCAACATAAACTATATAAATACTCTTTAATGAAACCGACACTTTTAGTATTAGCAGCAGGAATGGGAAGCCGGTATGGCGGCATCAAACAAATGGATTCTTTCGGCCCAAATGGCGAAACCATTATCGATTATTCAATTCATGATGCTATCGCAAGCGGTTTTGGCAAAGTCGTTTTTATTATAAGGGAATCGTTTGCCACGGAGTTTAAAGATCTTTTTGAACCTAAACTAAAAGGAAAAATACAGACTGAGTATGTTAACCAGGAGATGAGTTCATTTACCGAAGGATTTCAACTGCCTGCAGAACGAACCAAACCATGGGGAACTGCGCATGCGGTTCTCTGCGCAAAGGAAGTTATTCACGAACCATTTGCAGTGATTAACGCTGATGATTTTTATGGACGCGATGCTTTTGACAAGGCCGTAAAATTTCTTACTGAAGAGGTATCGCCAAAAAAATATTGTATCATTGGTTATGAGCTTTCAAAAACCATTTCTGAAAATGGAACTGTAAGCCGTGGCGTTTGCGAAGTGGATATAGAAGGTAATCTGACTCATATCAATGAAAGAACTAAAATTTTTCCGGAGAATGGAAAAATTTATTACACCGAATCAGGAATCAATGTTCCCTTGCCGGCCGATACGGTAGTGAGCATGAATTTCTGGGGTTTTGACCCAAATGTTTTTGAATACATTCAAAAATTATTTATCAGGTTTTTACGGGAAAACGGCGGCAATCCAAAAGCAGAATTTTTTATCCCGATTATAGGAGATGCTTTTATTGCAGATGGCAAAGGCGAAATAAAAGTGATTCCTACTTCTGCGCAATGGTTTGGGGTTACCTATAAAGAAGATGCTCCGCATGTGAAAGAAGAAATTCACAAATTGATAGCAGAAGGAACCTATCCTGAACAATTGTTTCAATAAAATAAAAATTACGCTTATTTACCGTTTTACTATAAAAATTAATACATCAAAAAAAAAGCCCGGCTTTAAACCGGGCCTTTTCATGCAAGCGTTTGGATTAATTTCCTTTCACTTTATAAACAAAATCTTCCAGCTTTTTAATTTGTTTTACGCGATCTAAACCCTTGAGGGAATTGGTAGTTGGCGTTTTAATAGTAATATCTTTATCTTTTTTAATTTCCTTTAAGGCAGAATATATATTTTTAGACTTGATAGCAAACACTACACCGTCGGCATTGGTTTCTTTACTGCTGATAATCCCAATTACTTCGCCATTTTTATCAATCACCGGGCCACCACTATTTCCGGGATTCACAGAAATGCTTATTTGATAAGAAGTAGTGTCTCCATAATATCCGGATTTAGCGCTTAAATATCCTTCGCCGTATACTACTTCCTCGCGCGGATAGCCTAATGTAAAAATGGGTTCTGCCAGTTCGGCGCCCGATTTGGTGAATGTATACGGAAGGTCTGATACTTTAGCAAATGAAGTATCAGTGATTTTCAAAATTGCCAAATCAGTTACAGAATTTGAATAAATCTGTTCTGCATAAAACTGATCTCCTTTTTTATTTTCCACCACCAGGTTTTTAGCATTTTGAACTACGTGTGCATTAGTAATTAAATAACCTTTTCCATCTACCAAAAAGCCGGTGGCCCTGAAGTTGGCTTCAAATTTTGGTTTGACAGCAGAATGAGTAGTGGTCGCAGCGTCATTTAATTTATGCTCAATTTCGTTCAATTTGTATTCAAACTGATTGAGTTTATGATCCACCAATGGCGTAATCACGGCTACTTTTTTATTTTCTGAATATTTGGAAATGATGGTCGCAGTGCTTAAAGAAACAAGGCAGGCAATAGCTGCAGCTACGGAGATTGTGCGGCGATAGCGGTTCCAGAGATAAACTATTTTTGCTTTCCCTTTCGCTTTGCTTCCTGAAATCACACCTTCATTAATCAGTTTATTTTCTACTTCATTCAGATTATGGCGAAATTGTTTCTGCTCGCTCATTCTTTCAAGCTCAGCCAGGAAAAAAGCATGCTCAGCAAATAATTCGTCAATTTCAGGATTATTGCTTTTTAGTTCCTCGAAAAACTTTTTTTCGTTTTTATCCATTTGACCATTCCGATATCTTTCAATCGCATCCAGTAGTAAATTTTCTTCCATTGTCAGTCCTTATTTTTATATTGAGCGAAGAATATTTTTTTAAGTCTCACAAGGCACTTGTATTTCTGAGTTTTAGCATTATCAGCATTGGTATATCCGAAGGCTTCAGCTATTTCAGGCATTGTTTTCTTTTCAAGATAGAAAGCCTCAAGTAAACTTTTGCATGGTTCCCCAATTTTTGCCAGTGCACTTTCCATGAATAAAAAATCATTGTTCTTTTTTTCATGAAATTCAAGATCATCTTCCACAGGTACAATTTCCTCAATTGTTTCCAGAGAAGGGTTAAACCGGTTTTGCTTTTGTAATTTCTTTAACCAAAGCCGCCTGCAAATAGAATACAAATACGTTTGCAACTGGCAGCTTAGTGTAAAGGAACCTGATTTAACCTTTTCAAATAAAACTATCATGGCCTCTTGGAAAACATCGAGCGCATCATCTGTATAACCGTTATTCTTTATTATATAGCTTTTGATTGCAGCAAAGTTATCACGGTAAATCGTCTCAATAGCTTCAGTATCATTCACTGCAAGGCCTTTTAATAAAAGTGTTTCCTGTTCAATAGTTTTCACCCGGCTAATTATTAATACATATAAAACGGAAAAGTAACCCAAAAAAGAATTTAAAAAAATTTTATCGGGTGGGTTACCTTTTTAAAATACGGGTATAAATAAGAAATAATTAAAAACCTAAAATTTAAAACAAATGAAAAAATTATTTGCCGTTCTCGCAGTAGCTGCTTTTATGACAGCTTGTAATAGTGGTTCTTCTTCTACAGAATCTACCTCTGATACTACCACTACAGTTACTACAGATACAACAACAGCTCCTGCCGTAGATACTACTCACGCGATGGCAACTGACACAACTAAAACAGTTACAGATTCTACTAAATAATTGTGAACTATTTTTTTTAGAGTCAAAGGCTTTTATTTGACTGGCAATCTAAGAGCCGTTTCCTTTGGAAACGGTTTTTTTTATTTATAGGTTTGAAAATGTCTTCATCAAATTAATCTCTAAAAAAAATACGCAATAAGTTTTTTGATTAAACACCAAGCCTTATTTTTGCGCCGGAGAGATGTCAGAGCGGTTTAATGAGGCGGTCTTGAAAACCGTTGAGGGTAACACCTCCGGGGGTTCGAATCCCTCTCTCTCCGCCTCAGTAAAAACTCCCATAAAATAATTTATGGGAGTTTTTTTTATGCCTGGGAAATACTGTTTGCATTCTCTTAAATTGGTTCAAAAATTCCCTCTTCCTTATTTTTTCTTACATGGGCTGCATCAAAACATTGGCCGTTCATTGCCACATACACCCCAAAAGGGAGCGACTGGGAGAATGCAAGCGCGCTTCCGAGATTAAAGAAACCATCTGAGCTGCCAAACTTATATGGTATCATGGCGCCCGTTAGTACAATCGTTTTAGGAATGGCCGCCTCCGAAAGATATTTTCCGGTAATTTCCATGGTATCCGTACCGTGGGTAATTACAATGTGCTTTTCTTCTGCCTGCCTGCAATGCTGCTCGATAATCTTACGCTCTTTGTCGGTCATATCGAGGCTATCGATCATCATTAACGTTTCAACTGCAACATCTGCATTGCATCTTCCCCGTCTCAACATTTCGCCAAGATGGGTGCTTTTGAAAAAAAGCTGGCCCGTACGCTCGTCATATTCTTTATCAAAGGTTCCGCCCGTTACCAAAATTTTGATGTGCATATACATACATTTTAATACT